>Ga0335075_10000680_pt1 | contig 58278 bp, 40 predicted proteins | sample Lox_Sample_24_FD_206723 | JGI IMG/M metagenome (GOLD analysis project Ga0335075, IMG submission 206723) | Soil microbial communities from Loxahatchee National Wildlife Refuge, Florida, United States - Lox_Sample_2.4 | ecosystem: Environmental > Terrestrial > Soil > Wetlands | place: USA...
GGCTAACTTCAAATCGCGCAATAAGGCTATCTTCAGTCGGCAGCTGGTCGCCGACTTTCAGGGCTCCGTCGGCGATCTCCGAGGCGAGGACGGTTTCGACGCGTGAATAGAGAAGAGAATCCTGTACGGCCGCCATGAAGACATTATAACGTCGTATGATCAGAAACCTCAGACATGGTTCCGTCCTGCGATTTGAGGCGTGTGGAATTCTCAGTTGTTGGCAGACCTTAGCGCAGAGCTATCCAAAGTCGTCATCCCTTCTCTTGACCAGAACCACTTGAGTGAATAACCGGCATCTCGGACAAGTGACCGCCGCCAATTGACTCGTTATCACTTTCTCGACTAGCACATTATCGGCGAGTCACGCATTATGAGAGGTGCCGATCAGTACCGAAATGTCGGCTTCGCGGAAGGGGCGGGCGTCAATTGGCTAACTGCGCCTACCAAGCGTTCGGCGCTTTTGACTCCGTACATCCGAAACAAATGGCTGGTGCACGTCGCCCATCCCCAGAGGAGTCAATTCCCTTTCCCGCCCGCAACGTCGCTACGCTCCTACAACCCTTCGGGCAATATCCCAGCTTGAGACAAAGACAATCTGCTGATTGTGAGAACCGGTCAAAGAAAGGAAAGGACTTTACGCCGGATTCGATGAGACTGCTGCGTTTGTGGGGGACGGCAATTTGGCGAAGTTTGGCGAAATTTGGCGAAGTTCGATAGGGATCGAAATGACGCCTTCGCTATTTAGTTGATTCTAAAGTGGATTGGCTCCTCAGGTAGGACTCGAACCTACAACCCTTCGGTTAACAGAGCAGTCGTGATCGCTGGAGTACGTATGTTTTCAATGGAGTACGAAGGAGTCCGAGGTCGTTTTCGGAGCACTTTCGGCGCGCAATTTGGCGAAGAATTTGGCGAACTTCTTCGCCGGGATTGACCACTCGGTCGGCACCCTTTGGGAACCGGCCATAGCCGCTTCTGGAGACCTGGTCGTGGACAGAACGGATGAGTGCAGCAGAACTGGAGCCTTTGTCATTTGAAATCCGCATTCCCAATACCTCTCCGATTAGTCATGCACAAATAACGGTGGATGAGTGCCTTGCCCTGTTCTCGTCTATCCAGGATCATGAACGATTCGATTCCTGAAGACCTGCCGACAGCTCTGTACAAATAGATTCTCCGAAAACCGAGTTCGCGGCCTCTCGTTTATCAACCGATTGACGACGCGCCGAGCACTCATTTGCGGAGCACTTAGCCAGAAATTCTTGTCATCTTGTACCGAGGCAGCTTCCTGCCGTGATCGAAGCGCCCATTGACAGAGTGGAGAATTGGCGTCAGAATTCCCGAATTCCCCCTTTTGTTGGATTTCCCGCGCATTCTCTACTTCAGATTGTTATTAAGATGATGCTCTGCGATGGCGTCAATGTACGCAAAGTCGCAGTGGGTTATTGATGTATTTGGAAGCATTCGCCTGTCTATATTTCCCGGATCCCCCATTGCAATAGAGAGTTCAAGATGGGCTCAATAACCATGATTGATCCAGTGCCGTGCATTGTTTCGCGATGATTTGACGCTTTTTACTGGTAAAGGAGCGATGAAATGTCGACTGGCATTAGCACATCTCTCCCCGGACAGCTTCACCCACCCGGATCGGATCAGAAGAGGATCGTGCAGATCGAGTTGAAAACCGCAATGCAGCCATTGGGCGTGCGCGCCAAATCGCCATCTCCGTTTCGATTTACGACAGCAGACGGCAAGCACATTGCAGGATTGCACGAAATTGCGCTGGAGCACGGGATGCACTCGGCGCATCCGGCAGTCCGGACGCGATATCCGGGGAAACTGAAGCGCAGGAAGAAGGGAGAAAGGGCACGGCTAAGCCGATTTGTCCATTTGCACTTTCCAGCGGATGCGAATGTGCGGGAGGTCTTGCGAAGGCTACGCGCGCTGCCCGAAGTAGCCCATGCGGCCGAATACCGGGGATTCTCGGCCCCATCGGCAGGCGACCCAGGGCTTGCGGCGCCAGTGTTTCCTACGGATCCGCTTCTGGGAAAAACGGATCAGCCAGATACAGACCCTGTCACGCAACTGGATCACCAGTGGTACATCTTCCGATGCAAGGTCGACGGCGCGTGGAGGCGGGTTTCTGGACTGGGCGTCGTGATTGCAGACGTGGATTGGGGCTTCTTTCTCGGGCACGAAGACCTGATAAACCAAGTGGAGCGATCTTACAACGCATGGGACGGAACGCAGAACGTTTCTGCAGGAGCAATGGACCACGGGACCGCGGTGCTTGGCTTGGCGGGTGCGACGAGCAACACGGTAGGGATTACTGGCGTTGCGTTTAACGCCAAACTGTGGGCAATTCAATACAACGCGGGCGCCGGGCAGGAGCTCCCAGGGAATGCGTTGGCCAGCGCGATTTATTGGGCTGCGCAACAGGATTCGGGTGGCAGGCCGGTGGTGATCAATGTGGAGGCACAAACGCCTGCTCCAAACTATGGCAACTGCGAGCAGGATCCGGCGGTGGCCGCGACGATACAGAATGCCATCGGCAAAGGGTGCGTTCTGTGCGTGACGGCGGGCAACGGGGGGCGCGATGCGGGAGTTGCGGACGACGGAACGGTGATACCGCCCACCGACTCGATCCTAGTGGGCGCGACGGCCTTTGACCCGGTCGACAATCCCCGAGCAACCGCGCCGGGAGCGTCGAGCAACTATGGAACCCGGATTGTAGTAAGCGCGCCTGGCGACCTCGTCCATGACGTTACCTGCGGGCAATTCAGTCCCTCAGATTACACGAACAGCTTTGGCGGCACATCGGGCGCGGCTGCCAAGACTGCTGGAGTGATTGCGTTGATCCTGGAGGCGAATCCCAAGCTGAAGCACGACGACGTGAAGTCGATTTTGACGGCGACCGGGGCCCCACTTAACAACGACCAACTCATGGGGATATTTCTCGACGCGGACGCGGCGGTAACGGCTGCCATTCAAACGAGGACAGCATAGCTTTGGGAGGAGGAACGGAAGATGGTACTCAGAAAGATTGTCTGGGCGACGATTTTCGCGACGACTACGCTCGGCTTGTCACACGTGGCGATGACGCAAACAACCGGTGGGGGAACCACGGCGGGAGCGGCGTCGATTCCGACCAGCAGCGGCACATATTCCATTGAATCCGAGATTCTGGCATACAAAGCGCTCCGTGCGAATGGTACGGAGATAGCGGACGAGGTCAATGCTCTGCGTGGCACCTATAAAGATACCAACAATAATGACCAAGGCCGAAAGCTGATCTTGGTACTGTCGTCATCGACAGCGGTGCCAGCGTTTCAGCTTTGGCGGTCACACATGATAATTGTGCAAAATTTCCTGAAGCAGGCAAATCATTTGTTGCAGGGGGGAGATGGCTGTCCGACCCCACCGGTGGCGGGCGCAGCTCCACCCAGCTTCGCCGAATACACAACCGCAATCGGTGAGGGCGTAACAGCATTGCAGAGCATCCTTTCATTGTTTTCGAGTAGTCAAAGTGTGAACGAATTCACGGGGACCATCCAAGACCAAGCCCTGATGCTGGCAGTGGCGCGCGAGTTGAGGAAGAACGGTGCGACGGTCTTGACCCCAGACATCTACGGACCTTCTACGATTGCCACAATCGAACCTGATAGCTATCCCTTCATTTCGATTCTTGCTATTTTGATCAACCAGCACAGCGCCCTGCAGAAAGCTTATGTTTGCAACGCCGTGGCTGCGACAGCGGCTGGGCAACTGCAACAGGCCGAAATTGCGCGGGAAACTGACTATACCAATCTGGCAAAGCTCGGCAAAGCCGACTCTGCCAAGGCCCCGCCAATTCTTGCCGATATTGCAACTCAAACGGGGATATTGGCTTTTTTGAGACAGAGGATCGGACTGTCAGCAACTGACCTTGGGGCGATCGGCTCAGACGAAGACGACATTGTTCAGCAGGGACAGATTGTCGGGAACCTGACGGGCGCCAGTGACTATGAAAGGGCTAAGGCGCTTGCAAGAATAATTCGGGGCTACGATGTAGATATTTCAAACCGAGAGATGCCAGTCATCACGCAAATCAACCTGAAGGTGGCCCAGACCATGAGCCTAGTGACGGGGATTGAGTCGTATCTCGCCGGGCTGACTGGAGGTTCGATTACGCTGACACCGCCGACAGCACCCTCGGCACCATCCAACTCGACGCCTTCCACAACCTCAACTCCCGCACAAGGAGCGCCACAGCCTAGTGGAACAGGAAATGGCAACGGAACAGGAACGGGCCCCACACCAGCGATAACTCCGTCGCAATCGAATCCTTCATCCGCTTCGTCGGCACCGGCCCTTGTAATGGTTCTGCAGGCGGATGGACTAGCGGCGAGGTTAGGCTTCAAGGTAGGGGCCAACTATTCGGTTTCGTCGACGGAGTTGGATCAATGGAGGATTGTCTGGATCAAGGCACTAGAGTCAGGTGGTGCAATCATCAATGAGGCGACGATTCTGGGAAGCCATCCATACTTTGGCGGAGGGGCTGTGTCAGGATATGCGTTGTACCAGCTCGACGGCGATCTGGCTTGTTCGGCTAATGTGGCATCCTATGGCGGTTACGTGAAGGCCAAGGACTTTCCTAGGGCCGCAGCTAATGATCAGACAGTCCGTTCCATAGTGATTGGGGGTAACTGCGCGAACGGTCAACCATAGAGCCAGAGGCAAGCACCGGTGTTGTTTTTGATCCCACGCGCGCGGTCATCCCCTCATTGTTACTGACCAAACCATCGTTGAAACCAACGACGACAAGTTCAGAGCTGAAAGCAGCTTGCATTCTTGAAGCAAGCTCTGAACAGGCAGAGAGAATAAACATGAACATTTCTAAACTTGTCCAGTGCACACCACCGATTCTCGTACTGGGAGGGTCATTAGTGGTGGGTGTTGCGCTTGCTCTTGGCAGCACGATTGTTCACGCAAGCAGCGCATTCTTTCCAATCAGCCCACCGAAGGAGCTGGGCTACTACTACGAAGTCAACTGGTCTCTCAATTACGTGTTGTTTGTTCCTCTCGCGCTGTACTTCTTTTTCTCCTCGTTCAACTGCTTGAGAACGACCATTCGCGATCTCGCAGATAGCAAGATGATCGTTCGCCCGAATGGAGACGCGCTCACTGAAGATGAATTGCAATCGGACTGGCAAAAGATAAGTGGCCGTGCAGTCATAGTTGCGATGGTCCTCTCGATGATTGGCTTCGCCGCAAGCTGGGTGGAGTGGTGGATAAATTTTCATTACAAGAGCGGCAACCTGAATTACGTTCTGAACAGTACTCACCTCGGCCCTGGATGGAATCTCGCCCCGCTGGTTAATCCGCCGTATAAGATAGCTCCCGTCAGGGTCTTCGGATTTTTTGCCTATACGATGCAAGGAGTACTTGTATCCGCTTACTTAGGATTCCTTTGTGTAGTGTATGGTTTCGGCACGTGGATTTCTCGATACACCACTGATGCGACTACATCTGAACTTATCCCTAATGCTGCTTCTGGAGACGTGCGCCGTGGCTTTGAGAACTTTGAATCGCTTATCGAAACCCTTCTGTTTGCATCTTTGTGCTGCTTTGGGGTGTTTTATCTGACCCGGCTGGATCACGCTTTTCTGGCGTCCTCAGTTCTCGATTTACCGACATTTGTACAGCAGGACCTATGGTGGGGCTTCATCCATGGATTTAGAGATCTTGCAAAAGGTTCCCCAAGTATCTTTGAGACAGGTCCCTTCGGATACTCTGTGGAAATGACTGGCGTCGGCCTGGTTCTCTCTCTCGTGACTTGCTTTTTCATTCCGATCGTCATCTTACGGCAAGCCGCGAGAGAAAGTCGGCGTCGACTGCAAATGCGTAACCCTGATCCACAGACGTGCGCTGCCCTTAATAGCATGGTGTTTTGGCCATTACAGTATCCGGCCCCATTACAGCTCCTCGCGTTCTTATTTCTCGCGGCGTGTTGTTTCATTTTCTACAAGCTCACTCTTGTTCTCGTCGGCGCTACTTTGGTTGCAGTCATTACGAAATTCATCAACTCCCTCGCCAATTCAAAATAAGTGACTGGATAAAACATATGGAGAAAACCAGACGGCAGTTCCTTCTGAACCTGATCGGATCACTTGCGATCTTTGGAGTTACACTTGCCCACCCAGGTCAAGCACGAGCTTGCCTGTATGGAACTTGGCGGGTGAGATGCCCACATTGTGGGGAAATCGATACAGTGACACAAGGAACATGCCAGCACCATTGTGAAAAATGTGGAACGCAGGTTTTCTCGGGTAATGATGTAACAGTTGTATGCCCAAAGGGCCACCTAAACCATTTAACAACTCTGCCCAAGCAGTCCGGGGCGACACAACACTGGCCTTGTTCTACTTGCAAGACGGATTGCCGAATAGGTTGAACGACGCATTCGTAACTAAACCGGGGGTAGGGTCTTCCGCATCGCCTGGTCCCGGTGTGCAGCGCGCAGTCAACCTCTGCTTCTAGTCGTGCACGGAAAGGGGCTCATTATGAATGATCGCGTCGCTGTTTTAGTTATCCACGGTATGGGGTCGCAAAAACCCTACGAAACATTAGACCAATTCGCCCGAGGCGTTGAGGCTTCCCTTAGCTCGGCGGCATTGGGAGCCTACAAATACGAGCTGCGATTCCGTCAACACGATGAAGATCCCACTCATCAGCAACTGGCCTGGACGCAAGCCTATGTTCGGCTCACCCCATCAAATGCCGATGTCGCCGCCGCAGCGTCGCAGCCCGCTCTGATCGACGTCGCCGAGTACTATTGGGCTCCCATCATTAACGACCGCGTGAGTGCCCTCGAATCACTTCGCTTCCTCATCCGATCTGCACTCAGTCCCTTTCAGTATTTGCGTGCCAACGCGCTGGTCATCGATCAGGCTTCCGATGAGTCTCCGCTTCTTAGTATCTGCCGCGAGCTGGCGCGCAGTTGTTTCATCTTCTTTCCTTTCTTATTGCTGCTCGGAGCACTATACGGGCTGTTAGCGGAGCCACTCCTCCGGATGCTCACTGATAACTGGAGCCACGCCACTCCTTCCAACGTTATTTCGTACTTCTGGCTCTGCTCGAACCTCAACTGGCCACAGGCATTCATCCTCGCGCTGGTTGCTTTTCGCTGGCTTCTCATCCTGATGTGCCTGCTTTACTTCGTTGATGTCCTGCGTCACCCCACGCTTCAATCTGACTTCAGAAAAAAGGCTCGGCTCTGGGATGTCGCCGTTTCCGTGTTCCTCCTCTGTTTATTGGCGGCACCTTTCCTTTGGCATCCCATCCACGAAGTCGTGGTCCATACTCTGTTACACGCGCAGTCGTCGGTTGCTCAAAATAACCCACGTAACATGCATCCTCGGCTCGTTGTCTTCCGGTGGTTTGTACACCGCTATCTCGTTTTCGCTCCGGTCTGCCTCAGGCTCGTCCACGTAGCCGCATATCTGCTGTTTGGGGCCTTGATCTATGCGATCAATCGGTTCCTCACCGCTGCAATCGGAGGTCTCGCCGTATATCTCGGGTCAGATTCTCTAAACAAGAACTTCGTAGCCCGTTCCCAGATTTTGAGTGAATGCACCGCCGCTGTCCGCGACCTCCTGAAACAACCACACACCGATCTGCCCGCGTCCTTGGATGTGCCACAGCAGTACGACCGGGTCATCCTGGCTGCCCATTCTCTCGGGACCGTAATTGCCTATGACACGCTGAATGACCTCCGCGTCAAACATGCTGCCGAAAGTGATCAGCAACAGGTTCAGCGCGTCATCCCTTCTCCCGCGCCGGATCTCTCCCGAATCACAGCGCTCTTCACGTTCGGCTGTCCACTCAACAAGGTCTTTTACTTCTTTCGCAGCCGCACGAGCGAAAAAACAACCATCCTCAATCAGGTGCTTTACACTCTTCATAACTTTCGATTGCGCGTGCCTCCGCCCGCTGGAACCGAGCCACCTGAACCGCCCGGGAATGAGCCATTCTGTCGCTCGTTTAATTGGCTCAACGTTTGGTGCCGCCTTGATATGATCAGCGGTCCGATGCTCTTCTACCGCGCCAATAACGATGAGCGAGTACGTCAGGGCTTCGAACCTGCGACTGCGCACCTTCGTTATTGGGCCAACCCAAAGTTGTACACCTACTTCTCACGATTGCTTTGACTTGAGTTCCAAAGCTGATTCGAATGTGAGCTGTCCGTTGCCAATCGCCAACGTTGTATCCGCCATTGATAGAGCCTCAGCCACGAAGCGACCCCTAGCCGCGCCCCTGGGAGCCACCGGCAACCCTCCTTGAAAACATTCTCTAGCGTACGACGAGATCATAAAGGTGCTTCGGTCGGCGTGGATTAGATCGGTACCGAAAAACGCCGATATCGCCGGGAATGATTCTAGCTTGACGCTAAATCGCCGAGTCACTCACGGAGTCCAATTATTATGCTGAAGTATTTGGAGGCCCATTTCAGCGACGTTCTTATCCGGGGTTGACCACTCGATCGGACTCTTAAGGACGCAAGTCCTGCCGGGCACTTGCATCACTGGTGTATGCCGGAGTCCCCAATCGGATAGCAATCGGAGCAAGTTGAGAACCTCATCACCGAATGGGGCGGAAATCGCGTATTCGACGTGCTTGATCTTTCCGCTGAAGTCAGTGCGCACGATGATTCCGTCCTTCTCTAATTCGTGCAATTGTTGAACCAGAACCTTCTTGCTGGCTTGCGGAATCAGCCTTTGCAGTTGGCCCAAGCGTACTGGGCTGTCCAGCATGGTCGCCAAGATCGGGATTTTCCATTTACCGCGAATCAGCCTAAGCACCGCTTGGGCCGATGCAACGATACTGAACTGGTCCGCGTTGGAAAGCTCAAGAGCATTCTGCTCTACATAGGTTGAACCCGGCCTGCCCGCACCCTTTGGCCCCAATGGTCTACCGGCGGTCCGTAAACCATTTCGGACCGAGTCGATTGCAACCGAGGGTGAGAGCGCCTGAGCCAAGACTTCTAATGTTTGCGGGAATCGCCCGATCGGCAGGTTGATGCCCGCAAAAGCCTCCCTATCGTCCAAAGGCACTTCCGCGCGCCGGTTTGGGGCATACGTGTGGGGATTTTTTCGGGAGGTCGCTATACTACCGGTACTGGTGGTCAATCCCCCTCGGGCAGATGCTCGCGAATGACGCCAAATGGTCGCGCCAGACAAGTGCTGACGTGGAGTTGGGCCTGCTCGACCGGGAACCCTGCTTCTGATCAGGTTTTGGAGGCTGCTGCGAACGCAGCGTGGCCGTATGCTCTCTTGTGTGCCTGGACGTACCTGAACGACCAGAATTCCGCTCACGATCTTATGGACCACGCGATCCAAAACGTCGCAAAATACATTGGCCGTCATCCCGACACGCCTCCCGGAAAGTTGACTGCTCGGATGAAGAGTCAGCTCCGGCGTCGAGCCAAGCAACTCGCAGCCAAGCGGGCACGCGAGATTCTCTTTGGGTCAATTGCCGATTTGGAACATCTCCTTACGACCCGGCCCGAGATTGAGCAGGAAATATACGCAAACGAGCTGTTTGAGCAGCTTTCACCGTTCGCACAGTCGATCGCCCATTACCTCTGGCTTGGGTATTCCTGGCGGGCGATGGAGCGAACTTTAGAGATAGACCACACGACATTGCGCCGTGCATACTTTCGGGAGTTGGAATCTTTGCTCGAAGATCTCTCCCGGCCCGGAGGTTCCCGATAATGCCGTTAAGCTGGCGCCGGTCCCGCCGTGCCGAGGATCGGTTAGAGAAATGGATTTCGCAGCAGCATCAGCGACGGGTACTCGCTGGGGAAACGACTCCATCCGGGCCGTGTCCCGATGAGGCATTCCTCCGGGCGCTTGCGCGGCGGTCGAGACGCATTGCATTGTCGGACCCGCGCGTCGATCACGCGGCAACTTGCCCCGCCTGCATGAGCCGCATCCTGGCGCTTCGGCGCGAAAACAGGGAGCGGAACAGGAAAACTGCATACGCACTCGCCGCTGTGACGTGCGTGGTTCTTGTCGCGGTGTTATTTGGGTGGTTCCACTTCAGGCAGAGTCGCCAGCAGACCGTGGCTCTCGCACAGCCGGTATCGAAGACGGTTGATCTCTGGAATGCTGGAACCTACAGAGGTGAACAACCGGGCCCGTTGCAATCTGTCGAATTGCCTGCGGCGGTCGTGCGGTTAACCGTCATACTTCCGCGATTCAGCCCGTCTGGGCGATACTTGATTGCTGTCACCCGGAAGAAAGATGGTACGGGCGTCGTCGCGGAGGGGCTTGGGCCCACAGTCGCCGCTGGTCAGCAGGAGAAAATCTCAGTCGCCCTCGATCTTCGCAAGGTGACCGCAGGTGCCTACTTCCTCTCTACGACGCACGAACGAGACCAGGCCGCCTACTACTATCCGCTGCAGATCGAATGATTCACGGCAGAGGATTACGAAGTGCATTGAGGCCCCGGTACTTACTGAGGGGCGAAGATGGGATTATTTCAGTGAAGCTAACGTTCTTCGGGACCGAACTTGACAGAGGGTGTTTCGCTTCCCGTTGATTTGGGCCGAATCACGGTCGCGGGGATTCGGGCCACCCATCCTATAATTTCGACATGAATCGGCGCAGATTATGGCGGGGCGTTGGTGCCCTGCTTTTGGCAGTCATTCCTACCGTCCTAGCTCCCTGGGTTAGCGCGAAGATGGAGGGCAGAGCCTTAAGCGGGGCGCCGGGCATCCTTTTGTTTTGGCAGAATGCGATCCATCACACATTTGATTTCGAGACATGGCAAGCGGCGTTGTTCATGCTTGGGGCTGCGGGGCTCCTAGTCGGTTTGAGTGTCTATCGGAAGAGCCATACGAAAACGGGATTGAGCATAGTGGTTTTGGACTCTCCGCTTCCCAAGTGGAGCATTGGTGCGTACGGAAGGACTCCGGTCATGTTCGTTCACTTCCGCGCCCAACTAGCGCACACAGGGGCGCACTCGCTGAAAGTTGTAAAGGTCTACCTCGCGGGTACTAAATGTGTGGCGTCGTTCCCGCCGATTGTTGTAGCCGGACCCTACGATGAACCTGTGCAGGTACACACCGGGGTCCGGCCAATTCTTTCCAACGGTCGGCAAGAATTCACTCGCCGGGCAGTTCTGGTAGACCAATTTGGGCATAAACATCAAACAGAGCCGATTCACTTTCAGCCATCACCGAATCCAATACACCACCCGCAAGCCGCAATCGGCTGTCACTTTTGTGGACAGCCGGTTGCAATGGAGGATTTGGCTGAGTCCGCTGCCTTGTTTGCGCACAAGAAGTGCGTCCGATAGTCCTCCAGCTCATTTCGGAAAAGACTTTAAGCTGCTCTCGTACCTCTTACCTGGGCAGCAGGACGCTCGCCACGCCCTCAGGCTCCCGCGGCAAGGTCCGCGCTTACGAGGCTGATGGCTCGCTGACGACGCTGGTCGGAGCTTCACCCCAAGCCGCGATAAACGCGGTCACTCGCTCTCGGATCGCCTCGTCGAGATTTAAGTTGAAATGTCCGTTCTGCATCTCCACAAACCTCAGCATCAGATTGTGAGCGAGGTGGAGCGCAAGAGTTGCCTCGTTCTCTGAAATGCCCTTGTACTTATACCCGCGCACAGTCTCTTCAAGGCGTCTTTCCATGCCCAAGCTGTTCGCATGGGCTTGGTAGGTGCCCTCAACGTAGATTGGCCCGTAGAACTCCTCCAGGACTGGGTCAACTTCTCGCGCCATAACGTCTAGGCTTACTCTGGTCCACGCCTCATTTGTTATCGGCTGACCACACTTGTTGCAGATAGACTGCTTCCGTTTTGCTCTTGAAGCCGCAGCACTTTGTCGGACCTCATCCATGAAGGCGTCGTCGTATCGCGCTTTTGCCTCGGGAACTAACTCGCGCAGGCGGGTCAGAAAGTTAAGTTTGTAGATCGGCGAACTCTCCGCAAAGGCACGCGCCTCGGATGGCTTTTTTGCAATGTACATCGCCGTCACCAAACGCTCGTACATGCTTCGCAGGAGAATGAATGCCGAGAATCCGGCTCCGTTTGCGCTTAGAAGCAGAACCGCGTTGAAGTCGTCAGCGGCCATGAGTCCAAAGTGAAAGATCAGGTTGCCGGCCGTAATGCGATCTTCCCACTCAACGACGACAGGATCATCATCCGGCAAGTTCGCGTCCAAGAGAGCTTGGCGCTCATTCTCGTCGGGAGAGGCAAGTGTACGGTCGAACACTCTGTTGCAGACTTCGGTGAGCTTCGGAAGTTCCGCCAAGAATTGTTGATGGTGTTGAATGAATCGTTGTTGGAAGAATCCATTGCCGAGGCATATTGGAACCAAGGGTGGCTGTTGGGCGTTGTCCATGTCACACCTCACGACTATGAAGTCGTCTCATTTTGCATGGGCGCGCTAGAGGCTCGCGAAAGCTCGACGGCTCAGATAGAAAAATATTACTCCCGGGATGTTGCCAAGAGCACAGCGATAAGCACATCTCCCGAATCTCATCTCTACCGTAAAGCGCCAACGGCGCATTCGAGTTGTTGATCGGTGCTTGTATCTAGCCGATGCCGCCAATCGAACTCTGAAGGGATGTCGGGTTCGATGGGATTACCCTCGTAAACTGATCCGTTCCATGTGCGATATACGCCGGTAGGAAGCGCCAATCGGAATCCCTTGCCAACTTTGACGGAAGTGGCGGAAAGAAGCCGCCCCGCTGTCTTCTCGCCCACGATGGTTGCGAGGTTGTTCTCTCGCGCGAAAGCGACAATCATCTCGGCGGCGCTGGCTGTGTGACGATCCACCACCAGCGCAATGCGACCGTGAAAGGGCTTCGGTCCCAATCCTTCGGTTTCCAGCATGATCGGCTTCTTCGCCATCATCGCGGGCGCAAAGCGTAATCCGAGCAGCCATAGATACTTCGTGTTCTGCGGAATTCGAGAGAACCGTGGGAAGGTCAACTTGTCGGCTTCTGGCTTGCCCTTGTACCGCCGTTGATCGATGGAAAATCCTACAGGAATCCTGTCTGGCGTTAGCAGGCTCATCACGCGCAGTGCGCCGATCCCGCCGCCAGTGTTCCCGCGAAGGTCGATAATCAGCTTGTGGATGTTGCCAAGGCCCTCCACCGCTTCCGAAATGCGATTGGCGACGACAACGCCAACCATGCCGGGTAACATCGCCACTTTCAGGTAGCCCACACTGTCGCTCAGGCGACGCGAGTCCACCAGAGTCGGCTCAATGAAGTGCAGCTTCTTCCCCTTTGGACGGGCCACATTGACCGATACACTTCGTGGGGTATTGTCATTGGAGACGATCTCGACGCTGGTCTCTTCCCCCATTGGAAAGACTGGATGCTCTGGAGGAACAATCTCCCCACCACCGACGCTGAGCAAGATGTCTCCGGGTTCAATACCGGCGAGGGCGGCGGCGCCACCGGAGTGGACATCCTGAAAAATCCAGCGTTTCCCATACGGAGTCTCGTCCGCAAGGTACGTTGCGCTGAGCGCCGCGCGGGCTGACGCCCGGCGCGCAGTCCGGTGAAAGAATCCCAGGTGCGACGTATGCAGTTCCGCGAGCAGGTCGCTCATGGCCTTTTCAAACGAACCCGCGTCGGTGGCGGACTCGATGATCGGCCTGTGCCGGTTCACCGCCGCCTGCCATTCCGCATTCAGTTTTTCGGGCGTGCAGAAACGCTTGTGCAGCGCGGCGAGTACTCTTTCAAGAATGGCGTGCCGGTCTTTCTCTGAAAGTTCGATCGGTGAAACCGGCACGGGAACTGCGGTGGTGGTCATTGGCTGCTCCTGTGTGAGAGTTGGTCGGCGGTCTGGCCGAAAAGGCTATCGCTGGGCTCGCCGTCCAGCTCAAATCCGGCCCAATAGTATGGCGGCTCGCCAGACTCCATCATCTCGATCTGCGCCTTGCGCAGAGCATCGGCCTTTGTCGCTCCACGCCCGAGTTGCGCATAAAAATCGACCATCAGTTTTGCGGTTGCCTGGTCGTCGATTTCCCAGAGCGTGGAGACGACGCTTTGCGAGCCCGCTTCTATGAAGGCATTCACAATGTCTGCGACTCCGTCCTCGCCGACTGGCCCAACGCCGGTGTTGCAGGCTGAAAGCGTGACGAGGCTGGCATTGAGGTGAAGTTGTCTTATCTCCCGCACCTGCAGAAGCCCGTCGTCGATGGGCGGATTCTCAGGCGCAAAGACGAGCGCGGACCTGTCCGGGAACTCGGGGTCGGCGTATCCATGCAGCGCCAGATGAATCACCTGATATTGAGCGAGAGGCAGCTTCTTAAAATTAGTCTCCGTTGCATTTCCGCCCAACAGAATAGTCCGCGGCTGCGGCAGATCAGTGGCAACTGTCTCCACCTCGTAGCGGCTTTCAGGCAGAGCAACTAACTCACTCCGGCTGACGCCTGACATCGCCCGCCTGATCGTGGCAAGGAGCGTCATTGAGGGAGCTTTCGATGTCCACGCTGCGACACCGAGGAAGGACTGGTCCGTGTGTGTAGGGAGGTTGCTTCTGTGCCGCAAGAGATCGAGTACGGTCCCAGATGGAGCGACGTTCAAAGTGTGGGACGCCAGAACATATTGGCCTCTATCCGCAAGAGCCCCGAATGGCAGCAGGTTCAACTCGCCATCTGGGACTACGATGACATCCGGCTTCGTTCGATATTCCGGTATCACGCCCAACAGACCGTCAAAGAGCTGCTGTGCCAGCGGCAAGTCCGCTTTTCGATCCATCAGCTCCCGGCGGTAGCGGGAAGCGCCTTTCGTCAATTCTCTCTTCGATGGCAACGTATAACAGTGAGCGCCCGTTCTGGTGACAGCCAGTGCATACGAGTGGGGTTCCGCAAGCACATATTCCACAAAGAGCTCAGACGGGTGAAGATCCTGTTCAAGCCTCCCGAGCGTTACTGGATCGGGAGGTGTATCAATCTCACTGTCATCCGTGCCGAGATGCTGTTCCGTTGTGTAAATTGCGTTGAGAATCCGGCCCCTGGCAGTGGGATTGTCGGTATCCAGCAAACGAACATTGAGACTTGTCAGCCGCAACTCAGCAGGACTCGGTGCGTGAGGTGGGATGACGGCATGATGCGAAAGCGCCTGCGCTTCAATACGCCCACGCGCGCGTTCAATCACGCGGAACGCATCGGCCAGCTTCTCCTGACTGCACAAGGAAGAAAAATATCCGGCGTAGACCACACTCAGGTCATTCAAGACCTGGCGCTCAAGCATCGGCGTAGGAACCCTACTCAATAGAGCGTCGAGCAAATCTGCGCTCTTTTCGTAAAGATTGTTTGACTCTTTGATTTTGCCCAGCCGCTCAAGGATTTCCGCTTTGATTCCAAGATCTCGCGGAACGAAGTAGAGTTCGTCCGGAACTTTCGTGTTGGCGTCGATGGCTTCGTTGATTGCGGCCAGCGCCTCTTGCAGTTTCCCCTGGTGGAGATATGCCTGCGCCAAACGTCCGTTTGTCTCGGTAATGCCCCGCCAGTATGAGACCTGCTTCGCATATTTAATCGATTCCTGATAATCGGCAATCGCCTGGTCCCAGTCATTCATTCGCTCGTAGACACCTGCGCGTGCGCGGTAAAGGTCGAACAGATGAGCCTCAAGATGGTATTTGGAAACCCAGCGCATCTCCTCAGAGGCGAGGGTGAGCGCCTGTTGGTACTTTCCCAGCCCGCTCAGCGCCTCAATTTTGGCGGTTGTCGCAATCGTCGGATAAGCCACGCCACGTGTTTTGCGAGCCACACGGATTGCCTCATTGAGTGGTCTCAGCGCTTCCTGGTATTTGCCGAGCTCTACTAATGCCGTACCGTACACGCTGGCGTATCGAACATGAGCGGCGGGATCGGCAATCTTCGCGACTGTCCATGCCTTTACGACATCCTTCTTGGCGGTGGCCATGTCCCCATTCAAGAATGCCGCAATGCCTTGTTCGCCGACTGCACGCGACGCAAGCAGGTAGTGGTGTTGATGAAGAGCTAGCCTCTCAACCTTCGCCCAAGTCCACCGGGCCATCCCGGCGTCGTAATTCACCTCCAGCATTCCGAGAATTGTGAGAATGCGGAGTCGCGTTTCCGGGTTCCGTGCTTCGGACAGGGTCAAATCGTGGCGCAACGTCGCGATTTGCGCCGGAATCGAGATGGAGGATTCACTGTGCGCAGGCATCTCGCTAACCCGCGCATAAAGTGCCTTGGAAAGCTCGTGCTTCCGAGTGAACTGAATTTCTGCCTGGTGGTAGAGAGGGGCCGCGCCAATCCAGTTGTTTAGCCACGACATCTCATCGGCTTGCTTCAGCAGCGATTCTGGAGCATCAGGATTGCGCCGCCGGAGGACTTGATACCCGACAATGCTCAGCAGGGCAGCCAAAAGCAAACCGGCGACAATGCGAAGGCTGGGGGGAACGGCGATTCGCATGGCACACCGCTTACTTGGCCTCAATGATGCCAGAAGACCCCAGGCAGGATCAAATAGACGCTATCCGTGCGGGTCCGCTGCGGGTACGCCTTCTGGCGGCTGAGCACGGACTTCGTCATAAACCTGTCTCCGCATCCAATCGGCCACTACCCGCTGAAAGTCTTTGTCGTTCATGTAGCGAGTGAATATCTCCTGGTTCTGGTCCATACGATCAATGAACTTGTCTTCGAGCGCTTTGTCGAATACATACCCGAAGTTCTCCAGTGAATTGACCATAGCGGCCTGCTGGATTGCGGAGTCGGATATTGCCTCCTCCCTGATCTGCTCGAAGAACAATTGGTCGGCCGGCTTGAAGTCAGTTCCGAAGCGCTCGTTAACGACATCGATCAATCGAGAGAGCTCAACCTGTTCATGCCTGTCTTTGCCCGTGCCGACCGCCGTAGGCGCGGAAACGGTTCCCCTGTCACCAGCCGCAAGAGCGATGGAGCCTTCACTCGTCTGCTGCAAACGATAAAAGCGAAGGGCAACCTCGTCGTCGATCACGACTGCGGGTCCAATACCGCGCTTGGGCAGCCGTGGCACAAGCAATCGAACGAATGCGTACAGCTTTTCAAGATCGGCGTCTTGAAAAGGAATGATCTGCGACATGAACGAGTACAGATTCCGGAAGGCCACCAAGTTGCTGCGGAACTGTTCCTGCTTCTCTTCGCTGAGCGCTTCAAACCGTTCTACGGGGCCGTTCAGGATGCGATGCATTGCTGCATGATCGGTCTGAGATTGGAATTGCGTGGGCCTGAAGAACACCTTGGCAAACTCTTCCACTTCATTGGCCCAGTACACCTGCTCATCGGCAAGGCTCTTCTGGAGTCCATAGAGCTGCTGCACATCGACCTGTTGGTCGATTGCTGGAATCTCATAGTACGGCTTGAACGCTTCTCTAATGTCCTCGGCCTCATTGACGAAGTCAAGGATGAACGTGTCCTCTTTGCCGGAGTGGGTTCGATTCAGGCGGGACAGAGTCTGTACGGCCTGCACGCCATCCAAACGCTTGTCCACATACATCGTGTGCAGAAGAGGCTGGTCGAAACCCGTCTGGTATTTCTCTGCCACAATCAGAACCTGGTACAAGTCCTTCTCGAACTCCTTCGACAACTGGCTTTCGCGGATTCCGCTGTTCATTGCTACTTCGGTGTACTCGTCTCCCGTGTCGAGTTCTACCGTTCCGGAAAATGCAACCAGCGTCTTGATGTCGTGGTAGCCTTTCTCCGCGAGGTACTTGTCGAATTCCTGCTTGTAGCGAACAGCGTGCTCGCGGGAGCCAGTCACAACCATCGCCTTTGCGCGGCCACCTATCTTCGCTTTGGTGAAAGTGCGGAAGTGCTCGATCATCACTTCCGTCTTTTGCGCAAGGTTGTATGGGTGAAAGCTGACGAAGCGCGCCAGCGCGCGGGCGGCTTTCTTCTTGTCCAGCTTTGGATCGTCCTCAATGGATTTGATCAGCCGGAAGTAGGTCTTGTAGGTCGTGTAGTACCGGAGTACATCAAGAATGAATCTCTCCTCGATGGCTTGCCGCATGGAGTAGACGTGGAAGGGCTGCGGCTTGCCGTTCCCGGCCTTGCGGCCAAAGGTCTCCAATGTTTTGTACTTCGGCGTCGCGGTAAAAGCGAAGAAACTCAGATTCGCTTGCCGACCGCGCTTCACCATCGCTTTAACGATTTCTTCCTCGTAATCGGCGAGTCCTCTTTCCTCCGCCTCCTGCTTGGCCTTCTCTTTGAGCGCGTTCCCCGCCAGCGCGCCCTTTAACTCCGCAGCCGCCTCACCCGTTTGCGAGCTGTGCGCCTCGTCTACAATCACCGCATATTTGCGGTCTGGCAGGTCCACGACCTTGTCCGTTACGAAGGGGAACTTCTGAAGCGTGGTGATGATGATTGGCACCCCAGACTTGAGTGCTTCTGCCAACTGGGTTGAGTCCTCGTCGATCTTTTGGACCACGCCGCTCTGGTGCTCGAATTGATAGATCGTGTTCTGCAACTGCTGGTCGAGAACGCGGCGGTCCGTCACGACGATCACCGAATCGAAGACGCGCTCATCGTTCTCGCCGTGCAGATTCGAGAGCCGGTGCGCCAGCCACGCAATGCTGTTGCTCTTGCCGCTGCCGGCCGAGTGCATAATGAGGTAGTTTGAGCCTGCACCCTCCTGGCGCGCTGTGCTTTCCAGCTTGCGGACGGCGTCGAGCTGGTGATAGCGCGGGAAGATCATTGTTTCCTTCTTGATCTTTTTGCCGCCAATCTCTGTTTCCACAATTTCCAGGTGCATGAAGCGCCCAAGAATGTCGAGCAGGCTGTCTCGCTGCCAGACCTCCTCCCAGAGATACGAGGTCTTATATTTGCCCGGGGCGGCGGGAGGGTTGCCCGCGCCCAGACCGTCGCCTCGGTTGAAGGGAAGGAAATAGGTCGATTTGCCCGCGAGCCGCGTCGTCATGTAGACGAGGTCGGGATCGACGGCGAAGTGAACCAGAGTGCGTTTTTTGAACTGGAAGATCAGGTCGTTGGGATCGCGGTCGTTCCGATACTGATACATCGCGTTCTGCACGTCCTGGCCAGTCATCGGGTTCTTCAACTCGGCAGTGACCACAGGGATGCCGTTGAGGCAGAGGGTCAGGTCCAGAGCCTGCGAGCTTGTGGCTTTGAAGAGAAGTTGCCGGACCACGGTGAGACGATTCTTCTGGTACAGCTCCAGGTCGTCGGGATTCATGCGCGTAGCTGGCTTGAAGTACGCAGCCTTAACCGGCTCGCCGTAGCACTTGAATCCGTGACGCAGAACGTCGAGACTGCCGCGCGTGTCCATCGCCTTGGCAAGATCATCGAGCAGGGTCTCTTCAGCGCGCTCCCCCAGCAGTTTTTTCAGGCGCTCCCACGTTTTCGGTTGGGTTTCCTGAACGAAGGGAATGAACTCGGTCGGATCGAGCGCGCGCTCCTGATGGAACCATGCCTGCTCGGCCTTGACGTACCCCGCCGACGTAATCAGGTAGTGCTCGATTGCGGCCTCGAAGGCTCTCTCTTTGTGGTCTACTGGCATAAGTCAGTCCACTCTGCTTGTCGTATTTCGGCCAGTCCATTGTCGCAGAGTGATGCCTCCGGCCATTCAGGATTGTTACGCCAGGCGTGTTCGATGATGTCCCGAACCGTTTCCATCAGACCTCCCCAGGGAAAACCGGAGAATATGTCGCCGTGGGTAAGCCCATTCCGGATGCGGTTGAGCGCGTTCACGTTGTTTTTGAATTTACTGAACTCATAGACCGTCGAAAGACCGTCGTGACGTTCCGCGTAGTCCAGATACTTCGCAAGGCCAAAGCGCGTTAGCTCTGCGGGAGGGAGTTGTCCTTGTGGCGCGGGTGTCTTCTTCTTTTTGGGAGGGTCCGCGGCGAGGAGCGGCTGATAATAGTTGTATTGCAGGGAGCTTTCCAGCGCGCGCAGCGCGGCCATTTCCGCAACTTTGATCATGCCGGCATTGGCCCAGGCAAAGAGAAAGACTTGCAGCGCAACGTGAAATTGTGCAGCGTAGATGGGGAGAACGCGACGACTGCGGATGCGGCAGGAATCCAGATAATCCCGCCATTCTGCAATGTCGTTGAATTCTAAAATCTGCCCCTTGCTCGATGGGTATTGAAAATAACCATGATGGAGTTTCGGGTTGATAACGCTGATATCGAGAAAAGAATCATCGAACGACATTGGACTCTCCTCTCACGTCAATTTGTCCGGTGACGGCGGCAGTGATCAGGGCGGCGCGGCGTTCTTGAAGAATGTCGATAGTGCTGGATGCGTCGGAAATGAGGCTATCGATTTTGGCTGTTGCCTTATCAAGATAGCGCACAATTTCAAGTTGTTCTTTTGGGGGAGGAATCGCAACTGTGATTCGTCCATACCGGCTTGGATTTAGGTTGCACTGCCCAATAGCGACAAATGCGCTTGCTCTTGCCAAACCTAAAATATTCTCAGTGTTCAGCAGGTAAGCGAAGAATTCAGGAAGAGAATCGGAAACGGTACGTAAACGTACAAGATAAGATGCAAAGCTAAATCGTCCTTCAACGTCACCATGAAACAGGCCGACCTTGCCGATTTGATCCAGACTGTTGGTTCTGTTATACAAAAGGTCGCCTTCTTGCAACAAGAGCGATCGATCTACCGCGTCAATGTATTTCAAATCCGTGTAGTCGATCTTGCCGCTTACGATATTCCCCATCCTCAGAATCGCAATCGATCCATCAGAACCAACCGCATCGGAGATTCCATACTCGATTGACCTGAATGCCCGCTTCAGTAAACAGACCTTCCAACTGGTTGGTACATCGCCGAGCCATTTGACACCAGATGGTTTCATTAGAGCGTCGGGATTGAGTCCCTTGGTGACGGCGTGGGAGATGATGGCCTGCCGCTTCTCCTTCAGCAATTCAATCAAAAGCTTCTGTTGTTCCACGAGTGCATCAAATTTGCCGATTTCCCTCTCGAGAAAAGCTGAAACCAGTTCTTGCTCACAAGGTTCAGGTAACGGAATCTTGATGCGCTGAAGTTCGCTCGGATTGATAGCCGGATAGCTTACACCAGTTGATCGAGCGATGACATCATCAATAAAAACCTGGGCTTGAAGAGCATAGTGTGCAAACCGGGGACTCATATCCCTTCGTGGGCGGACCACCGCAAAGCCCGTCGATGCAATTAAATTTTCTTCAGGTTGATCTATCGGACAGATCGCTTTCAGATAGGTCCGAACGGTGGAAATAATAACGTCCCCACCTTTCACTCTGCGCCGTGCACGCGAAGGCGCTTCTCCAAAAGGCATTACTTCTGTCTTCTCAATGCCGCGCTCAAGGCTGACGCTCCCAATATCGACGTAGTTGATTTCGTAGTCTGGATCAGTGTTCTCTGGCAGATCGTCATCGTTAAGCGTTGCCAAGTACTTTAATGCCTTCACCTCCCAATGCTCCGGCACCTGGCCCAGCCATTTCACGCCGCCGTCTTTGTATTTTGGGTAGCGTGGCAGCTTCATGCGTCTTCCCCTTCGCGTGCATTCTGAAGGTAGAACTCATGGAGCTTGGACTGAAGCAACTTCTTGTCCGGCAATTTGGTCTGGTACTCGGCAATCAGCGCGGGAGAGAGGGTACGGCTGAGTGCGTATTCGACGACCTCATCGTTTTTGCTGGCGCAGAGCAGGACGCCGATGGAGGGCCGTTCATGCACCTTGCGCACGTCACGGTCCAGCGCCTCCAGATAGAAATTGAGCTTGCCCAGGTATTCCGGCTCGAATTCGTTGATCTTGAGTTCGAAAGCGACCAGGGCGTTGAGTCCGCGATGAAAGAAAAGCAGGTCGAGTGCGAAATCGCGTCCGCCTACCTGGACCGGAAACTCGGAGCCGACAAAGCAGAAGTCCCGACCCAGTTCCAGCAGGAAGTCTTTCATCCGGTCGAGCAATCCACGGTGCAGGTCGTGTTCGCTGTGGCTTTGCGATAACCCGAGGAACTCAATGGCATAGGAGTCCTTGAATATGCTTTCCGCCTCCGGGTACATTTGTCGCACCAGCGGTGAGACTTTTGCGGGCGAGAGAGCCACACGCTCAAAGAGCGCGGCCTTGAATTGCCGCTCCAACTCCCGCTTTGTCCATCGTTCCTGAACGGCCATGCGTACATAGAACTCCCGCTCTTCAGGGCGCTTGCTCTGGCCGAGGATGATTAGGTTGTGGGACCACGGCAATTGTCGCACCAGCGGTGCGACAATTTGATCGCCCTGATAGGTCTCGTAAAACTGCCTCATTCTAAATAGGTTGCTCCGTGAAAACCCACGCGCGCCAGGATCGCGCTGGGCGATGAACTGGGCCAGTCGGTCGAGTGTGCCTTCGCCCCACTCTGCCGAAGCCAAGCGGCGACTGATGTACTGGCCCACCTGCCAATAGAGGTCAATCAGTGCCGTGTTGACGGCCTGAAACGCCTTCTGGCGCGAGGTGGTTATGAGTTGGACCACCTCGGAGAAGCCGGCCTCTTCGGCAGGGATGATGGAAGCACGTTTCGATTTGCTCATTCAGCCAGTCCCTCCAACATGGTCATGATGCGGCCGGCGACTGTCTTCAATTCGGCATCGATCACTTCAAGAGGGCGCGGCGGCTTGAAAACGTAGAAGTGCCGGCTGAAAGGAATCTCGTAGCCGATGCGAGTCTTTGATTCGTCGATCCAGGCATCGGGAACGTGCGGCAGAACCTCGCGCTTGAAGTAAGTGTGAATATCTTCTTTCAAGGGCACATTCTCGTAATCGCGCAGCTCGGAATCCGGCTCCGGCTCGCCGTCCGCGTTGAGGCAAATGTCGGCAGATTCATCGCGCTCGGACATGACGTTGAAAATGGCCTTGCGCACCGGCGCAGAAAGCCTGATACCGGACTGGTCCAAAGCCGACGCGAAGCGTTCTTCGAAGGCAGGCCGGTTCTTATCCACGATGGAAGCATCTATCGTTTTCAGCATTCGCTCGATTTCAAGCTGAAAAGCCTGCCCGGCTTCGATTTCGCGCTGGCCTTCGCGCCCTTTCTTCTTGGAGGTTGACAGTTTTTGAAAGGCACCCTCTTCCTTGAGCGCCTCAATGCGTTCCGGCGTGACCTGGAAGGCCAGACGGAGCGGACGCTCAACCGTGATCTGGTGAAAGCCGAAGTCTCGATTGTCGAAGAGCTTTGAGCGGCCATTTTTGGTGAGGTCGCCATACAGATCGACAATCTCCGCGATGTTCTCGTCAGAAAGTTCATTGCGCTTATTGCCAAGGTTCTTGCGCATCTTCACATAGAGATCGGTTGCGTTGATGAGCTGGACCTTGCCGCGGCGCTCGCGTCGTTTGCGATTGGTGAGAACCCAGATATAGGTGGCGATACCCGTGTTGTAGAACATCTCCGTGGGGAGAGCGACGATTGCCTCTAGCCAGTCGGATTCAATGATCCATTTGCGAATCTCACTCTCACCCGATCCGGCGTCGCCGGTAAAGAGCGGCGAGCCGTTGAAGACGATGGCGAGGCGAGAGCCCTCCGGCTTCATCTTCGAGATCATGTGCATGATGAAAAGGAGCGAGCCGTCGTTGATGCGCGGGAGACCGGGGCCGAACCGGCCGTCGAATCCCTTTTCTTCATGCTCGGCCACAATCTTGTCCGCCTGTGGCTTCCACTCGACGCCGAAAGGCGGATTGGCGAGCAGGTAATCGAACTTCTTTCCGGGAAGGCCGTCCTGCGTGAAGCTGTCGCCAAACTTGATGTTGTCCGAATGCTGCCCCTTAATCATCATGTCCGAACAGCAGATGGCAAAGGCTTCGTTGTTATAGTCCTGGCCGAAGACTTCCAGCTTTGCGTCCGGATTCAGCTCACGGAGGAATTCTTCAGCGACGCTGAGCATACCGCCGGTTCCGCAGGCCGGGTCATAAAGGGTCCGGACGGTGCCGGGGGTCCGCAGAACTTGGGAGTCTGGAGTAAAGAGCAGGTTGACCATGAGGCGGATCACTTCACGCGGAGTGAAGTGATCGCCGGCCGTTTCGTTGGACGCTTCATTGAATCGCCGGATCAGGTCCTCGAAGATCAGACCCATCTCGTAATTGGGAACGACGGACGGGTGAAGATCGATTTCCGCGAATTTGGAGACGACGAGGTAGAGCCGGTTGGCTTCGGCCAGCTTGGCGATTTCCTTCTCGAATTCAAAAAACTCGAAGATCTGGCGCGCCTTCGAGGAGAAGGTTTTGATATAGTGCGCCAGGTTGGTGGCAATCTTATCTGGGTCGCCCTTGAGCCGCTGGAAGTCCCATTTGCTTGTGTTGTGAAACTTCTGCCCGGCGGCTTTGTTCAGGATTGGCTCGATGTCCTTGATCCCACTGGCCTTGAGGGAAGCTGCCTTGTCGAGAACTTTTTGCTTGGTGGGCTCCAGAACGCAATCAAGCCTGCGGAGAACCGTTAAGGGCAGTATCACCTTGCCGTATTGTGCCGGCTTGTATGGCCCGCGTAGCAGGTCGGCGACCGACCAGATAAATGAGACTCGCTCACTGAAGTTCGACAAGATTCTTCCTCAAGGCGCGACCCGAGCTGAGTCCCTTTGGCTCTTTACGTCGTCATCCGTGGGGTTTCATCGTGGCTAATGCGTAGCCTTCGGGCCAAGATTTCAAATGAATTACAGGCCAGTGTCGCTCATGCAGCTTGCCGGTGTAAAGACTGACTGCTTACGGAGTGATCTGAGAATCGGTTTCGCTTCAGCTCCGTTGCAGGCCGCAGAGCGGCCTGCGCTTGCCCGGCGGGAGGGCGAAGATGGCCCGGCGGCGTGGACGCCGGCACATTCAAGGGTGGGAAGACGGGCAAATGAGCCGCTCTGACAAGTACAGAATTGAAAGATCCCTTATCCACAGAATTTTTTCGACAGATTGTCACCAAAATCAGGGTTTTTCTTCACTACATATTCGAATCATCAGATTTTGACGGGCAAGGCAAAGCCTGTCCCGAAGGACAGGCTTTGTAAGATTCGTTCCTGTTCAGGCTGCCGCTGCTTTCTTTGCTGGTTTCGCCGCAGAGGTCTTTTTTGCCTTTTCCTTCGCGGCGAACTCCTGCTTGACCTTGGCCGTGATCGCCTCGGTGTCCACCTTGTAAGTGCTGGCGGCATCGCGGAGCACGGTCGTAACATTCGTCCGAGACGCGGCCAACAGGATGGCCGTTTCCACCAAAAGCCGCGAGAGCGTTCCCTCGTCGGAGCGGCGGAGGAAGGCCGCAAAGGTTTTGGCAGTGCCCCCATCATTCCTCTTCTGCCGGATGCCGTGCTGCCGGGCCAGCATTGCAAGGCGGTTCTCCTCCATGAGGCTGGTCAGCGTCTCCAGAATGAAAAACAGGTCTCGCTTCATCAGGCGAACGGGCACGGCAGCACTCACCGCGGACAACACGCGGAGGCCGGTGGCGTTAGCGATGGCCTGCTCCCGGCGCTGCTTCTCCTGCTCACCCTTCCACTTCTCGTCGCGGCTGGTTGACTGCTTCGGATGATGAATGGGGCAAGCGGGGTTTGCGCAGACCTTATGGATGGTGCCGACATCGCTGCCTTCGGCGATGATGGCCTCAGTGGTGAACTTGCACGCCTTGAACTCGGGCCGCTTCGCGTCGTCCTTCGACTTCGGCCTGTCGTCCCGAATCGCGGTGTACTTGTTGCGGGGCAGAACGGCGCTGCCTTCCTTTTGCCCGCCGTAGGCCGTGCTGATCTGCACGAGTTGGGGTCTGGCGGCAACAGTCGCCGCGACGTGGGCCTGTACCTTGGCCTGATAACAAGTGGGGTCGGTGCACCGGTCCCCTTGCTTGCCGAGGTCATCCCCAAAGAGCAGCTTGTTGTGTCCGGTCCGCTTCGGGCAGTCGGCACAACTGCCCGCCGAGGGGACAAGCTGTGCGTCCCGCTTGTTGAACGGCGCGTCTTTCAGGACAAGCAGAATGTTCGCATCAATCCAGAATTGCAGGTTGCGGACGGGCAGCAGAATACGCGCCGGTCTCTGGCTCCCGTTGAATACCTCCTTGAAGCAAGCCGAGAGTGCCTGTTCCTGTTGGTCGGCTGGCAGCTTTGCCAACAGCAAAGCGTGACCCACGCCGATCTCATCGGCATAGAACGCTTCTACGGCGGCGGGAACAAGGTCGGTCAGCTTCAATCTGGAGGCTACAAACATCGGACTTTTGCCCACCTTGGCGGCGATCTGCTCGATGCTGTACTTCGGTTCTTCCAGTGCGAGCAGAGCGCGGAAACCCTGCGCCTCTTCCATTGGGTGAATTTCGGCGCGAATCAGGTTTTCGACAAGCTGAGCCTCCAGCGCTTCGGCATCGCTCATCTGCCGGATGCGGACAGGCACAGTGTCCTGCCCGGCGAGTTGCGCGGCGCGGTAACGCCGTTCTCCGAAGACGATCTCGAAGCCGTTCTCGGTGAGAGGCCGCACCAGCAAGGGCGAGAGTACACCCTGGGTCTTGATTGACTCTGCCAGTTCCTTCAAAGCGGCATCCTCGAAGGTACGGCGCGGGTTGGTCCTTGACACGTTGAGCAGGGAGAGTGAGACGTTGCGGTATTCGGTAGCGTTGATGACTTGGGGTTCCATGATTGTGTGCTCCTTTCGAGCGGTTGCGGGTGAAAGACACAGAGCGGATGCGATGGGCCGTATCCGCTCCACAGAGGAAGAGCGGACTAGCCGCGAATCGACTTGTCCGAAAAGGCGTCGAGAAAACGCTGGTCGCGGAGGTTTCTGTCCCACAGCGCCGCGAACTTGCGGTGTTCTTCGTAGAGGGGCGGCACGAAGACGTAATTGGCGCCGTCCAGATACCGCGAATACTGCTCAACCCCCATGAAGTCGTTGCGCCAGTAATACGGCACAATCTCAGGGCCGCAGAGCGGCGGCTTCGACCACTCGAAGCACATCTCCGGGTCGCGCATCAGGTCGCCGTTCTTATCGCCGTAGTGCGCGACGGACAAGGCGGGGCAACCGAGCGGGCCGCGTCCCGGCACAGCCTCGATGACAAGGGCCATGTAGGGCGGATTCTCGATTTTGAGATAGAGCGAGGGCCGGTAGCCTCCGGCCGGCTCAAGGATGCGAAGGACGGTCTGCATCAGACCACCTCCGCGATGGGTTCCTGCATTGCAGAAACCACGTCCTGACTGCTGGACGGCTCGGCGTGGATGGCTCCGAGAATGACGGCGGAAGCCCGCTGCACGACTTCAAGGCTTTCGGCCAGCAGCGCCGCATTGCCCGCGTACATCTGAATGTAATCGGACGATGCGCGGCCCATCTCAAGGCCGATGGCCTGTCCTACGATGAAGGCCACGGCTTCCGCCTCTGTCTCCCGCACCGTAGCAGTGGTCATCGTGCGGCGGTCGCTTTTATGCAAAAGCTCGTGCGCGGCTTCATGAACCAGCGTCACGAACTCCTCAGCCTTCGACTGCCCCGGCATCAAGGCGATCTTTCCGCCGTAGCTCACGCCGAGCGCGGGCGCGATGTTCTCGCTGTACTCAAGGGCGATATTCTGCTGCGCTAGAAATGCAATGAGCCGGTCCCGATGGCTGCCCGCATCGCCGGTGACGTTATGTTCTAACTCGGGCAGGTCTACGCCTTCGGTCTGCGCCACATCGAAGACATACACAGCGCGGAAGCCAATCAGGATCGGGCGTGGCTTCTCGTCCGTCTCCTGCTGTTGGTCGTTGTTGCTGCGCCGATGGCCAACAATCGGGGCGAGAATCTGGATGCCCTTCTCGCCTCGCTTGACGAACCGGCCCAACTCCTTCCATGTCGAAAACCCCGCTACGCGGGAAGCCGTCGGGCGCTGCCGCGCGATGGCAAGAATGTTCCCGAAGGAATAGGAATGGAACCGGGCCATTGCGGCAAGGTAGGCGGTCAGCGTTTCGCTCTTCCCTGCCTCAAGTTGCTTGAGCAGGAAATCCACGGCCTGCTTGATGAGTTGCTGGGTGGGGTTGTCCTTCTGTGTGGTGCGCTGCTGGTAGGGCGATTCGCTCTGGTTGCGGAGCGCCGCATTTTTCCTGTGCGGCGCGATGGTTGCGGCTTTGCTGCTGGATGCGTAAGGCATGGTGTGTGCTCTCCTCTGCTGCCCGCATGGGGCGGAACCTGAAGGAGGGCATCTGCCTCAAACCAAATTTCTTTGTTTGAGTGCCCCCGCTTCATGGCTCTTGCGGCTCGGCAGGGGCGAGGAGGGTTCAGTCAAGGGCGCGCGCACGTCTGCGCGTTTATGGAGCGTCAGCGAACACCCTTGACGGGTTCCGACCGCCTCTGCGAAAAAGCCGCCTGAAGCGGGGGCACTTGAACGAAGAAGAAATTTAGTAACCGTACCCCATTGCTTTCAGGGAGGTGCGTTGCGGGCAGGACACAGGCCGCTGAGTTGGGTAGTGGAAGATGTCGACGCAATCGTCGACTGCAACCAGGGAGAAGCCTTCTTCGCTGAAAGGCCTTCATAATGGGAGGGTGGAGGAAAGAGATTGAACCTCACCTTCGACATCGCCTGGGAGCTTACGCCTCCCCAAGACGGCACCTACATCAACAGCAAGATTCCGCCTGATGCACTCGAGAACTTCTTTGGGATTTTGACGCGAGCCGCCAATCGCACCGATGATCCCGAAGAGGTGTACTACATTATTCGAGCTGAGTTCAACGAGGCGATGGGTCTCCCTGTTTATAGAAGCTCGTCTCTGTATTTCGCTCCAGGGGACGCGAAGTCAGCAATGAACCGCGCGGCGGAGAATGCGCCTGTGTTCATTTCTGCCTTCTACGGTGCATGCAAACAGATCAAAAAACAATTCGGGTCGAAAACGGCCCCGAGTGTTCCGGTGATGAACAGATTGCTTGAGATGCATCGTCTTGGCTATGTCATCGCCCCTCCCAATCTTGTCCTCAGGGAACAGGTAGAGGTTGTCCCAGTGCAATCGAGCACAGTTCTTGAACAAGCGCAGGCTCGGTTCCGAGAAGCCATCGAGAGATCGCGAGTATTGCTGGAGGAAAATAACGGTGACGAAGCAGTCGCGCAGATTTGGTGGCTCCTCGAATCGATCATGATTTTGTTCTCAGGCTGCAGTATGAACGGGCAGGAGATTTCGGGAACGTATTTCAACGAAGTCGCAAAAAGCCTCAAACGGGCAGCGGGGGATGCCGCAGTCATGGGTGCCGTCGCACGCTGGCTAGAGATGCTTCAGTCGTATCTCTCCGGACCAGGTGAAGCAGGTATCCGGCATGGGCGACACTTACATATGGAAGGCTTGAAGAAGCATGAGGCCGAGCTGTTCTGCAATCTAACGCGGAGTTATATTTCCTATCTTTTGTCCGAATACGAAATCCTCACTGCTAGGGGATCATCCGAGTCCTGAATAACCTTCTCTCGTCATCTGTATTTCGACTGCTGATACGCCTACTTATCGATACTGAACCGAAACGCGGCGTTCGTTACTACAGACTATTCTCCGTCCATCCATTCTTCGGCTGGCTGGTGGGGAAGCCAGCGTAGACGACGCATAGAGTTGCATCCATCGTAGATAGTGAAATGCTCGGGTGACGTGAAATCGAGCTTCATACCGATCCACCATGTAGCTGACTTTTCAGCAATCATCATAGCGATGATCAGGGATCTTCTCAGACCCTCGTCGTCTTTACCATCGGCACCGGAGCTTATCCGGATGATCCCGGGATTTCGGTTGGGCGGGAATCGTCTGTTATCGAGAAAGTCGACGTCGTGCGTCATAATGACACGCTTTTCCGTCCAGGCGGCAGCAAAGACATCTTCATCGGACTTTCCCAAAAGTCCTAATTCGGCGACGTACTTTGTATTGAATGAGTCTGCCAGAAACCGCGCGACCTCCGGGCCCGCGTTCTCATCAACGAGCAATCGAACGCGGCCACTATGTCGGTTCTTGAAATCTGACAGCTTTTGAACTGTCGGTGTGTAGAGTGGCTTCCAAGGCATAGTGCAACATTCTAAAGACATGCCCCGTGATAGTTGTCCCAGCAAAGAGCGCTATCCCAAAGCCTGGCGAAGCGCAACTAAATCGGCTGCAAAGCCCATGTCTCGGAGGAGTTGATTCAATATCCTCGCCAGAACCTCTTTGGAATTGTTAAATCGTTGGTTGAAGTCGAGTCGCTCGCCAATGGAGCCCTTGAGATGTACAGGACGTTCCGTGTATTGAGGAATGACGATTGGCCATGGACGAGGAAAGTAATCTTCACGTTGAAGGGACGCGAACCCAGCCCCTTCCTTGAGCAGGACACCGCCACCTGGCTCAACGTTCACATAGACATCGATTTCACCGTAAAACCCTTGCGCGGTCAGTACCGCATTTGCAAGGGAGAGCGTTGTCGCGATATTTGCGGCAACGTCTGGCAAGCTCCACGAGAGGCGGGGCGCCGGGATTCCAATGCTGCAACCGAAGCCGATCACTCCGGAGGACAGAATAGCCCACTTCGCTTCGTGATCCAGGTCGTGACGGTAGGTCTTGTAGAGATAAGCGTTGCCACTCCTAGAGTCGCTCTCTGTTGCAACTCCTCCGAAAACCGCCTCTTGGAACTGCGAAAAGTGAGCAGCGACGACGCCCTTGAAATGTTCCTCGAAGCTGTAGTCCAAGCTGACAGCCAGAGTCTTGGAGGGCCGGATGACAACCCGCATGAAGGATTGCGAGTCGATCCGGTTCCGCATCCGTTCTTGGACAGTGCCAGCTTCTCTTGCACGAGTGATCTTGAAATCGGCAGGGAGCAGACTGAACGGATCGACGGAAAACTGACCACGCTCAGTATCGAATCGTTCTCTTTCGATAAGCGCTCTGAGTTCTGCTGCGGGAGCAGGAATCGCTTGATCTTGATTTCTGATGTAGACCGGACGATCCCCCTTCAGGAGGAAATGGACTCGATTCCGAGGTCGCACGCGAATCACGGCAAGGCGTTTGGACGGGTCGGCCGGTATTGAGCACTCCGCGATGTCGTAGTCGGGCGTAGGAGTGATATTCGACGCGATGGAACTCGCGATTTGTGTCGTGATCTCCTTGTTGGAAGGCACGCCAATGATCTGGTCGGCTCGACCGGCATTCTCGGACACACCAATCACGATCACTCCGCCAAATGTATTGGCAAATCCTGCTACAACGCGGAGGGCCTTCTCTCCCCATTCCTGCTTGAAATCGACGACATAGGTCTCTTGCTGCCGGTCTCCAGGCGGCAGAGATGCTCCCACAAAGTCCGAGATTGCTGAAAAAAGCTGCTGATCGCCGATGGCGGCAAAACTGATTGAGTGCAGGTCAGCCATGACTACTATCGTAAAGCTTGAGTGGTCCTTACCCTAGTCTCACTGGCCATCGAACAGACTCACCTGTTGGTTGGTAATGTACGATCTCTCAATCAAAGTTGCACGCATTTCTTCGGCAGGCAGGATGCGAAGAAGATGAAGCGGTGGCCTTTTGGACGGTTCTAAATACTCCGCATAGTCACGCGGCTCCAGAAAAGTCGTCATGCGGTCATGGATCGGTTGCATGAGTTCGTTCGGCTCGCCGGTAATGACAGCGAAGGTGCGCTCCCACTGGTTCGTCTTCGGATTCTTCCAGAGTTTCCAGAGACCGGCCATGCCGAAGGGTTCTTGGCCTGGCAGCGTGATTTCATACTTCTGCTTTTTTTGCCCCTTCTGCATCTGCTTCCACTCAAAGATTGCATCTGCCGGAACGATGACGCGGCCTTTGAGAAAGGCATCCTTCCAGAACTTGGAAGTCTCGATGCTTTCGGAGCGGGCGTTGAAGAGAAGCCGGTCGGGGAGCTTGAATCCCCAGCGCATGAGTTCGAGTTGGCGTTGACCGTCCGCATTGATGGAGACCACTGGCTGCATGGAGCCGGGCGCGATGTCCTCTTCCGGGCCGAGGTCGAGGTCGTCCACGCCCTCGGTGACACCGAAGGCGTCAGGGATACGCTGCTTGTCGGATTTGCGGCGATAGCGGCCACACATGACCTAAGTGTAAAGTGCTGATAGTGGGAACCGCTGCCACCCGTTCCGGAATTATCGTGCTTGCCATCTGAGAAGGGTCAATGAGCGCTTTGGCCTGTTGGCGCTAGTTGAAACGAAATGTGCAGAGAATGTGCTGTCTTATACAGCCGCGATTTCAAAGACCCAGCATCGTTTTGGGAGAGCTCATGCCTGAATTCGCAAGGTGTGTCGATAAACTTTTCGATGCGAATATCGGGACAACAGTGATAAAATCGGCTTCCTCTCCTTTGGGTCAACGTATTGAATCTTCGGTCTCGCCACTTTCGGTAAGGAGACAAGTTTATGGCTACTCGAGAGCGACCACCCGAAAATCCGGATTCGCGAGCAAAAGCGCTTTCGGCGCACTTAATCGAAGGCCTGCGTGCACGGATGGGCGACCGTGAATCCAACAGCGTGTCAGAATTCTTGGCTGAAGGTGTGGCACTCGGTGATGTGGAATATGCGCTATATCGTCTTGGGAACAATCTGGTCTTTTGGTCTCGGCTACCTCCCGAGATTGACGGTTTTCCTTGTTTAATTGACGAAGACGGACCCGTTCCCGTTGATTTATGGGATTTAGGTGCAATAGGAGACGGCTCTTATCGACCCTATTACAGAAACTACGGGAAGCTTGATTACCGGAGATACGAGCAGAAGTTTTATCGAACAGCGAAGTTTGATTTCCTAAACTTAAGCGATCTGCTCGACGTCGTGCAGTCTAGACTCTCAAGATTTCTACAAACGAGAGTCCAAGATAAAGGAGGCAGTGAACCTACAAGGGGAGGTTCCGGAAACGATGCTGGAGGAGGGAGTGGCGCGGGCTTTGCCGCGGCAACGGCTCTTATTCAGGAAGAAATGGAGGATGAGAGTGAGACCGGACCAGAAAATGAATCTGAAGCTACTGCTGCTGATGCTCGCATCCGCAGCGCGAAACGCGCGGCCAATCGCAAGGTCCTTCGTAGCCGTTCGCTAGGCGGTGCCGTGGCTGGGTTCACCGGAATACCCACGCTATATCAAGCCACCATCCACACCGCAGAGTCGGGCTTAAGGATTCATCAATCCCCTGCATACTTCATCAATTGGTCAATGGTCTTCGGCTCGCCTACCCCATCCGTCACAGGTTGGTTATTGCCTGGAAGATACAAGTTTGGCGCAATGAATCCGTCTGGAAAGTTTCGATTCGACAAGTCAAATTTTGATATACCCCCTTTGTCGAGCTTCGACCTGGTGCTTAACAAATGATGATCCTATTCGACGACCCAAAGTATGGGCTCTTTACGAACGTCGTAGGTACCGCGGGCACATTATTAGCAATGGCTAGCGCTTTGCTTCTAGGCTGGAAGGGGCGAGCACGTTGGGAACCGTCGGAGCAAGATGTCGATCAGGGGGCACAAAAGGTTGGCGGATTGGCTGCGGCTGTGATTGTTGCGGTTATATTTTTGACATTTTCGAAGCCGGAAAACTCGCCCACGTTATTGCGAATCGCACTGTGGTGTCTTGTCGGCACCATTGCTTCGCTTTTAATTTATAGCTCGCTCATCACTATCTACGTTAGGACTCAGTATTCGGGAACGCAAGATGAACGAAAGATCATTGGCGGCCTTTTTCTCCGAAAAGATGCGCAGGATATTTTTAATAAGGAAAAAGCGGAGGCAAAAGAACGCGGAGAGTTTCCGCCTACGTTACAAGAGCTCTTTAAAGGTGCAATTTACGATGTCGACAAATTATGGAGCGAGTTCTCACGAGTCCTCTCCAAGGGATTATTCAACCTTGCATACATGGGTTTGACTGTCGCCGGCACAGTAGCGCTAGCATGTGCGTCGATTGCCATTGGTCTCAGGCATTAAACCCGTCTCACACCTATTCGCCCGGACAATTGGTGCCAAGTCGCCAAAGCACTTATGGAGCCGCTACACCAGTCCTGAACGTGTGCCCCCAATTATTTACCTTTACTGATTTTTCAGGCACCCAGCCGCGCTGCTTCCTGGCTTGCTTTGGGGGATGAAGATTCTCATGTTCGGTCGCATCTGACAGGATTTGATAGGACCTGCATAAGACGGAAAAACCTGCAAGGTCAAGTCTAATGAGAACAATTAGTTAGCACATTTCTGCACAAGCATCGGTTCAAGTGCTGGTTGACAGTGCCCTGGAAGTATAGGCGAATATAAGGCGAATACGCCTCGTTTATGTCCTCTGCCGCCGCAATCCGTCTTCAGGTCGAAGCCACGCTCGCCAATCGAGTGCCTGCCGCCCTAACGCTCAAGATCAAACAGGTCCCGGAGCTGTTCTCTACGGGGATTGAGGACGTGGACATCATGCTCGGTGGCGGCATCCCGCGCGGCAGCATATCGGAAGTCGCTGGTGAACTCTCAACCGGCAAGACCTCCTTCGCACTTTCGACCATCGCTGCCATCACGCAATCCGGCGCAGCCTGTGCGTGGGTCGATGTGAGCGATGCGCTTTCGCCGGAGTCGGCAGCAGCGGCAAACATCGTCCTGAAACGGTTTTTGTGGCTGCGTATGTCGGCGGAACGCCGGGAGAGAGTAACGGATAAGCCGTGGTCGCGGTTGGAGCAGGCGTTGAGAGCGACAGACCTGTTGCTACAAGCCGGGGGCTTTGCAGCTATCGTGCTCGATATGAGCGATGTGCTGCCCCAACACGCGACACGGATTCCCTTGTCAACGTGGTATCGCTATCGCCTATCCGCAGAACAGGCGCGCACTGCGGTGCTTCTCCTCACACAGACGCCATGCGCCAACAGTTGCGCTGCGCTCTCACTGCGCTCGGAACCGGCGCATGTCCGGCCTTTCAGCAGCAACGGTGAGACGGCCTTGTATGAGGGGCAACGCTACACGCTGGTATGCGAACGCAATCGCAATGAAGGCTCGATGATCCAATCGAAGAAGCCGCCCATGCGGGCCGAATGGCCCGCGGAAACACTCTGGTCGAGGGTACGCTGATGTATGCCGTCTTTCATCCTCCGAATTTCGCGGCCCAGGTCGCGGCAAAGCAGCGCCCCGAGCTGCGGAAGCGCGCCTTCGCGCTGGTCGATGGAGAGCCACCGGCTGAGGTGGTGATAACGGCCAATCAGGCAGCACGCACGGCTGGCGCCGAAGCCGGGATGACGAAGCTGCAAGCTGAAACCATCCCCGGAGTTGCTGTGGTGCGCCGTATACCGGAGAATGAAGCGTCGGCGCTGGCGGTCCTTCATACGGTCGCGTGCATGTTCTCACCGCGTATCGAGTCTGTCGAAAATGCACCTGGAACCTACGCGCTCGATATACGCGGGATGAGCGGATTGTTCGGCGATGAAGCGCAGCTAGCCAACAAGCTGCGGCAACGCATCATGGCGGCGGGCTTTCTGGCGAATGTCGCCGTGGCGCAGAACTTCGACGCCGCCGTGTGTCTCGCGCGGGGCAGAAACAGAGTCTCCGTGGTTCCGCCAGGCCACGAAGCCAATGCACTGCGGGATCTTCCGTTGCATGTGTTGAACCCCACTACGGAGCAAGCGGAGACGTTTCACGCATGGGGTATCCGCACCTGCGGACAACTCGCCGCGCTTGCCGAAACCGATCTGATCTCACGCATCGGTCAGGCGGGCAAGCGGCTGCATCTGTTGGCTCGCGGCGCGGCTCCGCACCTGATGTTCCCAATGGAGCAGAGCTTTGAGGAGAGTCTGGTCGAGCGGATGGAATTGGACTTTCCCGTAGAAATGCTGGAGCCCTTGTTATTTCTGCTCGCACGCATGACGGACACACTGCTGGAGAGAGTGAAGTCGAAGGCTCTTGCGATTGCGCTGTTGCGTGTCGTTCTCCATCTCGATGGCGGCAAACAGCACGAGAGAATTGCCCGGCCTGCGCTGCCGTTGGAGGATAAGCCAACGCTGCTCAAGCTGTTGCAACTTGATCTCGAAACACATCCGCCAAGTGCCGCGATTCTGAAGTTGGAACTGTCCGCGCAGTCCGCCGCGCCTTACCGCGCGCAACACGGTTTGTTCCTTCCGCAGGCCCCGGAGCCAGGGCGTTTGGAGATCCTGCTGGCACGTTTGCGAAAGCTGCTGGGTGAGGAGCGCGTTGGCGCTATAGAACTCAAAGACGATCATCGGCCCAATGCTTTTCGCATGGTTCCGTTCGCGCCTCCGGCACCGAAGCAAAGTGAGCAGCCATCGTTCTCGGTGGCAACGGCGCTGCGGGTTTGTCGTCCGCCGCAGGCGGTCAGCGTGGCTCTTGTGGGAGATGCCCCTGTGCGCGTCTTTTGGGAGGGACAGCGATACGTCGTCCACGAGATTGCGGGGCCGTGGCGTGTGAGCGGTCAATGGTGGTCGGAGGCCAACTGGTGCCGCGAGGAGTGGGATGTGCGGCTGAAAGCAGAAAACGCGGAGCGTGTCTGCCGCATTGCCTTTGATCCACGGTCGCGCTGCTGGTATGTGCAGGGGACGTATGACTGAGTACATCGAACTCCATAGCCGTTCCGCGTTCTCCTTTCTCGATGGCGCATCGCTACCCGAAGCGTTGATCGAGCGGGCAGCCGAGTTGGAGATACCGGCAATGGCGTTGCTCGACCGCAACGGCGTGTACGGTGCACCGCGCTTTCACATGGAAGGCCAGCGTCGTGGCGTGCGTGCTCATATCGGCGCAGAGGTTGCCGTGAGCGATCTCGGCGAGCGGCTGCGGCCTGCCGGGTACCTGCCGCATCAGTATCCGGTTCAACCTGTGCGTCTGCCGCTGCTCGCAGAGTCTCAAATCGGCTATCAGAATCTTTGTCGTCTCATCACCCGCTACAAGTTGCGCGAGAGCACGAAGGCGGAAGGTGCTGCATTGACGGAGGACTTTGAGGAGTTCAACGATGGGCTGGTCTGTCTGACAGGTGGCAGTGAGGGCCCATTGGCCTCCGCCCTCGTGCAAGGTGGATATGAGGCTGCGAAGAAGACGGTTGAGCGCTTGGTGTATCTCTTCGGCGAACGGAATGTCTATGTCGAGATTCAACGTCACTTTGATCGTGAGGAAGAGCATCGCAACCGCGCAGCCATTCGCATTGCGCGTTCCTTGAATCTTCCTTTGCTGGCTACGGGCGGGGTCAGCTATGCGACCGAATATGAGCGCGAAATCCTCGATGTCTTTACCTGCATACGGCACAAGACGACACTCGATAAAGCAGGGCGGCTGCTGACGACCAACGCCGAGCGGTATCTGCGCTCGGCGGGCGAGATGCGCCAACTTTTCTACGACTACCCGGAGGCGATCTCGAACACACGCGAGCTGTCGTCGCGGTTGCGATTCGAGATGGCGAACCTCGGATACGAATTTCCGGCTTACCCGGTGCCGGATGGGGAGACGATGGACTCTTTTCTTCGCAAGCGCGTGGAGGAAGGTATACGCCGCCGCTACCTGCCGAAGAATGATTCCGCTCTCTATGCGAAAGCAACCAAGCAGGCGGAGTACGAGCTGCGTGTCATCGAGCAGTTGGGCCTAGCGGGATACTTCCTCATCGTCTGGGACGTTGTTCGCTACTGCAAGGATAACGGCATCCTCGTCCAGGGCCGCGGCTCTGCCGCGAATAGCGTGGTCTGCTATGCGCTCGAAATCACCATCGTGGATTCGGTGGGACTCGATCTGCTCTTCGAGCGGTTCCTCTCGCTTGAACGCGGGGAGTGGCCTGACATCGACATCGATCTTCCGAGTGAGAACGACCGTGAACGGGCCATTCAGTACGTGTATCGCAGGTATGGAGAGTTGGGCTGCGCGATGATGGCGAATGTCACCACCTATCGCCATCGGTCGGCATCGAGGGAGACCGGTAAGGTGCTTGGCTTTACGGAAGCGGAAACATCGCGCATCTCCGCGCTTGAAACTCCCTGGGAATGGAAAGGGCCGAAGGACACGCTGGAGAGCAGTTTCAAAATTGCGGGCTTCGATCTCAGGAATCCCCGCGTTGTGAAGTATCTGGAGATATGCGAGCGAATACAGAAACTGCCGCGCAATCTATCCCAGCACTCGGGCGGCATGGTGATCTGTCAGGGGCAGCTCGATGCTGTAGTGCCAATCGAACGTGCCTCGATGGAGGGCCGAACGGTCATCCAGTGGGATAAGGATGATGCCTCGGACATGAAGATTATCAAGGTCGATCTCCTCGGCCTTGGGATGATGGCCGTGCTTGCGGACTGCCTTGAGCTTGTGCCGAAACACTATGGCGTGACGCTCGACTACGCTCAGATTCCGCAAGATTCGGCTGTGTACGAAAGCATCCAGAAAGCCGACACGGTCGGTCTCTTTCAAATTGAGTCCAGAGCGCAAATGTCGGCGTTACCCCGGACTCGGCCATCATGTTTCGAGGACTTGTCGCAGCAAGTTGCCATCATTCGACCCGGGCCAGTAACGGGCCAGCTCGTCAATCCCTATATTGAGCGCAAGCTGGGCAGGCAGCCGGTGACTTACCTGCATCCATCTTTTGAACCGTTCCTGCGAAGGACGCTCGGTGTCCCGCTCTATCAGGAGCAGGTGATGAAGATTGGAATGGCTGCGGCGAATTTGACGGGTGGTGAAGCCGAAGAACTGCGAAAGGCGATGGGAGGAAAGCGGTCGGACGCGATCCTCGCCAGGATGCGCTCGCGTCTCGTCGAGGGGATGACTGCGAACGGCATCGCACTAGATACACAAGCAGAGATCCTGCGGATTCTTGCCACGGTTCGGGAATTCATGTTCCCAGAAAGCCATGCGCAGAGTTTTGCATCGCTTGCGTATTCGAGTGCCTATACGCGGTTCTACTATCGCACCGCATATACCTGCGCCATGCTCAACAACCAGCCAATGGGCTTCTACCGGCCATCGACCCTCATCCACGATGCCAAACTCCACGGCCTGAAGATTCGTCCTATCGATGTGCAGCAGTCGGGATGGGACTGCACGCTGGAGCGACTCGATGAGGCAGAGAGGAGCAAATACAGCGATCCATTCGCTATGAGAATCGGCCTTCGCTACGTGAGGGGCTTGCGACAAGAGATTGGTGATGCCATTGCAGACGCGCGAGCGAGCGATGGGCCATTCGCCTCTGAGTACGATCTCAAACGGCGGGTGGCGGCGATACGCAAAACGGAGCTGACGCAGCTTGCAAATGCTGGCGCTTTGAACTGCACCGGCGAGAAGCATGATCGTCGAGCGGCTCTGTGGCGAGCCGAGCGTGCCGGTCAAAGTGTTGGCCCGCTCTTTGAGCACATCCCTGACAAATTTGAAATCGACGCATCATCGCCACTCCTGAGCATGACGATGGATGAGAGGATGGTTGCAGACTTCTTTTTGACAGGCTTTACCGTCGGACCTCACCCGATGCAGTATCACCGGGCAAAGATGAATGAGGCTGGTGTCATCCGTGCTGCCGATTTGAAAGATGTGCCGGATGGCGCGTTTGTTCGAATCGCAGGAGCGGTCATCGCGCGGCAGCGTCCGGGCACCGCGAGTGGCTTTATTTTTATCAGTAGTGAGGACGAATCTGGAATCTCAAACGCGATCATTCACTCCAAGGTGTATGAGCAGCACCGAATGGCCGTAACGCGAGGGAGATTCCTGCTCGTGGAGGGCACGCTCCAGAATCAGGATGGGGTGGTTTCGGTGAAGGCGTCCGCTGTCCGTGTGCTGGAGCTGGGGCCGATTGATATGCGATCGCATGACTTTCATTAACACCCTTTTCCGTTCAGTCGACTGAGGGGACCACCGCATCCGAGCAGCGCAAACAGGAACAGGTCGCCGAGGTGGGTGACTGAAAACACCATCACCTTCGGCCATTGGCCCCAGGCAGGAACCTTCCTGCCCACTCCTTTCCACCTGGGAAACACTGACAGACGCAGGTAGGGCGAGCGATATTGAAATAGCTACATCATCCGAAAAGTTCCACTCTTCTGTTATGACGACTCAGGAAAGACAAAGAAGTCAGACCGAAGCGCAATACCGGGCAGACCTGGTCCCGGAAGGCGCGGTCGAGTATTACATCCCGCGACGATTTACCCCTGTCAAGGACAGCGGGGGGTTTCCCCCTGACATTGCACGAGCCTACTCCACCCTTCTTCGCGCACGCGAACCTTTGATTGCGGAGCTATTACAGCTACCTAGTCTGGTTGTGCTGGCGGAACCGGGAGCAGGAAAGTCTACGATAGCCCGCGCTGCCATCAGCGCGTTGGCAGCGCACACAGACGTAGTTCCAATTCGGATCTCTTTACTTCAGTGCAGCGCCATTCGTCCATTGTCAACATTGATCGCGTCTGCCCTGGGCGGTACTCGCATAGAAAGCAAAGACCTGAAATTCTATTACGTACTCGACGGCCTGGATGAGATCCCGCGTGAATATTTAGGGCAGACATCAGACGAAATCCGGGAGCTAATGCGAAGTGCGTCAACTGCCGGGATATTGGCAACTTCGCGGCAAGCATTCTATGTCTCCAATCGGGAGAGATTGCCAGAGTTCCATTCAGTTTTCTACTTACTCGACTTCAGCAATAACGACATTCACGCCTATTTGAAGATGCGCGACGTGGATCGAGAGGTATTCATTTCGGAGACACAGCGCCTCGCCTTCTTTGATGAAATCCGAAATCCATTCAATCTGAAACACGCCGTCGATATGTATTTGAAGTCGGGCAGACTACCGGCTACGCGCTCCGATTTACTTGGATACATCGTTCGCTCACAGCTACAAACGCGGCCAGAGATCAGTGGATTTCGGCAACAACGCGCACTGGAGCAGTTGGCGGTTGCTATGGAAGTCTATGCGCGGAACGAGTTGACGGAAGACGAAGCGATACAGGTTATTCGCCAAAGCATTCATGGCGTAACGGAGACGGATGCGCGCGATCTCCTTGACACTCTTTACACCATGATCCTGAAGCGTACCGAAGGTGGATTAGCTTTTCAACTGGCTTCGTATGGAGAGTATTTGGCAGCCTACAGTTTAGCTTCTGAGCCGTTAGAGCGCGTCAAACAGATTGCTTTTGACCTGGGTGGAACGCCAAATGCGAGCTGGTTGAATGCCGTTAGCTATCTGGTAGAGCTGAATGGTGAAGTCCGCGAGTATTTTTGTCGCTGGCATCCGCTTTGGGTACTGAATGTGTCTCCCTCGGCACTGAACAATGTGCAACGCGATGATGTTGTGACAGCAACGCTCCGGCTTTTGAGGAAAGACAATATGCACATCGTCGATCATCCTCAAGTACGCGGACGGCGGTTGGCGCGTCTTGTCACTCCACCCATGAAGCAAAATCTGCTTCAACTGCTGACGAGTGTGGAAGAGATCGAACAATCTAATGCTCTTGCTCTGTTAGGCATGGCTGGAACCGCGGAAGTCGTAGGAACCGCACTCGACCTTCTGACAAATCGACAGACTAACCCCTCATTGCGGTATTCAGCAATCGTCGCTCTTCTGAACACAGAATCCGACCAGATAGCGCCACGATTGATAACCTTTCTTCAGTCAGATGACCCGCTACATCTAAATATTGTGGATGTGATCGGCACGACAGCAACGATAGAACAGTTACCCCAGGCCCTTCCAGTGCTACTGCAAACGCCCGGTATGCCTTCCTCCGCATACTACAGATTTCAGGAATTACGCTCCCGCGAAGCTGTAGTTACGCTGCTTCGTTATGCAATTGCGCACTTGGACCAAGTGAACTTTATGCGAGCCGAAATTTATTTCGAGCCGGCGCTCAGTTCGGTCTGCGAACATTTTGATGATGAGGTAGCGGGCCTTTGTGCGGAGTTGCTGAGTCTTGTTGAATTGCAACATTCCTATTTCGACCATAGTGGCCCGCTATACAAATTTTTCCATGCTTTCCAAGATGCAGAAGAAAGGTATAAAGAACGTTTGATGATCGGTTTCCTCCAACGGATTAGCGGACGCATCTCCAATCCTGCCACTACGTTCTTATTCACACGTGACATCGTTGGCGGGTTAATGACTGTTGGTGCGGCGAGATGGCTGGTCGATCACAAAGAGACGCAACTGATTGCGTCGATCTCCGGCTTGGTTCGTGGGGAAGTGCGAACATTTTTGACTCCGTACTCCGGTGGTCTGATAGAGGCACAGGACACTGCACGCGAGGAATATCTGAAAGAAGATGAGCGTCGCCGCGAAGAGAGAAAGAATCGAATCGAGACGCTTCAAGGTTCGCTAATAGCCCGCGCAACGCTCAATGAAGCATTAGGCGATTTCGCCGATTTGACCAAAGAACATTGGCCGCCCCTAAACTCAAGCTTCCTGGAATGGCTCACGGTCGAAGTGAATACACGCCTTCACAGCCTAAATCTGTCTACAAGGATCGTTTGGCAGGGGCAGAGCGTCACTTATCCGGCGGAGTTGAATATTCTGCTCGATGTGATCGCATTCTACGATCTCACTATTGCCGATACTCGCCCATTGATATGGGCACTCATCGCTTGGTGTTATGACGAGGTCGTCCGATATTTCAAAGACCATGCAATAACGGATATGGAGTGGACTGAAGTGGTCCGCCTGATCGACCAGCCCCCGGCATCTCACGCGAGAGACCATGTTGTGCAGTTTATCGGAAGTATCAGCAATTTTCCCGCGCAAGTGCGAGAGGCATTGACTCGATTGGCGGAGAGCGCCGCAGATCATGGTTATGCTCAGGCAGACGCTTGCGCTTTGGTGGCGAAGTATCAAGATGACGCCTGGCTTCTTGAGCGCGTTGCGACGGGTTCGGGAATCGGGGTGCGGAACAATGCCGAGTCTGAGCTTATTAGGCGCCAGCACGAACCGACAATCCTTGCTAAGTTGCAGGCTGCGATTAGCGATCCGGCAGGGGTTGGAAGCGACAATTATTTCCCGCCCAGAGATGTTCCTGAATGGCTAACGCAAGTGACGGCTCCATTTGCCTGGGACAAAATTGTGGTCCTAAGAAAGCGCAGTTTGGAAATGGAGCTTCATGGTCTCGTGTCTCAGTGCACGGACCAGCTGTTTCGGATGGATGCTGCCAGAGCTATTCAAGTTCTCAGGGACCAACTGAAATTTGCGCCGACAACGTGGCAAGTCCGGCAACGCGCAATCATCATGGAACAACAGCAGCAGCTTGCGATCAAGGCTGCGCAGTCCGCACCTTTTGCGAACGTATTGTCGAAATTGAAATTCAACACGTCGAGCACGCGCGTGAAGGTTTGGTGCGAAGGAATCAATGATGAAGAGATCTTCAAGACATTGATTGCGCGCATGGCGGATACACCGATAGATGTCGCTGTCGGCAATGTTCATGGTTGGCCCGGATTGCAGCAGGAGAAAGACCCGAATGTATGGCTGGCACAGTGCAATGAAGCCGTCATCATTATGGATGGGGATAACGGTCGTCACCTGAACAAAGCGAGACTACCGCTTACAAATGTCGCAAAGACGGAATATACGAAATTGCGTGGATTTCCAATCACGCTTGTAGTGCTCAAGAAATATGGTATTGAGAACTATTTCACTCAGGCCGCAATGGAGACTGTGATTGGTCAAGACCTATCAGCATTTTTCCCTATCCCTGACGCAGTGCCTATTCAGGAGCATTTTGCAACAGAAAAGAAGACGTTCATGTGGAGAGTGCGCAAGCTAGTAGCAAATCTCTTTGACTTGGGCGAACCGTCCCTTCCTTCTCTCTATCCGAAGACCCGAAACCGGGAGGTGGCACAGCACTTTTATCCAGACGATATTCGAGGGACTGATCTTTTTGAGGCGCTGGAGATGATTGTGAGGATTGCGAAGCGCCTTCAGGGGGAGTCTTGAACGGGCTCGACATGGTGATGGCAAATAGCATGTTCCGTAGCTGCCTATCATCGGATGATGGAACGGATTTCCGGCAGTAGGCTCGTTCGTAGGGAGACTATTGCAGCACGGAATGCTGGCTTCGGTGGGTAAGTAAAAGTTCATGAATCGTCCAGGAAAAGTCGGAAGAAATCAATTGTGCCCCTGCGGCTCAGGACTCAAATACAAAAAATGCCATTTGGACCGGGAATCTGCCGCACCGATTCCGTACCACGAGTCAGCGAAAGACCTTCTGCGCCTCAGAGTAGGGGAGCAAAAGTGCCTGCACCCAATGTCTGGCAACGGGTCGTGCAGTGCAAAGGTTATTGAAGCGCATAGCATTTCGCGGAACGCAGCTCTGTCGAAGATTGCGAGAAACCACAAGGTCTATCAGATTGACGACAACCCGTTCACGATTTCTAAGGCAGAGGGTGAGCCGCAACTGAAGTTGGAATACATCAAGTCAGCCACGACGTTCACCGGCTTTTGCAGCGCGCATGACAGCAACCTGTTCCGTCCGATCGATCATGGCGGTATTACCCCGACCCGCGAGCAGGCGTTTCTCCTCCACTACCGTTCGCTATGTCGCGAAGTGTATGTGAAACGACCAACTCTTGAGACGAACGAACTGCTCCGCGACGCAGACCGGGGGAAGCCGGTTGCCTTCCAAGAGATGGTGCAAGGCTTAGTCACGGCACGGGGCGTCTCGCTTAAGGATGCTCTGAATCAACTTGCGAAGGACAAGGCAGCTTGCGATCAGGCCCTAACAACACGAGATTTCACAATGTTGCAAGGTGCCTTCGTTCGCTTTCGCAAGACGCCTGCGCTCGGGTGCGCAGGCTACTCACAGCCAACATTCGATTTCGCGGGCAACGAGATCCAAGACATCGAGGATATGTCCAGGCCGTTTCTCAATCTATCTTTCACATTGTTACCTGACGATGTGGGCGGAGTCGCAGTCTTCTCATGGCTGCCCGAGGCGGATAGCGTGTGTCGTCCGTTTGTGCAGAGTTTCATGGCACTCGACGATGACCGCAAGAGCGACGCACTCGTGCTGTACATCTTCGATTCATTTGAGAACTTTGCTGCGGAGCCCACATGGTGGGAGACTCTGCCGGACGACGCGAAGAATGAGCTGAGGATGAATGCCTTGAATGGTACGGACATAGCGCTTTGGTATGACAGCGCGACATTGATTCCGGGTGCCACTCGATACGCGGATTGGGAAGTTGAGACAACAGGTTGGTTCTAGCCTTCCGCCATCAGGGACGCGAGGGGGAGACCGTCGGAAGAGCTTGTCTATCGGGGCGTTATCATCTATTTATTCCGCATGATCGCCCGTATACCACAACGTGCTTCCGGTGACTGCGCTATCTGCAGTGTGGCAATGGTTATGGGGCCACCTTACGTTTATGAGCGCGTCCTTTCCGATAGTGCTAGATACCCGAAACGAACCGCTGACGGAAAGTTTCCGGCGTGGTGGGAGACCTACCTCCGTGATGAAGGTTTTGACCACGTTTATTGCCGATTTGACGGACTCCGAGCACTCAATCAATATGGCGGTGAGGTCGTAGGTCTACTTGGCATGGATATTCCGCACCGGAACGGCGGTCATATCGTCGCTGTAGATGAATTCGGAGTGATTGACCCTGCGGATAACGCTCCCGACCATGTTGCTCTCGATGAGTATGTCTGGAGCCGCCTACAGGACGGAGCAATCTTCCATCCTGAATGGCTTGCTGTCCGAAAGGCGCCAGTCAGCTCTCGAATATCGGGTTCCGCGTCTCGCCGATAGGCCGTCCATATTCAAGGCGCCACGATTCGATTTTTGAGAGGAGTGCCCGAGCGGACGCTCGTCTTTGGGGTCCGATTTCGCCAATTCGATGATTTTATCGCGGAGCTGGTTGGCGGAACGCGGATGAAGGGTATACGAATTCGAGTTCTCGCTTACCTGCCGGTGCTCCACGAAAGCATGTTTCACGGCTTCTCCCAAATCGTAGGGAAGCTCTGGGCTTAGGTCGTCATCTAGCAGATAAAGCGACCCAAGCAATGCCTCATCGTCCCCCAGACGGACGATGACAGACGCCAATAGATTTCTCTGGGTTCTGTTGAGCTGTGCTTGGCAGAGATTCATGACGCGGGAGCGAATTGCGGGTTTGTGATCGGCAAGTTCTGCGATTCGGCGCGCCAATATGTCTTCGCGACCAGTCTTTAGAGAGCCCGTAGGTTCCTGCGAGGCTGGATCGATGAAACTTAACAGAATCTCGTGTGCTCTAGGGGTATCAAGTTCGGCGACCGCGTTGATCCATACATCGCCGAGATTGCTTGCCGTCCCATCTTTCAATGCGATGGACACCAACAGTTCGGCTGCGTCGTCACATCGGCTATGTCCCAACGCTGAGACAACCTTGCTCCTTCCCTCGAATGACATACGCGTGCTTTCCAGGGTGTCTGTCAGAACTGCGATCCCGGCGCGAGCATCCTGAAGGAATGGCATGATGCTGAAGGAAATACTGAATAATCCCCGCTCGTTGTCGGAGTGCCATTTCGAATTGAGTTCATCGATGACCGGCATCATGATTGCAAGTGTCTGATCGTTGGGGAGAGTAGCTCCCTCAAATAATAAAATCTCTAGGGGTTGAAGGCGCTTCCAACCATCCATTGTTCCATGCGTTTTGAGCGGTAGAGCGAGCACTTCTAAGATGAGAGGTGTTGAAGTTTTGCCATCTAACGTAGCCAGTGGCCGCATCAGGTCTTTAAGACGCCAAACAATCTCCGGATCCGGACTTTCGGGAGACAAGTCTGATAGCAAGGCATCCACATGAGAGCGTAGGTATTGAACGGCAACGGTCCTCCTGCTTTCGTCGAAACGGCTCACCTCGTCTGAGACGCGCGCCTTCCAGATTTCTTCAAACCCTCTGGATCGGTTGGCCCATCCATCGATCCAAGTGGTAGAGGGTAGGCTTCTTTCGAGAGCCCATTCCACAAGAGCCCACGCGACATCCCGTTCGCACTCGGACTCAACTAACAGCTTCGCCAGAAAGGCCCCTTCGCTATCGGATTGCAACTGCCTGACTGCCAGCATGTATCGATTCGTATAGCGTGTCTGTGAGGCCTCCGCGAGCCGAGTCCTCTCCCTAGCCGCCCTGGCCAGTTTTCCCGCACGTATTCTTCCGATTTCCGATTCCAAGAGCGCGGCTACAAAGCTGATGTCCTCGGTTTCACCGATCCGCGAGATAGCGACTGCAAGATGTGCGCGGACCTGGCCGCTTGGGTCGTTCTCATTTGAGAGAGCGGATACGGCGTTCGTGAGGTAATTGCGCGCGGCCTCTCGTGAAGATTCACTGAGAACCTCTCGAAGGTCCGCGTCGTTGTCCATTCCCCAATCCCAGAGCTCGACTAAGACCTTTAGCTCGTCGATTGAGAGTTCTCGCGACAGAGCGAGCAGTATCCCATCGACCATCGTCTGCGGATTTAACTTCCGTAGGAACTCTTGAAGCTGCCGCTTTAAATCTCCAAGTTCGCGGGCACGTGCGAGATTACTCTCGGAGCGAACGGCGATCGCTTCTTCGATAGCTGGATGTAAGGCAAGGATACGTCCGAAGAGTCGCTGCACCATTTGTGCATCGGCATCCAGCCGTAGAAGTCCTTGAACACCCGCCGCACGGGTCTTAAATAGGTCTTCGGTCTCAAGTTGCTGGAGTAACCGTTCTTTGAGATCGGGATTGAGTGGATCGATAAACGCGTGCCATTCTTCCGGGCTAAGCGCTCCCTCCAATACTTTCTGGGTGACCCAGTTGGAGCGCCAACTCCCGTCCGAGTTCAATGCCTCAAGCAAAGGCTTCAACTCGCGTTGGCTCATCCGGCGAACTTGATCCGGTGTGCATGTCTCCAGACACTCTCTCAGTGCTGCGTGGGTGTCCACTTGACCCATGAGAACGGCGTTTCCTGCGGCCATAAGCCGCTTGGTTGGGTCTGAAGATTCTGCTAGTACCCGGCGGTAGACAGCCAGAGCGCGCGAACGGAAGACCGGGTGTGTGTAGCGTAGGGGGACTCGCTCGATCGCGACCTCAAACGCTGCTTCGTCCACTTCCAGCATGAGTTTGGTGGTTGCACTGTCCGTGTTCGTCCACATCAGGTCGGCAAATGCCCGAGCGCATACGTCCAGGCTGGGATCACATAAGGCAAATTTTGCAATCTCGTTGACTGATGAACCAGTGTGGAGCATTTCAGAGACAAACGCTACTCGTGCGTTCTCGCTCCAACTCCTGACCTCGTTTTTCCACTCAGGGCCCAGACTGGAAAGACGAAATGCGTTGGTTGATCTGTAGGCTTCGAACCGGGAGTGTTCGCTTTCTCCCTTCACCACAGGGAGTATCTCGTCCTTGAAAACATCCGAGCCGGTCGCAATCATTGCAGTCAACGCTTGAGTACGAACTGATTTCTCAGGGCTGGTCCAACGCTGCCGAATGGCGTCGCTTAGCTTGTCTACTGCGAGGGCCTGAACTTTGGCGCTGCATAGCCCAAAAAGCTCCGCAGAGAATATGAGATCGACTTCCAACGCAAGCAGGACAAGGAGAGCCTTTGCTCTGATCGTCTCATCCTCGCGCTCGTTCGCCGGAGGATCGGTCTCCATTTCGCCGGCAATCATAGTGAGTGGTTCCGACCACGAAGATTGGTTCACGAACTGAATCTGAAAGCGCCTTGCTGCCTCGGTGGCCAGGAACACGTCGAGAGGCGCTGTTTGACCTGCACCTATCAATAGCGCAAGCAATTCTTGTTTTGCCGATTCAGCAGCATAGTATTCCTGCATCTGCTGATGCTCGAAGCGATATGCGGTGGTTGGATACTCGATTCTTTCCAGCACATGATGGTCTGCCAAGGAACCGAGAATTTGCACGACCGTTGTGGTTCCGTCGGCCTCTCCTGACTCGCGCAGTTTGCGAAGGCTATCGTTTACGATCTTCTTCGCTTCAGATTCCGATATTTGCGTCTGGCTATTTGCGGTCATGGCAGAAGCAAGCGCCATGAGATAGGTGTCAGCGTAGCCAAATAGAGGAGGATTCTCTAATGCTCCGCGATGAGTCGGATCTGTTTGCGGCAAGTGAACGACCTCACGCAAGACCCCCATTTTGGTGATCGGTATCTCTTTGCCCGCGGCGGCGATCGAGACGACTTCGGAGAGGAAGAGTGGGGTTCTAGTTAGATCCTCAAGTACAGGCTCAGTATGGATTCGGTCCAAGACCTCGCTGGCTTGATGGCCAAGCCGTGCAGTGGCATAGTGAGCTCGCTGTTGCTCATTCAAAACTCGCAACCTTGCCCGGACGGTGGTTCCTGGAAGGGGCGGCTTAACGCGGTGAGTCCTAGTCGAAACGAGAATTCCAGCCTTCGGGTATTGGCGCTCCAAAGTAGTGAGTGCTGTCTGTGCGCGTTGCGAATCCGACTCCGCGATTTCGTTCCATCCATTAAGGAGGAAGACAAAATGTTGCGCCTCATAGAGCTTCGCCAGCTTGGTCGCATCAACGGAACGAGCCTTTAATGGACGCATCCCTGCGATGAATTCGAGGATGTCTTGTCCCGTCTGCGACCAGGATGGAAGATCGACGATAAAGGCCAAATTGCCTGTAGAAGTGCACCGCTCCGCGAGTTGAGTCAGCGTGGTTGTCTTACCTCGGCCAGCAGGGGCTTCGAGCATCACCCGGCGGCTCTGGACCAACATTTCCTGAAGATTTCCCAATTCGAGAACGGACTCGATCGGATCGCCGCGACTCCCTAGTTCATCCGCGCTGAGATCGATTATTGGCGCGTCCGGGAGTCGAGGTCTCCACCATGTGTTGATTTCTCCAATCGCAGTTCGACAATCGTTTGCAACCTCTTCGAGTGATGGCTCGATCGTCGTCGATATCCTGAGGATACTGGCACACAGAGATGCATTTTCGGGCTTGAGCAGTTCGCTGACCACCTCTTCGCGAGAAATCACGATAAGGGTGATGCCGTAGTCCTTTTTGACTTTTTCTCTCCAGCTCTTAGCCTTCTTTTCGCTGACTGGTTTCGGTGTCGCAAAGAATACGATCTTTAGATCAGAGAAATGTTCCTGTGCTTCTTCGATGTCCTTGCGGATCTTCGTCAGTGCTGCGGTGTTGGAGCAAGCGACTCCGCGGCCGAAGCCATTTTCAAATAGCTCCCCAGGCGCATACGCATCCAGTCCAAGGTCCGATTTGGGTTCGGACGCCTTCAACTCTGGACACTTGCTTTTGGCAAGAATGACGCCGAGAGCCTGAAAACGAAAGCCTTCTTCGTAGTTTTTCAACTCCTCCAGAGCTTCGAGAATGGCGGTTTTCGTGATAATGGCAATCCACTCCAAAGGGGAATTTGCTGCGATCGAGCCAGACTGGATGCATCTACTGACAACGATTATCGAGCACCCATTGGCCCAAGAACAATTGGAGGCGTCGCGTATGGAATCATATTTTCGCGATCCCACCATAGCGGACTCAAACGTCGATTCGGGATCATAACGCGCTCAGAAGTGCCGCAATCCCTCCCCACAAGGCTGCCCCCGCACTCCAAATTGCCGCCTTTTTATTGAACCGAGATGCCTCGATCAAGGCTGCCTGTATCCGATACGTGTTTACTTGTGCATCGAGAATGTGGAGCGCCGGAGCATCATCTACGGAAACTTCGGGCGGTGGAGTGATATCGGGACTCGGGCGGCTCGACAAATACCAATACCAAGCCGCAGCGAAGGCGCAGAGCGCACTCAGTCAAGATGCGATCAGGAATGCAAGATGTCCAAGGGAAAACACTCTTCGGCGCCTTTCACGTATCAGGATTTTTCACGCACTCCATACACGGACGTGCTTGAACAATACACGCCGTGAGCACATTGATAGACGGCGTTGCGGTTGTATGTAACGAGTGCATCTAAGTCATTAGAGACGAATTGTACATGCAGGTTTTTGGGCTGCGTCTTGTACAACTCAATCACGCGTGGCGGGACCTTTCCCGCCGCGAATTGGTCGATATCGAAAAACGTGTAGTTGATAAAGGCAGTTGAGTTCAAATTGAAGCTTAGGGAGAGCCCTTGCGACTCTGGAAGCAGTGTGACGTAGCCACGATCCGACAAGAGGCAACGTTTGTCGGAGTGCTCATCCACAAACTGAAACACCGCTGCCTGAGGGCTATTGCTAGGACTTTCGAGAAGCCCCTTGACGATCCCTTCCATGAGATTCGGCACATCTGGAGCGGGCCGGAACAGCGCCATAAAAAGCGCGGCAAGCCAACGCTGATACGTTGCGGCATCGATTCCTAGTTGTCGACATAGATATTCTTGATGCGGTTTCCTTCCTTCGAGAACAGCTCGGTAGTGGTCAAGAAGTTCAGGATCGGTAGGATGATACGCAAGCAAACCGCCTATCGTATTGAGTACCTTCTGAATTGAGTACGGATTGCGAAGGAAGTTCATCAACTTCGCTACGAAAAGCTCGATCACCTCTTTTTTGATGTTCGAGTCGCCCGACCTCAATTTTCGCAGTAGCTCAATCGTATTGAACTTGATGCCGACCTCATATTGACCAAACATTGCTTCGAGGTTCAGGCGATCTCGGTCGCCTTCGATGACCGAGAAGCTAAAGAGGTCCCGTAGTGCTAGATTGCTTGAAATACTGCGACCGCGAGCGTCATCGAGGACGATCTGATGGGCTTCGCGATCCGTCAATGAAAACGAATAGATACGCTGATTTGTCAGTAGCGCGTCAGGGTTCAACGCATTGAGCTGCTGCTCTGCTCTCGATAGGAAATGCTGGTTCGCGGTCGGATTGGGGAGCTTCATGGTCACCGGCGATCAAACGGGGCGGCTTGTCAAGCGGTCATGGGCATTCTTCATTAGCCCTGGAACGGGCGGTAGCTGCAAAGACAGAGTGCGCTACCTTTCAGACCAGAATAACTTGCGAACCAGGAACCCAAAAGCTATGCCTGGAGAATAAAGGTGTCGAACGCGATTCATTCCCCGGATAGGTCCGCGGACACTGGTTGTGCCGCTCTTCGAGATTCTGATGGTGTCCCCCCTGAAGGGCGATCTCGTCGTGAGATTGGCGCTGGATGGCCGCGTGAATGTCACGTTCTGGATGCAGAGGCGTTACTTCTCCTCCGCGATGCTACTTTCAGAGGGCTAGTCCAAGGTCGGCAGTTGGTGTCTGCTTGACCGCCGAGGCCTGTCCCAATCGAACGCTCGCAACCGTACTCTTGCCGAAGTCAATCGCAGACACTTTGGATACCTCCCGGCTCAGATTCTCAGCGAGCGTGGCCGCATCGTTGGTGAAAATCTGTGCGTCGTGCGAAGCACGGGACACCGAGACATAGGCGAATCGACTATTGATGAGTTCTGGATGAACGTCTGTGTCGATGTTCACCAGCACGCGGTCGGCTGTCAGCCCCTGAGAACTGTGTGAGGTGACGGCATAACCGTGGTCTAGGTGCCGCATCTCGGCAGGGTCGAACGAAACGGACTTCCCGTTGTCCATCCGTATCGAGAGATGCCCATCATGATCGATGTGTTCGATTGTCCCCAAGTCGCGGTTGGCAACGCCCAACTCCCGATCCGGCGCGGTAAACGAAATCCTGTCGCCCACGCCAAACTCCCGCTCCAACTCCCGATAAGCGCTAATGCCGAGCAGCCGGGCCGGATCATACGTCACCTGCCGGCCGCTCTCCGTCTGCACTGTGAGCAGGTTTTCTTTCGGGTGCCTTGCGATGACCGTTGCATAGCTCTGCTTCTCGATGCCGATGGCTTTGCTGCCACGCTGGTAACGAAGCACATCGCCCACGTCATAGTTTGCAGCCCAGGTGCGGTCAGCTCCGGTCATGTCGGAACGCGGAATCAGCACGCGCAAAGTATGATTTTCACCGTCCACGATGCCATGCGCTTGCAACTCCACACGCACGGCCTGATTGATCTCACGGCGTGAAGCATTGTCGGGTGAAACGATGATGGTGTTCTCTGGATTCTGCGCATAGGAGCGGGCGATGGAAGCGATGCGCTTCTGAGGATCGACGATTTCCGTAAGGCGCCCCTGCTGCTCCAAAAGCGCCATGCCTTCTGCGACTTCGCCGCGTGAAAGATGTTCGACTGCTCGAAGGAGTTCAGGGTCTTTCTGCCGCACGATCTGGTTAAGCTGGACAGTCTTCATGCCCGCATTGACCAACTGCTCGAAAGGCTTTCCGGCATCGACCCCCTGATGCTGGCGCACATCCCCGATGAAGAGAACGCGGTCACCGGAGTCGAGCTTGCCGAGAAAGTCTTGCACTTGCCTGGTGCTGACAAGGCTCGACTCATCGACCATATAAAGATGACGCTCCGGCGTCGGCTCCTTTGCTCGCGCGAGGAAACCTTGCAAGGTGTCGGCGGTAACGCCCACATCACGGAGCTGCTGTGCGGCCCGCGATGTGGGCGCAAAGCCTTCGACGCGATAGCCATGCTGTTCTGCGGCTTCCCGGATGGTGCGCAAGGTGCTGCTCTTACCGGCTCCCGCGAACCCCTGCAATCCCTGCACGACATCCCGCGAGGTCAGTATTTCCTCGGCGGCACGCCGCTGTGCGCCGTTTAGGATCTCGTACCTGCTGGTATGGGCAACGGCATCCTGAATGGGCATGATCTGATCGGCGCGGCCTCGCCCCTGCTGCATCTGCCGCAGGACTTCTTTTTCGGCGCGGATCGTCTCGGTCGTTGTGAGCTGTCGCCCGGAGTCATGCTTTTGCCCTTGCGCGAGGTGGAACTCCCCAGCCGTCAGCCGTCGCTCGAAGTTGGCACGAACTTCTGCGTAAGTAGTTTCACCCATGCCACGGCGCAACGCATCTCGGAAAAGAGTGCGTTCGTCGGCGACAGCCTCGCGCTCGAAGCTGCGCTCGCGGGCGAAGGTCACAGCTTCCTGCGCGGTCACTTTGACTTTTTCTGGCCTGTCGATGATGGCCTGCGACAGGCTCCGCTCGCGGGCTGCGGCCACAACCTTTTCGGGCTGGTTGCCAAACTCGGCGGCAAGTTTGCGGTGCGCTGCCAGCACCTCGGCTGGTGTCTGAACCAGCTTCTCGTCGCGGGTGGCATGGGCTGCGATCTCTGCGGCCTCGTGCCCGGAGATGCCGCGCTGCTCCATGTGTCCGCGTATCTGGTCGCGGCGCAGACTGGAAGCATCGAGATATTCGAGCGAATAGCCTTTGATTTCCGGTGCACCGCTGCGACCGGGTTCGATCTCATAGCCCATTTGCCGCAAACGGAAGGTCAACTGGGATTGATAGACAGCGGTAGCGAACTGCTGGGAGTCAAAGAAACTGCGCTCCTGAAGGGCGCGGGTTGTTCCATCCTCCCGCTCGGTGACGTTGAAGATGACCGCGTGTGTGTGGAGCTGAGGCGCAGCGTATCCATCGACGGGCCGGGCGGTATCATGCTCGAACTTGGCAACGATGAACTGGCCGGTAGCTTCCGCTGGGCGATTCCCGCCTAGCCGGGCCTGCGTGTACCGCTCCAACTCGGAAAGCGCGGTAGTAACAGCTTCAGAATGAGCGGCGCGTATCCGCTCATCGCCGCCGACAAGCGCGGTCAGCGAAACCGACTTGGCGGGGGAAAAGGTCGCATCCCATCCGGCCCGATGCTCGACGGATTTCACCGTTTTTCCGTCGGCGTTGACGTACTCGAAGGGGTGACGATGCTGCACAAGCTGCTCCCCCGTGTGGGGGTGCTGGCCTTCTGCGAGCCGCTGAAACGCCTCTGCACTTACTGAGCCGGACAGACCATATTTCTCGGCAAGCTCTCCCTGCCACTGGCCTACAACCTGCTGGCCCTGGCTCCAATAGCTCTGATCGGGCGACGTAAATTCCTGCTTGTGGTAGTTCTGCAACTTGGCGGAACCGATGGCTTTGGAAATCTTGAGCATGGTTTAATCTCCCAGCGAGAACCCGGCTTCCAGAGGTTCGTCTGATTCTTCCGTGACGGATTGCGGGGGCTTCTTTGCCAGCGTCTTGGGATCGAATGTCAGCGCATCATCTTCCAGCGGACGCGGCAGGAATGCAGGCTGCGTTACGGGAACGTCCTGATACGCAAACGAGAAGTGCGCAACATAGTTGCCGAGCTTCAGAAAAGCGTGCCGGTCGGGTAAGCCAGAGATTTCAGAGTCCAACACCAGAGGCTCGACCTGGCGCTCGATCGTGAAGTTGTGACCGTTATGATTCCCGTCGTAGAGGGTACGGCGCACGCGCTCAATCTCTACTTTGCCGAGAGCGTTTGATACCCACTCGGCGGCCTTCGGTTCGGTGGTTTTGAGAAAGATTTTGGTGGCAGGCTGCGACAACATCACCTCCGCCATGTGCCCGTAGATGACTTCGAGCTGGGCTTTACCCTGGAAGCCGAGAACGAGCGGATTCTTGCTCTTGCGGTTCTCGGTAATAGCTGTGTGAAGCTGCGGTAGCCGCTGCAGGCTTGCCAGCTCGTCCAACACGAACCATACCGGATGCTGATTGTCCTTCGGCTCGTTCAGGAGACGCAAAACAAGCAAGTCAATCCACAGGCTATGCAATGGGCGCAACGCCTCGCGCTCACTTGGTTTTGAGGTAAGGAAGATCCAGCCGTTGCGTTCCTCGGCCCACTCGGTTGCGCTCCAGTGATGCTTGCTCCTGTCCTTCCGGGGCAGCATCCGCAGGCTGTCGGCAATGAGTCCAAGAGACGCGAGGACGCCATTCCGCTGCTGCTGTGCGCCCTTCGCAATCATCATCGCCATCTCGGTATTTGCCACGCGCCGGTCCACCTCATCGGGGTTCGCCATCCATTCCACAAGCTCCTGTGGCGACGGGCCGAAGGTCAGCAGATGCGCGAAAATCTTCTGAGGCGTCTCGGTGAAGAACTCACCTTTTTTGTCCGTAGTCGGTTGGTACAGAGAGGCGGCGATGGCTTTGGCCTCGGCGCGGCGGCGCAACTCCTCCGATGGCCCCCAATAGGGGCAACGGGAGTCGAGAGGATTGAGAATGATGTCGCCGCGTTTGGGTTCATAAAACCGCTGAACGAACTCGCAAGCCGGGTCATACACGATGGCGGAATGACCACGCTCCTTGATCTGCGAAAGCAGCATCATAATCAGTCTCGTTTTGCCGGCTCCAGTGTCGCCCATGATCTCGAAGTGCTGGCCTTCTACGCGCCGGGGAATGCGCATGAGCGGCTTCGATTCGAGGGTTTGGAAGCCGACGCCATCACCTTTCACGGCTTTGTTGAATCCCTTCGGAGTGACACGCTCCGGACCTTTGAGGAGTCGTCCGTACTTCATTTCCTTGAACCGCTCCATGTCTTTCTGTCCGGCCAAGACAACGAGAACAACGAGCACGATCCCTCCTGCGAGCAACGGCCAGAGGAAGACTCTGGCAACAGCATGGCCACCGTATACGAACTGCTGAAGGAAGAGATGGAGCGGACCGTTACGGTAGCTCGTCTTCGGACCTCGATAGAGGTAGATCATGCCGGAGCGCCGGGCAGACGGTGACAGCGAAAGCGGCAGCGGGCCGCCCTTCGGTTGCGGTGTGCTTCCATCTGCCACGTCATCGGCGATTGCCGGGCGCGCACGAAGATGCGCATCGGCCACGGAGACAAGTCGGAAGGAATCTGTCTGACGAATGCCGGCGAAGATGCCGGTGCGGATGTACGCCGGGAGGTCGGCCCGCTGGAGCGGCGGAAGGAGATGGCCGGCGTAGATGGACAAAAAGATGCAGGTCATCAATAGCGAAATAGCGAGTGCGCCGTAACTATAAATAGGCGCTCGCGGCGGCGTGATGATGGTTTCTTTGCGTCCCCAATGGATCGTGTTCATGGCTGGTCTGTGCCTCCTTCCGAATAGCTAGCGAGAACATCCGCCGCGACCTTTCGCTTGTTCGTCTTGACATGCTGGAGCATGGCTTTGAATTGCTCAGGCGTCATGGTGTCGCCGCGCAGAAGCGGTTCCAATGTGTTGATGAGAAGCAGGCGCAGTGCTTGAACTTCTACAAACAGCGGAGAATGATCTGGCGGTTTCTGCTCCTGGGTAGCGGCCAACAATACGTCACGCGCCCACTCACGGAGATTGTTTCCCTGGCTGGCCGCCACTTCCAGCAGCATCCGTTCTTCCGCTCTAGTGAACCGCGTGGCAATGCTCTGTGTACGCGCTTCACGGCCTTTTGATCGCCGGAGGCGCGTTTCAATAGAAGCAATTTCAGTGTGCATACCCAACTCCTTGTCGATGCCGAATGCCCGGTTCCATTTGGAACCACAGAATTTTGGTCATCGTTATATCTGCTTTCTTTTCTCTATGGTTCCAACTGGAACCACTCCGGTTCCAAACGCAACCCTATGAGGGATGGAGTGTCGAAATACACCCGGTGCGAAGCACCGTTGTGGCGCTGCCACCACTCTGGATGGCGGATCATGCTCTCGATCCCGCTACAACTGCCTGTGTTTGGGAAGTCGATAATGAAGCGGAAACCGGCTTCCTTGGCGAAGCTTCCGTGCCATCATTGGTATTGGCGCGACGCACTCGAAGTGTCGGAGTAATCCGCTGTGCTTCAGGGGACTTCAGATACTCCTGGAACTCGCGGTCTTTGGCGAAAACATGCTTCAAGGCTTCCTCCACAACGCTGTTGGCGGGAGCTTTGATAAAAGCGGCATATTGATCGACCAATGAAGCCGTCGAATCGGTGAGGCGAATCGAAGCACTGACGTGCCGGGTTTGGGTGATTTCTAACAGTGGCATTGCATCCTCCTTTGGGTTGAATCAAGCCGACTTTCTGTGCGCAGTCATGCGTTCTGCTGTGGCCGCAATTTCCCGCGCACGAGCGGAGCAAAGTGCGCTGGGAATCTCGAAGCGTCGCCGGCATTCGAGCATGGTGATTACGTCGTCGATGCGGATACCTTCGAGCCGCCAGAGATGAGCGGAAGCGACATCGACGGTGCGCTGCGCGTAGTAGAGCGGGTTGGGCTTATCGGAGCGGCGGGCGGCCAATTCTCGTGTCAGCTTCGAGGCGTCCTTGCCCTGGCGAAGCTGGCTCGAAACCCATGCCCAATCGCTTTCCGAATTGCTGTGCTTGCGCGGCTGCTTTCGCCAGCCATTTGGACTGGAAAAGGCCATCGCTCCTGTGGCCGCGACCTCCAGCCGAAAGTCACCGGGAGTCCATACGGAATCGTCGGGATATTCGACAGTGACGCGGTGCGCAGGTTCGTACTTTTGGTTCATGAAACCGGGGATGCGGAGCACCCGGTTACAGTCCGTGCAGGCAGGGTCGCCGCCGAAGGCGATGGCGAGCAACTTGAGCATCTGCTCTTGCCGCTCGAAGTCGAAGCCCTCTACGCGCCAAAGGACCTGGTACTTACCGGATGACGTACACAGGATCGCACTCGGTGGGGGCACCAAATCTGATGCCCGGAGCGCAGCGAGCCGGGCATCTCCATCGAAGTCGATGTCTATGTAAAGGTGGCGGACGGAAGCGATGTTTTCTTTTGTCCGTTTCCTGCTGCCTGATCGAAGCGGATTGGCAGCAACAT
>Ga0335075_10000681_pt1 | contig 58252 bp, 53 predicted proteins | sample Lox_Sample_24_FD_206723 | JGI IMG/M metagenome (GOLD analysis project Ga0335075, IMG submission 206723) | Soil microbial communities from Loxahatchee National Wildlife Refuge, Florida, United States - Lox_Sample_2.4 | ecosystem: Environmental > Terrestrial > Soil > Wetlands | place: USA...
ACAGTCCAGCCAATGTGTCAGCGCTGACAAAGGCCGCTCACAACTCGCCGGAAAGATGCCTCTCGAAGCCGCCGATTCCGGCGGCATGTCGAGGAGAAGACGATGAGTAGTGTTTCGGGATGCGGGGGCAGTTCGGCCGCCGCGTATCAGGGCGTGCACGCGGCGCGGGCGTCGCAGGCGCAACGCTCGCAGGAGCTGTTCGCGAAGCTCGACGTCAATGGAGACAGCGCCATCGACACCGACGAGCTGAAGGCGTTCACGGACTTCGTCAGCGAGAAGACCGGCGGGTCGTCCATCGACACCGACGGGCTGATGAAGGCGCTGGACAGCGATGGCGACGGCAAGGTCAGCGGCAGCGAGCTCACGGACAATGCGAAATCGTTGTTCGATGCGTTGCGGCAGCAGTTGACGGGTACCGGCATGGGCGGTGGCGGGGCCGATGGCGCGGCGGCCGCGCCGGATGCCGACGAGCTGTTCGCGGCCATCGACACGGATGGCGACGGCAGCGTCAGCGCGGATGAGTTCAAAGCGGGCATGAACCAGGGTCATCGCGGTCCGCCGCCTCCGCCGCCGGGCGACGGGCAGGGTGGTGGTAGCGGCGAGGTGGGCCGCCTGATCGCCTCTTTGCTGGAGCAATACGGCGCGAGCTCGAGCGCGGGCGCCAACTCGACCTCGGCGTTCAGCGCCGCGGCGTAGTCGACACAAAAAGAAAGAGGCCGGCGTCCTGCCGGCCTCGTCCCTATCTACCAGGCGCGAGCGTCAGCGTTGCGCCATCTTGTCCGCGAACTTCCCGTCCGCATCGGAGAACACGATCTCGACGCGACGATTGAGCTGGCGGCCCGCCGACGTGTCGTTGCTGGCCACCGGCAGCTCTTCGCCCTTGCCGCTGGTGTCGATGCGGTCGCGAGAGACGCCGCGGGTCTCGAGCGCCGACGCCACCGACGACGCGCGCTGCGCCGACAGTTGCTGGTTGTACTCGGCGGTGCCGCGCGAGTCCGTGTAACCCTCGATCAGCACGCGGGTCTCCGCATTCTGGTTCAGGTATTTCGCCACGCGATCGAGCGTCGTCGCGGCGCCGGGCTTCAGCTCCGAGCGGCCGGTGTCGAACAACACGTCACCCAGCGTCAGCACCATGCCGCGCTCGGTCTGCTTGGCCTGCAGCTCCGCGAGGGCGCGCTGCTGTTCGTCGAGTGCACGCTGGGCTTCCTCGGCGCGTTGCTGGGCCGACAGCGCCGACTGGCGCGCGGCCTCGGCGTCCGCCGCGTTGGCGGCCGCCTGGTTTCGCGCCAGGTCGACCTCGCGTTCGCGCGCTTCGAGCCGCACGGCGTTGCGTGCCGCTTCGCCCTTCGAGATCTTCTCTTTCGCGCGCACCTCGGCGAGGCGGGCTTCACCCGTCTCGGCCTGGCGCTTCGCGAGATACGCGTAGTGCACGACCTCGCCCTGCGGACGGTTCTTCTTCAGCGCGTTGTCCGCGTTGTCGAGAGAGCCACGCGCGGCCTGCAGTTCGCGGGTCGCGGACTGCGAGGCGAGCGGATCACTGGTCAGCCGTTCGACCGCGGCATGCGCTTCGACCAGCTCGGGCACGGTCTTCGGCGTGGTGGCGCAACCGATGGCCAGCGCCGCGGCGACGGCTGCACCCAACAAAGGTAGTTTGTTCATGATCACTGACCTCGCACGTTGCGCTGGGATTCGGAGCGGAGCGCCTCGACGCTCGCGTCGACTTCGGCCGCGGATTTCTCCGCCTGTGCCGCCTGGCTGCGCGCGATGGCGACTTCCGCGTCGGCCGCCGCTTCCGTGGCGAACTGGTTCGCGGGCATCGGCTTCTTCGCGTCCATGGCCTTGTTGGCCTGCTGGAGCTTGGTGCGCGCGCGATCGAGATCGGCCGCGGCGTATTGCTGGGCCTGGCTGCTCTCGGCCTGCGCCACGAGCGTCTGCGCTCGCGCGACTTCTGCCGTCGGCAACGGGGTGCTCGCGCAGCCGATGGCCGCGCAGCCGAGGACGATGGTTAGTGGGGCAAGGGTTCGCATGGCTCGGACTCCTCGAATCTGGGAGCCTGAATTTTCGCCAGCGGAGTCGCGCGCGTCTGTTCGCCACCGCCGCGACCGACCGCGGGATGCGGTTGTCGCGGCGGGCGGAGTTGGCCGACGTCGTGTAGGCCGGGCGACCACAAGTCAGTCCTGCGCGCGGTATGCCTCCGGGATCACGAAAACCTCGTCCGCGCGTGCGTAGCCGCCGTCGGGGATGTCCTCGATCAGCACCATCGTGTGCGCCCGCGCGGGCTCGCCGAAGTATTCGACGAGCATCGCGGTGGTGCGGTGGACGAGCTCTTCCTTCTGGCGCGCGTTCATCGCGGCCTGGGGGAACTTGAAGTTGACGAAAGGCATGGGGCTCTCCGATGCGGTAGTTGGATCAGATGTTCATGCCGCCGGACACTTCGATGCGCTGCGCGTTGATCCAGCGATTCTCGTCGCCCAGCAGCGCGGCGATCATCGGGCCGATGTCGTCCGGCAGGCCGACGCGGCCCAGCGCCGTCGCGCTGGCCACGGCCTTGTTGAACTCCGGGTTGTCGCGCACCGCGCCGCCGCTGAAGTCGGTGGCGATGGCGCCCGGCGCCACGGTGTTCACGGCGATGCCGCGCGGGCCCAGCTCTTTCGCGAGGTAGCGCGTCAGCACTTCGATCGCGCCCTTCATCGAGCCGTACGAGGCGCGGCCCGGATGCGCGAACCGCGCGAGGCCGCTGGAGAGATTGACGATGCGCCCGCCGTCGTTGATCAGCGGCAGCAGTTTCTGCGTGAGGAAGAACGGGCCCTTGAAGTGCACGGCGAAGACGTGGTCGAGCTCGGCCTCGGTGGTCTTCTCGATGGTGTTGTTGTGCGAGTCGCCGGCGTTGTTCACGAGGTAGTCGAACTGCGCGGCGCCGAGCCGCGTCAACGCGTCGCGCACGCGGGTGACGAAGGCGTCGAACGTCGCGACCTTGCCGGTGTCCAGCTGCAGCGCGATGGCTTCGGTGCCGGCATCGCGAGTCAGCGCGACCACCTTGTCGGCTTCGGCGGCGTTCGAGTGGTACGTGAAGATCGAGCGGACGCCGCGCGCGGCCAGGGCGAGTATGGTGCTGCGGCCGAGACCGCGGCTGCCGCCGGTGACGATGGCGATGGGTTTCGAGGGGGTCATGGGGCTCTCCTTATCTATAGATAGAGGTATCGGGTGAGGCCAGACTATTGGTCCGTCGCCCGTTGATAAACCGGGTGTTTTGGAAACGACTGTTCATGTGATATGAACAGTGCCCATGAACACCCTGGAATCTATGCAGGTCTTCATGCGGGTCGCCGAACAGGCGAGCTTCACGCGGGCGGCCGACAGCCTCGGATTGCTGAAGGCCACGGTCTCGCAGGCCGTGGCCCAGCTCGAGAACTCGCTGGGTACGCGCCTCCTTCATCGCACCACGCGCAAGGTGCAGATGACGCTCGACGGCCACGCGTACTACGACCGCTGCAAGGAGCTGCTCGCCGACGTCGAGAGCGTGCAGACGATGTTCCAGCGCAGTGGTGAGGCGGTGCGCGGCCGACTTCGTGTCGATCTGCCGCTCCGCCTCGCCCGCTCGTACGTGATTCCGCGGCTGCCGGAGTTCCTGCGCGCGCATCCGCAGATCGAGTTCGAGCTGAGCACCACGGATCGGCTCGTCGACCCGGTGCAGGAAGGTTTCGACTGCGTGCTGCGCGTCGGCGCGTCACGCGATCCGCAGCTGATCGCGCGGCCGGTCGGCCAGCTCGAGTTCATCAACGTCGCCAGCGCGGACTATCTACAACGGCGCGGCACGCCGCGCACGCTCGAGGACCTGGCGACGCACGACCTCGTGCACTACACCAGCGTGCTCGGCAGCCGCAGCGAGGGGTTCGAATACCCGGGCGGCGAGGGCGGCTTCAAACTACTGGCGATGAGCGGCCCGGTGGTCGTGAATTCGTCCGATGCCTACCACGCGGCCTGCCTCGCCGGGCTCGGCATCATCCAGGCGCCCGAGCTGGGCATGCGCGAGGAACTGGCGCGCGGCGAGGTGGTGGAGATCCTGCCGCAGCTGATTCCCGCGCCGATGCCGGTCTCGCTGCTGTACGCGCACCGGCGCAATCTGCCGAAACGCGTGCGCGTGTTCATGGACTGGGTGGCGGAGGTCGTGCAGCCCGTGCTCGCGCCGCGAACACCCGCAGCGTCGGCGCTCAGCCCGCGAACGACGCGCTGACGATGTCCTTCGCCTGGTCCTGGATCCTGCGCAGGTGGTCCGCGCCCTTGAAGCTTTCCGCGTAGATCTTGTACACGTCCTCGGTGCCGGAGGGGCGCGCGGCGAACCAGCCGTTGGCCGTTTCCACCTTCAGGCCGCCGATCGGCTGATCGTTGCCGGGCGCGCGCGTCAGGATGGTCTTGATCGGATCGCCGGCCAGCTCCTTCGACGTGATCTGCGCCGGCGTCAGCTGCGACAGCACCTTCTTCTGTGCCGGCGTCGCGGCCGCGTCGACGCGCGCGAACAGCGGGTCGCCGAGCTCGCGAGTGATCTCGCGGTACGCTTCGCCCGGGTCGCGCCCGGTCTTCGCGATGATCTCGGCGGAGAGCAGGCCCGGGATGATGCCGTCCTTGTCCGTCGTCCAGACGCCGCCGTCGCGGCGCAGGAACGACGCACCCGCGCTCTCCTCGCCGACGAAGCCCAGCGAGCCGTCGAACATGCCGTCGACGAACCACTTGAAGCCCACCGGCACTTCGTACAGCCGGCGGTTCAGCTTGGCGGCGATGCGGTCGATGATGCTGCTGCTGACCACCGTCTTGCCGATGCCGGCGTCCTTGCGCCAGCCCGACCGGTTCTGCAGTAGATAGTTCATCGACACGGAGAGATAGTGGTTCGGCGGCAGCAGCCCGACGCTGCGCGTGACGATCCCGTGCCGGTCGTGGTCCGTGTCGCAGGCGAACGCGATGTCGAACTTGTCGCGCAGGCCGATGAGGCTGGCCATCGCGGACGGCGACGAGGGATCCATGCGGATCTTGCCGTCCCAGTCGAGCGTCATGAAGCGGAAGGTGCCGTCGACCGCGTCGTTGACGATGGTGAGATAGAGGCCGTATTTCTCGGCGATCGCCGGCCAGTAGTGCACGCCGGCGCCGCCGAGCGGGTCCACGCCCATGCGCACCTTCGCGCCGCGGATCGCGTCCATGTCGATGACGTTCGCCAGGTCCGCGACGTACGCGCCGAGGAAGTCGTGTTCGTGCGTGGTGGCAGCCGCGCGCGCCTTCGCCAGCGTCACGCGCTTCACGCCGTCGAGGTTCGTCGCGATCAGGCGGTTGCTCTCGTTCTCTATCCACTTCGTGATGTTGGTGTCGGCCGGGCCGCCGTTCGGCGGGTTGTATTTGAAGCCGCCGCTGTCCGGGGGGTTGTGGGACGGCGTGATCACGATGCCGTCGGCGAGGGCGGCGGTGCGGCCCTTGTTGTACGTGAGGATGGCGTGCGAGAGCGCGGGCGTCGGCGTGTATTCGTCGCGCGCGGCGATCATCGTTTCGACGCCGTTGGCGGCGAGCACCTCGAGCGCGGTGGCGAAGGCCGGCGCGGACAAGGCGTGTGTGTCGAAGCCGAGGAACAGCGGGCCCGTGATGCCTTCCTGCTTGCGGTAGGCGCAGATGGCCTGCGTCATCGCGAGCAGGTGGGTTTCGTTGAAGCTGCGTTCGAAGGAGGAGCCGCGGTGGCCGGACGTGCCGAAGGCGACGCGCTGCGTCGCGACGGTGGGGTCGGGCTTTTCGGTGTAGTAGGCGGTGATGAGCCGGGGCAGGTCGACCAGAAGGCGGGCGGGGGCGGGTTTGCCGGCCAGGGGATTCTCATTGCTCACGGGGGTCGTCGCTCCGCGGAAAAAATGGAGCCCATTGTAGGCTGCCCCGGGAGCCGAGGATCAAGCTGCGTGGCGCGTCGTCGTGTCAGGCGGCGCGGACTTTGACGAGCTCGCTCTGTGAATTTGGCGCGGGGACGGGTTGGCCGGATTCGCGGAGTCCCTCGATGTGCAGCTCGATCGCTTCGCGAATGAGTTTGAGGACTTCGCGGCGCGATTCGCCGGTGGCGATGCAGCCCGGAAGATCGGGGACATATGCGCCGAAGCTGGATTTACCTTTCTCGACGACGACGAGGTATTCCATGGTTGCTCTCTAGTCCTTCTTGAGGCCCGAGCTTTTGAGGATGCTGTGGAGTGTACCCACAGGGACGTCCAAGCCAAGTTTTCCAGCGATAGTCGCGCTCCTTCAGCGATCTCCGCGCTTGACGAAGGAAACATCGAATGCCGGACTCCAGGTCTTGCCGCCGTCTCTCGACGAGACCGCCCACTCGCGCACGCCCGTGTCCTGCTTCTCCCAGGTAATTCGCTGCCGGAACGATGTGCCGTCCCGCTGATGCATCTCGCCTTCGAGCACCAGCGCGCCAGCCTTGAAGTTGCCCCAGAGCACCATGATCGAGCCGCGGTTGGTGACCCAGGTCTGCTGCCATTGTTTGCGGACCGGGTCGTAGCTGAGGATGCTGTCGCCGATCAGTCCGTCGGTTTGTTCGTAGAGCTCGTGGAGGGCGCAGCCCTGGGCGATGGGCTCGATGCGGGCGCGGGCGATGGAAGGGCCAGTGGGGCTTTCGGAATCCAGCGTGTCCCAGTCGCCGAGCCAGAAGTCGAGTTGGTGGTATTCGGCTGTAGTGCAGAGAGGAGAATTGGCCGGCGAAGATGTTGCCGCGGCGGTGAGAGCGATGGGCATGGCCGCGGATGCGGCCCAGAGCAGCAAGGGTCGAAACGTCCGGTTCATGGGCGCTGTCATCCTTCGGTGAGTTCGCTACAAGTACCCAGACGCAGCGAATCGCCGGATGCGGACAGGGCTGTTAGAGCCAGATTCCCGACACGGCCATCGCGGATATGAGGTACATGCCCGCCGCGAACCAGACGACCATCGAAGCGGCTCCGGCCAGCGCGAGGCGAAATCCCCGGGCGAAAGAAATCGCCGCGATCAGCATGGCCGCGAAGACGGACCAGATGATCGCCAGATGGTTGAGCGGCGCCGCCTGGCTTTCGGGTGTGTCGACGCGGTGGTCGGCCCAGAAGACGATGGTGAACGCGGGCACGATGAGCAGGGGAAAGATCAGGGAGACGAGCGCGGTGATGGATTGCCAGGTGTTCAGCTTGTTCAGGCGGTGCAAGGCGCGAATGCCGAAGAAGCCGGCGACCAGGACCGCGATCGTGACCGGCCATAGATAGAGCGCCAAGTCTAGCGACATGATGACGGTGCCGAGGATCTTGCTCATGCTCGCGCGGGATTTCTACAGCCAGCCTTCTTCGACGACCAACGTGCCTTTCTCGAAGGTTACCGAAGTCTCGATCTGCTTGTCCGGGTTACCACTCCGGCTGAAGCGGCAATTCTTCACGGATTCGGGTGCGCACAACTTCGACAGGGCCGCGGAGGCGCGACCCGAGAGGTTGTAAGTCCACCGGAACGACCCCTGGCCGAAATGCGAGTTGTCGTCGAACGCCACCAGGGACTCGTGCGTCGCCAGCGCGCCGCCAAACAGCTCTGTCTGGATCTTGCGCGGCCAGCTGAACCGGTCGAAGTACCACGCACTGATCGACATCCAGGCACCCACGAGGCCAAGGACGAGAATGATCGAAGCGCCAATGTGCCAGCGGTGTTTCATGGGATGTCGGCCCGGGTTGCGGTGTGCCGCTTTCTTGTCGGGGCTGCGAAGTTTCGGGGTTGTTATACCGCATGAAATCTTTCTGCTGGATGTCACCTGGAAGACATCGAGTTCTTTCGGGAATGAAGCCGAGCGGCGTACGCGCTGGCATTTGAGCTTGGTGCTCTATCTGTAACGCATCCGGTCCAGCGAGGTGTTAGGCCTACTTTTCGTCAGCCGCATGGATCTCCTGGACTTCGATCATTGCCTTTGTGTGATGGTGGCCCGTATAGCCCACACGTATCTGGCCGCGTATGCGTGCCTGATTTTCAACCAGCGATTTGTGGCGTCCATACTCGTTGGCGTCCGGGAAGACCAACTGGAATCTCGTGGTGGACTTTGCGACCTCGTAGGTTTGTCCGTCTTCCATTGACTTCGCCACGACACAATTCGGAGACGCAATCGTGAGAATCCACACTGTCTCCGGTTCATCACCGTCGTCGATGCTGCTGTAGTTCGGTCGTCCGGGAAACGTTTCGCGCGAGATGCTGCCGGTGAAGGTCACTTCCTGACCCTCCTTCAAGCAGTCTGCCTGCGCGATTGGTGCCGTCAGAATGGCCAGGCAAATCGAGAGGCGAAACGTAGCCGCCGCGCGTCCTCGCAGGGTCAGCAGCGAAGCTGAGCCGCGCGGCCGCGTCTTGTACGTGCCAGCCACTCTATTTCTCATGCGTTTGATCCAGTGCGGTGTTTGGCTCACGCGTCCGCTCCAGCGATTTGTTAGACGGGGCTCGCATCAAGTGGCACTGCCTGCTTCCAGGAATCTGCTACGTTCCACAGGAGCCTGCTGCGGCGGCCAACCTCGAACCTCAGGTCACGACCCAGTAGTCCTTCTACAAACAGGGCGACGTCTTGCGCCATCTCTAAGTCTCGCGATTGCTCCGAAGTAGAGTCGTATCCATCGTAATCGCACCAGTCCTCCGTGCGGGCTCCTGAGCTGGCATCTGTTGCCTCCACAAACCATTCGCGCACCGACTTGGGCACCGTCACCACCACTTCGAGCGTGCCGCGCTTCAAGCGGAGCCTGACCGCATCCCCGCGCTCCGTTACCGTCGCGCCGCTGGGCAGCGACATGGAAAGTAGGCGTTGCGATGCCGTCGTTTGCATTGTGCGGTCTAACGGCGAAGCTGAGCGGCGCGGTCACGATTGATTGGGCTTGGCATCTTATTTGTCATGCGCCCGCCCGAGCGAGGTGTTAGGCGGCAAGCTCACGGCAACTCCCTCTTCTGATAGGACCTGTCAGAGCCCGAAACTCGGCGCCACTCGCTTGCGCGCTCTTCGAAGCGAGTCATATCTCCAGAAAGCACATCAGTGCAATGATCACGTAAATATTGCGCCGCTGTACGAACCTGAGACAGCTGGTCGGACTTGGAACCGCGTCCTTTGTAACGCGGTGGGCGATGGCGAGGAGAAACGAAGAGGATCAATGGAACGCTGACGCCAGCAGAATCCTCCAAGTAAACGTCCGTGCCGGCGCCCCAATTGATACCTTCCACAACTACGGTGACCTTTCCGTTGCTCATCCTGACTTGGAACTGGTTCACGGACTCGCCGGGAGGAAGTGGTGTCTCGGAGAATCTGAAACCTGTAGTAAACGCAAACGCGTCGCGGACATGAGCTTGAAATTCCGCAAGCGAGGGTGCTGAAGCGTCGTTGGTCTTCACGATGCGCCCTTTGTCCCCTAACGGCTGAGTTTAGCGGCGCGCGCGCCGAAGTATGGGCTTAGCACTTTATCTATGACGAGTCCGCCCCAGCGAGGTGTTAGGCGGCATCTTGCTACCACGACGAGTATTGAACGAGCACGATCGGCTGGCCGCGCACAAGCGCCACTTCGCGCACTAACCCGCCTTCTTTCGACGAGTACTGCCTGATCTCTACGGCATAGCGAGCAAATTCTGCATACATGGAGCTGCTACAAGCAACTAAGGCTGGGCGCTCACCGACACTTGGATTCTTAAGGATCGCATCTCTAATGCGGAAATAGTCAGCTTGCGCCATTTCCACGACGGCGCATGCATCGTGATCGCCATGAAAGTCCCAGTTACGTGTCTCAGCCTTGAGCAAGTGCGCGCCCGCAGGCATTGGAAATCCCGTGCCGAGTTCAAAATCCCTCGCACCAAACGGACTCGCAGTCGGCTTGCAACCAAGCACAGCGACCGCGGCTCCAAGTGCAAAAGAGGATGCTGAGACGAACCGCATGCCGCTTAACGGCGCAGCCGAGCGGCGCGCACGCCGATGTACGAGCTTGGCACTTTATCTATCACGCGTCCGCTCCAGCGAGGTGTTAGGCATCGAGCCTCCAACTCTTGAGGCGCGCATCGAATACGGGCTTCAGCATCTCAAATATTTCCCAGCTATCAGGCGCGTGATAGAGGCTAGGAAGATCGTTTGGCAAAGCGTTGGTGTAGTCGCTTAGAAACCCATCTCCCTCGAACTTGAAGTACTCCCCTGCAAAGGCATTTCCCTCTTCACTCAGATCTTCGTCAGTGAACTTTCCATCACAGAACTTCAGAAAGAACGCTCCAGGAGTGATAGCGCGCGACTTCAATGCCACCAGATCCTCCGGGCATTCAACAGTGTGTATCTCACTGCCGAGGCCAGAAAGGAGAGCCCACGCAACGAACATGCCGGTGTGAGTGGCACCAGCCTCATCGGGAAGACCTGATGGAAAATCTCCGCCGTAGTGCCAAGACGCGTCGTCGTACTTCATAGCGACGCTGAACGGCGAAGCTGAGTGCGCCGCGCACTGCGAGCTGGGCTTGGCACTTTATGCATCTCGGCTGCGCTCCACCGATGTATTAGGCGGCGGGATGTGGCACGCCGTTTGGGTACCACACAACGGAAGCGCCGTTCGTCAAGGCTTCTTCGTAGTTCTTCTGAAATGTGCGCATGTCCGGAGCGTTTAGCGTCTCCACCGCGATTGGCCTGCCTGGTGAGAGTTGAGTTTCCTTAAATCCGAAGCGAGACAGCTCGGTCGTCGCTACTGCTTCACTCGACTTGCTCTCAACTTGCGCCAAGAAGAGCATCAATTCATGCCTGGCACCAACTTCTGGGCTTCGCCAATCGAACTCGCTGGGCCCGCGATAAGTGGCTTCGCCTTGGTATACGAATACCGTTGTCATCACGCTGCCTAACGGTTGAACTGAGCGGCGCGCCCGCTGCTGTATTTACCTGGAAATTTATCCCTCACGCGTCCGCTCCAGCTATTCGTTAGGTTCGCTCTCGCTCAGTAAACTTTTGGTCGGCGTACTCAACAACGGATAACAGCTCACGAATCGACGTTTCCGCCTCACTGTCCTTCTTTTCGATGAGTTGCGGATATCCGCTGCAGTATTGCGCTATGTCGGCCGATGTCATGCCACCAAAAGCCTGTTCGAGCCGTTGATTTGCCATTTGGCGCATGAGATCTATTGGCCTGTCTCCGCCTGGCGCACCCTGCTTCTTGAGTCGAACATTTGCGCGGGCAAGCTGTTCCGCCACGGCTCGTAGGAGGTCCTTGTGCCTCGTCGCCCAGCCTTCATACAAACGCGAATATTCGGCGGTAGTGCCTGGCGTGCGTTTGGCACAAAAATCACGAATCATCTGCGGGCTTTCTGCGGCGCCCATCAGTTCTCCGACGAGAGTCATGTACGACTTTCCCTCGGCGAGGGTGAATGCCGGTGCAAGTGCGAGTGCCAAGCATGTCATTCGGATACGTGGGTTCATACTGTGTTTCCGCGTACCTAACGGTTGAGTTGAGCGGCGCGCGCTGACGTTTGAGCTTGGCACTTTATCTTCCACGCGTCCGCTCCCGCGAGGTGTTAGACCGCATGATTCACTGGTACATCCGGTGACGGCCAAACCAGATCACCATTGATCGGAACCAACGCTGTGGGACGGAGGCGCCGCTCCCCAGGCTCACTATTGCGATTCCGACAAGCCCAAGCACAGCCACAATGGCGCAGGGCACCGCCAAGAAAAGCGACATCGTCCCGACCCCGATGGTCATATAGGAAGTGATGTAAAGCAGGCCGTCCCAGGCCGACAGATCCTCTGCGGAGCAACGCCGGCGCGCGTACCAGAATAGCCCCTGAAACGCGGCCAGAAGCACTCCAAATGAGACGAGCCCCTCAATCATGTGTGTGGTGTCGAAAAGCACGCTCGAGATCAGTAGCGCAGGCACGATGCTCACTACAAGGAGACCAACCCAGAGGTAAAGGTAGATATGCACGCCTGGACGATATCGCTGTTGGTTATTGTCGGTCATGCGGTCTAACGGTTGAGTTGACCGCGCCGCACGCTGACTTCTGTGCTTGGCACTTTATCTCCCACGGCTGCGCTCGAACGATGTGTTAGGCCGCGACTCGCCACACTTGAACTGCACGTCCGCCTCCCGCATCGCAGCGCGCAGCAGACCAACTGCCTTGGGACCCATGCCATGCAGCCTTGCTAAGTCAGACTCCGTGACGCGAGACAGGTGCTGCAGCTCGGTCATGCCGGCCGAGAGCAATGCACGTAAGGCCGGCCTGGCTATCCCCTGAGGAAAGTTTGACGCGATAGCGTCAGTCCGGATGTCCATGCGTTTCCGCAAGGTCGGACTGGCCACAAGCGCGCAATTCGACTCGGCCTGCGACAGGCTCGCTACTCTCTTGGATCTCACGGCAACTTCTCCCGAGCCGCCTAACGGTTGAGCTGGGCGGCGCGCACGCCGACGTTTGAGCTTGGCACTTTATCTATCACGTGTCCGCTCCAGCGGTGTGTTAGGCCTCATTGCGCTGCGCCTTGCGCACGCTTGATGCGCTCTACCGCCGCATCGAATGCCCCAGGGAGCCAAACATCGATCTGCGTGTCATGCGCCATGTAGTTGTCCGTGATCATTCTTGAGAATTCAAGGGGAATGAGCTCAAAGCCTTGCGAGCGCGCGATTTCCGCATTTCGATACCACAGGTCAAGAACTGCGATATCGAAGGTGTTCGACAGCTTCGACGCAGCTTGGACGGTCTCACGCCAAGTTTCCTCGGTACACCCAAGGCGCTCGGCAATGCACGCCACAAATTCAGGCGGAAGCGGCGCTATCGTGTCGTGCACATACATTTCTATGAAAATCACCTCGGGATTGTCCCGATATCGCGGGATGGTGAACACATCAGGTTCCGCGTCGCTTTCCATGAGGCCTAACGGTTGAGTTGAGCGGCGCGCGCGCCTACGTTTGAGCTTGGCACTTTATCGTTCTCGCTTCCGCTCGAGCGATGTGTTAGGCCTGCGCTAGTTGCCACCATGCGCGAACTCTCCTCGTGCGTCGCTGGTTGGATCGTGCAGCTCGCCGTGAAGTGCCTTGAGGAGACCGGCGATGGTGTCTGGCGTCGCCTTGCCATATTCGTCCCGCATCGCGTTGGCAATGTGACGAATCGTGTCGGCCAGAAAGATGCCCCAAGAAGACACCTCGTCGTGGCCGCGCCCTTCCCAGTGACCAATATTGATCGTGCAGTGCTGCCCTTTCTCGGCAATCCAGGCGTTGAGCATTTGGACGGAGTTCGGATCTCGAATTGCAGCGGGTGGCACGACGAGTGGTTTCATAGCAGGCCTAACGGTGAAGCTGAGCGGCGCGCGCGCCGAGGTTTGAGCTTGGCACTTTATCTTTCACGCGTCCGCTCCAGCGAAGTGTTAGGGGTCACGACTTTGCTCATTACTCACCCATCGTGCCAGTGCGCGCTGCTCTGAACGAACTGGTAGATCTCCTCATGAAGGTCAACCCAGTTTTCTCCAAGGTGTGCACGCAATTCTTCGCCGACTGGCACCAGCGCCAAATTTACTCGCGCGGTCGCGCGAAGCACACGAATCTTGTCTAACGCGTCTAGAGACGCATCGATGAGCCAAGGCGAGCCGTGCGGGAGCCCATCGTCCAGTGCCGCCTGCGCTAATTCTTGAAGGCGCTGGAGTCTCTCTTCGATAGATGGCACTAGAGCCGGCACGAGTGACACCTAACGGTTGAGCCGAGCGGCGCGCGCGCCGACGTTTGAGCTTGGCACTTTATCTATCACGCGTCCGCTCCAGCGAGGTGTTAGGCGGCACTACCACGCCCTCAGACGGCACTTTTGGATCCGCTCCCAAACGTCTGCCGGCATTCCGCCCTGCCACACGCCGCCCAGCAAGAGATTGAACGAAGGACTACGGCGAGCTTCAAGCTCGACACGATCAATTATGGATCGACCGTGCTCGCTGAGGAGATCTTCAAGTGGGCCGGCGGCTAGAGACTGGAACAGCGGATTTTCTGGCTTGGCTTCGACGAGGCTTAAGATCTGGAATATTGCCTCCCAAGCCGTTTCAGGCTCAGTTCTCGCAAGTTCGCTCAGCACTTCCGCAGCGTCGTTGGTATCAGAAAACTCACCCGTCGCTTCGTGCTCCCGCCAGAACGCCACCCACGATTCCGCCAACGGCTCAGATATCGATGCCATCGAGTGCCGCCTAACGGCTAAGCTGAGCGGCGCGCGCAGGCGCATGAGCTTGGCACTTGATCGTGATCGCGTCCGCTCGAGCGTGGTGTTAGAGCGCACATGCCATTCCTTGCCGAAGTTGATTGAGTCCCTTGCCACAAACTTCCAGGCGGATGGCCCTCAACCGCTTCGCTGATCGAAGTGCGCTCGCCGAAGTTGAGACGAAGGATGCCGCTGCGGACCGAGCGGCGCAACAGCGCTGAACTTAACCCTTTGAAGTAGCTCGGCCGCGGCCTGGATTGGACTCGCGATTTATCTCGATGGCTCGCTCAAGCTGCGCTTCCGACTCGCTGACCCTGGCCGCGAGATCCGTGCGCCGCTGCGACCGTCGGGCGCCGCGAAACCGAAGGGAAGGTCTCTAGAGATGAACTCCGAGCTGAAGAAGAGATTTGTGCGGTCTAACTCTTATTTATCGGGCCAAAAGACGCCGCGCAAACGCGAAAACTGCGGGATAACATTCCACGCACCTCTCCAAGTCCCTGTCTGCATTGATCTCGGGATCGTTCGTGTCGTCAAACGATGGCAGTTAGTTATACCGCACGCGGACGCACCCATCCACGCCACCAAGTCCGCCGGACTGATTCGTTCTTGGCTATCCGAAGCCTCGACACTTCGATCGACGGGAACCCGGGCCAATTCGGCCCGGCACCTCAGTCTGTCAGCCGTGCCCCAGCAGCGTACGGACATATTTCACCGCCTCGGACATTCCTTCGACGACCGCTTCCGCACCGCCAAAGTCATGACGCTTCGACAGGGCAGTGGGCAGCGCCAGGCAGCGAATGCCGGCACCGCGAGCGGCCTGCAAGCCATGCTGCGTATCCTCCAGCGCCAGGCAATCCGCAGCGGACAATCCGAGCCTCTCGAGCGCCAGCAGATAGCAGTCCGGCGCAGGCTTGCTCGCGCGGACGTCGTCGCCGGACACGACCGTGGCGAAGTGTCTTTCGAGATCGTTCGCCCGCAGCGTCGTACGGACACCATTGGCGCTCGCGCCCGTCACGACCGCAAGCACGAGACCCGCACGACGGAATTCGTCGACGGCCTCGAGCGCGCCCGGCATCAGTGGATAGGCGCCTCGGCTCAGGAACTCCCGCGCCGCTGCATTCTTCGCCTCGGTCAGGGTCGCGGCGTCGACAGCCAGTTCGAAACGGCTGACGAGATCGACCGCGCTCGCCCGGTTCGGAACGCCGGCGTAGTGGGTGACGTACTGCTCTTCGGAAAGCCGCACGCCGTGCGGCGCGAGCACCGACACCCACATGCGGAAATGCTCCGGCTCGGAGTCGACCAGCGTACCGTCGTGGTCGAAGAGGATCGCGCGTAGCGGCATGTGAGCCTGGCTACGCCCTTCCGTGCGGCTTGAACATGCACCACAATTTGCCGGCGCCCATCTCCCGGCAAACGGTCTCTTCGAATCCGGCATTCCGGTAGAACGGCAGATTCGACTCTTTCGCCGTCTCGAGGTAGACGCCGCGCGACAGCGGATCGTTGGCAGCGAGCGCGCAGAACGCCTCGATCAGCTGCCTGCCGATGCCGCGCCCCTGCAGCGCCGGATCGGTGCCGATCGCGCCGAGATAGTAGTGAGGCGCGGCCGGCTTGCCGTCGGCGGCGATTCCTTCATAGACGGCCACGCGCTCGACCATGCCGGGAATCGCGTGTTCGAATCGCTCCCATTCCGCCGTGATGTCTGCGGGCCACGTCGGTGGCGCGGTGGAATAGCCCATGACCGCGCCGCGGATCGAACCACCGTCCCGCGCCACGAGCACCGGCATCCCGAGCTCGATGCGCGCCTGCATCACCAGCGAGAAGAACTTCGTCAGTCGTTCGTGATAGCCGGCGCCCGCCTGCAGCAGGAACCCCGTGATCGGATCCTGCGCGAACGCCGTGGCCAGACAACCCACGGCCGCACCCAGATCCGCACGCTTCGCCGCGACGATCTCCATCACGTCGGACACCGGCTCGCGTTCGCACGGAATGTCGAGCCCAGGCAATCGCGGCGCTTCACGGAGGACCTCTCTTTTCGCGGTGGTCGGCAGGGGCGCAGCGACTATGTCACAACCGCCGGGCGATCAGCGACCCCCGCCGAGCGCCAGCAGTTCGCGAGGCGCTTCCGGACGCGCGGGACTCACGTCGGCCAGCTGCTGCAGCAACTCGCGCGCCGCGGACGGGTCTTCGCGCCCGAGCGCGGCCGCCATCGAAAGCAGCGGATCGTAGGCCGGCCGGAAGTCCGGGCTCAGCCGCAGGACCTCGAGCAACGGATTGCGCACCTGCGCGATCATGGCGTGCACGTCGGCAACCGGGCGCACGTCGCGGCCGGCCAGTAGATAGGCATCGCGCGCCTTCCAGTAGGCGCGCAGGCTCGCGCCAAACGCTGGATCGGCACGCGCGACGATCTGCTCCGGCGCGACGTCGACGTCGGCCAGCAACGCAAACAACCTGTCGCGCGGCGAGGAGTCCGGCGCATACGTCACGCGCGGCGCCGAATACGCCACCACCGGCCGATCGTCCGTGTTCAACGGCGCGCGGTTGGCGAAGCGCACCAGTGCATCCGGCCCGGCGATGAACGACCCCAGCACGGCGAGTTCATCCGCAAAACCGAAGCGCGCCGCCAGCGCCGCGGACGACGGCCGCGCGAGGTGCGCCGCGAGCAGCGATTCATCGAGCGCCGCGCCATCACGTCGCGCCACCAATCCGATCGTCGGCGTATCGAGCCCGTTCGTCGCCAGCACTGCAGCGGCATTCGGATTCACTTCCAGATAGCTGCGCACGATGCTGCGCAACGTGTCGAGATCGAGCTGATGCAACGGCAGCCACTGGCAGAAGAGGCCATCATCCGCAAGCCGCTCGCGCACCGCGCGGAAATGCTCGACCGTGTACAACGTGCCCGACCCGCTGCGCGCCGGATGAAAATTATCCGCAACGATCACGTCATAGCGATCGGCCGACGCCCGCACGAAGCGGCGCGCATCCGCGGCGATCATGCGCAACGGCGTCGTCGCGGGCAGCGCCGGTTCGAAATCCGCCGCGGCCTCGATGACCTCCGGCAACAACTCGACCACGTCGACGCGCGCCTCCGCGCTGGCCGCGCGCGCGGTCACGCCGGTGCCGAGACCCAGGAACAACGCGCGCCCCGGATGCGGATGCAGCAGCAGCGGCAACACACCCTGCCGCCCATCCGCGAACACGGTCGCGCTGCTGCCTTCCTGCTGCTTGTTGTCGATGTGCAGCGTCGCGACGTCGCGCGCGTCGGCGACGATGCTGACCGTGGCGAGCGGTCCCTCGATCCGGCGCACCACGCGCCCGCCCTCGGGCACGTCGACATGCGCAGGCGAGGGCAGCACCCACATCGCCGCGAGCAACGCGAGCGAGACCCCCATCTGCAAGGGCCGCCGCCACGCGCGCGCCGAGACCATCACCAGGTACGCCGCGACCACGCCGAGCACGACCCACCGCAGATCCGCGCCCACCGTCATCAACGCCGCGAACACCAGCGGCGCCAGCGCCGCGCCCAACGTATTCACGCCGAGGCTGCGCGCGAACGGCACGCCCGCGCGCGTCGCCGCAGTCGCCAGCAGGCTGAACAGCGCGCCCATGCACACCGTCGCGGGCAGGAACGCTCCAGCCGCGAGCAATGCCTCGACCATCAACGCCGCCGCGAAACTGCCCGGCGCCATCCACGCCTTGAACGTCGCCGCCTCCGCGAGCGCGAGCGCGCCGAACAGACAGGCCAGTGCCAACGCGGCAAACAACCCATCGCGAGTCCGGCCCGCATCCCGCGCGCGCCGCGCGTACCACGCCGCGCCCAGCGTCGTGCCCACCAGGTACATCGCGAGCAGGATCGCGAACGTGTAGACCGTGTTCTCCGCGATCTGCGACAACGCGCGCACGACCAGCACTTCATAGCCGATGCCGAGCAGCCCGGTCACCGCGAGCACGCCGAGCGCCGCGTCGAATCGCGGCGGAGATTCCACCGCGGACGCGCGACCAGCGCTCACCTCACCGCTCCTCGCCGCCACGACCGCACACCCGATATTCACCGCGCCACAAACAAGTGTGGTCGCGCGCAATCCAATCATCGGAATCAGCACGAACGCCGCACCGAGCGCCCCCAACACCGCCCCCGCCGTATTCGCCGAATACAACGCCGGAATCGACGCGCCGCGTTCGCGCTCGTCATCCAGGATCCGCTCCATCGCCGGCAACGTCGCGCCCATCGCCGCGGTCGCCGGCAGCAACAATATAAAGGTGCCTGCGAAGATCCACGCCCACTGCACGAACGGCGCGGGCGTCAGCGGCAGCAACGAAACCCACAGGGTAGATAGCGGCGCAAACGCGAACGCCAGCACCACCGCCCATCCACCGATCACCGCCTCACAACCCGCATACCAGCGAGCCGGCCGCGCCGCGCGCGCGATCCGCCCGCCCAGCGCAAACGCCCCCGCTGCGATCCCGCCGAAAAACGCAGTGACGACGGCCAGCATCGACGCCGCCTCGTGCCCCAGCGCCAGCGCGCCCTGCTGAGTCCACACGATCTGCAACCCGAGTCCGGAAAACCCGGACGCGATCATCAACGCGCGCGCCGGCACGCGGTGCTTGCCGACGCGATCGACGTGCATCGTCAGCCCGAGAAGGCGATGCGATAACCCCACGAATCCAGGTGCGTGGGAATCGCGTTGAATGCCAGCGTGATGCGCCGCTCGCCGACGTTGGTCGGCACCGCATGCATGAGGTAGCTGGGGAACAGGACCACGTCGCCCGGCGACGGCTGCGGACTGATCCACTTGTCCGCGTTGTACGGCCCGGTGTTCACGCCGGCGTTGTCATGCTTGAACGAAAAGTCCGTGCCACCCGGCGCGCGCATGAACACCGTGCGCGAATCCGGATGCGTCGGCGTGAGATACACGACGCCCGAGATAAAACTGTTCGCGTGGTTGTGCATCGCCTGCCGGCCACCCGTGTCCAGCACGTTGACCCACATCTCCTTCAGCGACCAGCCGAGCCGGTCGCCGAACATCAACGTGCCGAACTCGCCGAGCAGCGGCGTCACCGCGGCGGCCACGTCGACCAGCAGCGGCGAATCCGACGGCTTCAGCATCGACGTGTGCGAAAGATTCGGCGACGAGCTGTTTTCCTGGTGGACCAATGCGCTGAAGTGCGACACGAGCCCGGCGACCAGCGGCGCGGACAACGCCTGCTTCGTGCGCATGAAAGGAGTCGGAAAGAGTGCAGTGACGTCGGAGCTCATGGAGCCGCGCATTCTGTGACAGTCAGGCGACAGTTTCGTGACGAGCCCATCGCCGCACCGACGCCAGCCATCGCTGGCGCACCGTCAAGAAATCCGACGGCGAGAAACGTTAATCGCATCGTCACGAACCGCTCGTACTTTCCCCCACTCGCGCGGCAAGGGCCGCGCGTCGTCATTTTTCCACCACGGGGAAGCTTCTCAATGCTCAATCAATTCACGAAACGCCACATCGCAGTGGCCGTCGCGGCCGCCATCGGCGCTGCCGCCGCGGGCGCCGCCGTCGCGGACAGCAAGTCCAGCTCGAACGGCACCTACGTCGCCGGCGACGTGCACAACCACACGACCTGTTCCGACGGCTCCATCTCGATGCAGAAGCTCATCAAGAAGGCGACCGACAAACAGGACACGCCCTGGGGTCTCGACTGGTTCGTCCAGGCCGGCCACGGTGGCAACGGCAACCGCAACTGCACGCTGATCGAGGACGCGTCGCTCGCGACTCCGGCGTACCCGGTGGTGACCTCGCTCGACGGCACGAAGGTGCTCGGCCCGACCACGACCTGGCAGAACAGCATTCCCGCCGTGCAGCCGAAGGGCCTCGTCTCGGGCGCCGCGCCGAACCAGAACATGTGGCGCTGGCAGTCGATCCAGGAATATCAGTACCCGGTCGTCGAGTACTTGAGCGCGCTGCGCGATCAGCCGCTGTTCATCGGCATCGAGTCGGTGGTCGCGGGTCACGAGCACACGTCGGCGTCGGTGATCTCCGGCCAGATGCCGAACTCCGTGTTCAAGCAGGCGCTGCCGACCTCCGCCGGTTACACGGCGCTGGGCAACGCGACCGCGCTCGCGAAGTGGGAATACTGCTTCGACCGCGGTGACACCGACACGGGCCGTGGCAACACGGTCGTCGGCGGTTCCGTCGGCAACAACTGGGACTGCTCGGTGCCCGGCAGCGCGAACGCGGCCGACCCGAACTGGAGCCCGGTGGCGCAGAAGCTGATCCCGGTCTCCGGCGCGGGCGTGGGCTCGCGCGGTCACCTGAAGACCGTCGAAGCGGTCAAGTGGATGGCCGCGTTCCACGGCGAGCAGAGCTACTATCTACCGACGCACCTCGAGCGCGCCGGACCGTTCAATCCGGACGGCAACAACGGTTTCAACATCGAGAACCTGCGCAACTTCAACAACGCGGCCCCGAACGTCGCGTTCGGCTTCGAGACGCAGCCGGGTCACGGCGCGTCCGATGCGCGCGGTGAATACACGATCCGCCGCAACAACATCGCAGGCACGAACGTCGACTCCGTCGGCGGCACGACCTGGGGTGGCACGGGCGTGTACGGCGCGCAGGTCGGCGGCGTGTGGGACGCGCTGCTCGGCGAAGGCCGCAACTACTGGTTCTTCGCGAGCTCCGACTGGCACAACCGCGGCAGCTTCGGTCCGGATGACCGTCGTTCGTCGCAGGACTTCTACCCGGGCGAGTACCAGCGTTCGTACGTGAAGGTGAAGAACAACACCACGAAGAACGGCCTGAACCTCACGCCGCAGAACATCGTCAACGGCATGCGCACGGGCAACATCTGGTCGTCGGCCGGCCAGCTGATCGATCGCCTGAGCTACGTCGTGTGCGCGTCGTCGGGTCGCAACTCGCTGCCGACGGACTACGTCGCGGCGGCGACGCTCGAAGCGGCGAAGAACAACACGGACGTGGACGTGAACGCCAACTGCGCCACGATGGGCGAGAAGCTGGTGATCAAGCCGGGCCAGGACGTGGTCGTCGCGGTCACCGTGCGTGATCCGTCGGGCACCAACTACTCGCCGTACTCTTTCCCGAACCCGTCGCTGGCCCAGGTGGGCATCAGCACGCCGGTGAACGCGCCGGTGCTCGACCACGTCGACGTGATCCGTGGCCTCGTCACGGGTTACAAGACGCCGGGCGCCGCGGACTACTCGGGCGAGTGGCCGCGCGACTGGATCAATAACCCGAACCTGGCGAACGTGCCGGCGGCGGCGAAGAACACGAGCGCGGCGGTCATCCGCACGTTCTCGAACACGTCGTGGGCCTCGGACGGCGAGTACAAGACGGTGGCGTTCACGCTCGAAGGATTGAGCGCGTCGCAGTACCTGCGCCTGCGCGGCAGCAACCTGCCGGCGTCGGTACCGTACGAGACGGATGCGGACGGCAACCCGCTGCAGGATCTCTTCACCAACGCGGGCGCCGTGAATCCCACGGTTCCGGGTGGCGCGGACGGCCAGCCGGCCGGCGCGAACCTGCGCATCCCGTGCAACACGGTGGGCACGAACGTGCCGGCGGTCGGCACGCTGTACACGGGTGCGGCGATCGACGGCTGCCCGTCGCACCTGCCGGTGATCAACGGCCAGAAGTACTCGGCCTTCGACGTCGCCGCGTGGTCGGACCTGTGGTTCTACAGCAACCCGGTGTACATCGAAGTGAAGGGTTCGACGCTGGTCGCCGGCGTCAAGTAACCGATCTGACCAGCCAGCAGGTCCGGGGCGCCGCGCGAGTGTTTCGCGCGGCGCCCCTTCGTCGTCTCAGAACTCCGGGAAATCCCATGTCGTCCGCCGCACCCCTGTCCCAGGCCTCGAACCCATCTCCGGCGCGTCAGCGCTTCGTCATACCTTCCTGGTTCCGCGAGCCGCTGCTGCACTTCGCCGTGCTCGGCGGCCTGTTGTTCGGTGTCGATCACTATCTATCCAGCCGCGCCGGCGATCCGCACACCATCGTGATCGGTGCCGACGTCGACAAGCAGGCCGTCGACGTGTTCCGCGACGCGCGTGGCCGCGTCCCCGATGCCGACGAGTTGTACGCGCTGCGCCGCGTGTGGCTCGACAACGAAGTGCTGTATCGCGAAGGCATCGCGCTCGGCCTCGACCGCGGCGACAACACCATCCGCGATCGCGTCATCTTCAAGTCGCTGTCGATGATCGAGGCGGGGCTCAAGGCGCCGCAGGTCGACGAGGCGAAACTGCGTGCCTGGTTCGAGTCGCATCGCGCGAAATACGACGAGCCGGCGCGTTACGATTTCGAGGAAGCCATCGTCGTGGGCGACCGGACGGAGAGCGCGGTGCGCGCGTTCGTCGCGGCGCTGAACGCGGGCGTGCCCACGGGCATGCCCGGCGACGTGCGCGCCGACCTGCGCGTGTTCACCAATCGTCCGCACGAGAACATCGTGCAGAGCTACGGCGAGGAATTCGCGGTGGCGCTGGAAGCGGCGCCGGTGGGTGAGTGGCGCGTGACGCCGTCGAAAGGCGGGTTGCGTGCGGTCCGGCTGAAGGCGGCGACCGCGGCGAAGCCGGCGTCGTTTGACGACCTCGCCGGCGTCGTCATGCAGGACTGGACGGACGCGACGATGTCCGAGCAGCGCAGCGCGGCGGTCGCGGCGCTCGCGAAGAAGTACAAGGTGCAGGTCGAGGCCGCGAAATGAAGCGCTGGCTGGCGTTGCTATTGTTAGGAGTCGCGCCGCTCGCGTCCGCGCACGAGATGTCGATGGCGGAGATGGAGCTGCGCGAGTCGCGGCACGGCGAGTTCCTGTGGCAGTGGACCGCGAGCGGCACGTTGCCGGCGGATTCGGAGCTGACGCCGGTCTGGCCGGCGCAGTGCAAGACCGAGGCGAACGTCCTGCGCTGCGGCGAGGCCGGCCTCACCGGTACGCTCGAAGTGCGCGGCGTCGGCGAGCGGTACTCGGCGGCGATGGTCAAGGTGTTCTGGCTCGACGGGCAGAGCCGCGTGTATACGCTGACCGCGCGCCAGCCGACGGTTCATCTGTACGGCTCGGCCGACGACGGCCGTGGCATGGGCGAGATCGCGCGCGCGTACCTCTCGCTGGGCGTCGGGCACATCCTCTCCGGCGTCGACCACCTGATGTTCGTCGGCGCATTGCTGCTGCTGGTCGGCTTCCGGCGCAAGCTCGTGTGGACGATCACCGCGTTCACGCTGGCGCACAGCCTGACGCTGGCGAGCGCGGCGCTCGGCATCCTGACGCTGCGGCCGCCGCCGGTGGAAGCCTGCATCGCGTTGTCGATCGTGCTGGTGTGCGCCGAGGCGCTGCATGATCGGGAGACGCTGGCCAAGCGCCTGCCGGCGCTGGTCGCGTTCACGTTCGGCCTGGTGCATGGGCTCGGGTTCGCGGGTGCGCTGGCGGACATCGGGTTGCCGCAGAAACATCTGGCCACCGCGTTGCTGACGTTCAACGTCGGCGTGGAGCTCGGGCAGCTCGCCGTGATCGGCGCGGCGTGGCTGGCCTGGCTCGCGCTGAAACGGTTCGACTGGATGGTGCTGGCGAAGAAGCCGGCGCTGTATGCATTCGGCATGATCGCGGCGTACTGGACGTGGTCGCGGGTCGCGGTGATCGTGGCATGAGAGTTCATTCACAACGTGGGACGTTGATCGCGGTGGCGGTGATCATCGCGGGTGGTGCGGTCGCGGGCTTGTTGTTAGGGCGTGCGCAGACGGGCGCGGCCGGGTCCGATGATTCCGACGTGAGCGTCGCCGCTTCGGCGCCGGTGGCGGTGGCGGATGGAACGGCAGCGCCCGGTGACGTGACTGGTTCCGCGGTGGTCGCGATGAGCGATGCCGTTCTCGCCAGGCTCGCGCAGGACGCCATGGTCGGCCCGCGCGACAGCCGTCTCGCCGCGATCCGCCAGCTCTCGCAGGCGCCGCGCGAACAGGCGCTGCCGCCGCTCAAACAGGTGTTGCTGAACGGCGAGCCCGGTTACGACCGGCCCGCCGCGTTGACGGGCCTGCGCGATCTCGCGCTGGCGCAGGGCGACGGGGACCAGCGCATCCGCGACGCGGTGCGCGAGGTCATCTATCACGGCGACGACGAGTCGCTGTCGGCCGCGGCGCAGGAGACGATCGACGCGATCAGCCGCGCGGCGGAGCCGCCCTCGTCGGCCAACTAGGCCGATCGACCTCGCCGACTAACTAGTCGCCGCAACCCGGATTCGGGCAACGCGTGTCGATCTCGCCGAGCCGCGAGATCGGCAGCGCGGCGATCAGGCCTTCCAGCCGGGAATCCTCGGCCAGCAGTCGGGATTGCACGGTGACGCGCCAGCCGGCGTGATCGACCGTGTACTTCGTATCGGCGGCCGGCGCGGGCGGCGAACCGGCGCGCACCGGCGCGACCGAAACCTGTACGACGATGCGCGCGTCGCCTTCGCCCTGCGCGTAGTACGCCGTCACCGTCTCCGACCCGTCCAGCTCCTGCGGCGCGCCGGCTCGCGTGAACCCGGCCAGCCGGGCGGGAAAGACGAAATTGCTCTCGTGGTGCCAGTAGCCGTCGCGCGCGATCGGGTGCAGCGGGTCGGCGAGCGCCGTCGCCGGCAGCAGGAAAACCAGGGCCAGGGAAACGAGGGCGGAGCTGGCGAGTACGGTTGTCCGGGTCATGGGCGCATGGTACCGGGACGTTGTGCCAGAATCGTGGCATGACAACCAATCGCCGCGATTTCATGATCGGAACCACCGCCGCTCTCGCCGCCTCCGGACTCGCCGCCGCCGCGGACGCCGCCTCTGCACAGGCCGCCAGTCCCGCCGACACCGCCGCCGAGAAACTGCTGGCCGACATCTCCGAAGAGCTGATGGTCGACTACCCCGAGAGCGCGACCATGCTCGGCATCGACGTCGACGCGCGCGCCGCGTTGAAATCGAAGCTGACCGACCGCTCGGCCGCGGGCCAGAAGGCCATCGCCGCGCGCACCGCGCAGCGGCTCGCGAAACTGCGCGCGCTCGACACGACGAAGCTCGGCGCCGCCACCGCGCTGGACGTCGACGTGGTCCGCACCGCGCACGAGTTCGCCGCCGAGGGTTTCGCGTTCCCGTACGGCGACGTCGCCATCCTGAATTCCGGCTGGTCCTATCGCAACGCGCCGTACGTCGTGGCGCAGAACACCGGCGCGTTCCTCGAGATCCCGAGCATGCTCGACGAGCAGCACACGGTGAAGACACGCGCCGACGCCGACGCCTATCTATCGCGCCTCGAGGCCTACGCCGGCCAGATCGACGGCGAGACGCAGCGGCTGCACGAGGCCGCGGCGCAGAACGTCATCGCGCCGGATTTCCTGCTGGACAAGACGCTGAGCCAGGCGAAGATGGCGCGCGGCGGGGACATCGCGCAGTGGTCGGTGGTCACGTCGATCGCGAAGCGCGGCAAGGATTTCGGCGGCGTCGGCGACGCGGCCGCGAAGATCGCGAAGGACAAGATCGCGCCCGCACTCGACCGGCAGATCGCCGAGCTCGAGGCGCACCGCAAACGCGCCACGTCCGACGCCGGCGTGTGGAAACTGCCGCGCGGCGACGAGTACTACGCCTGGACGCTGCGCGCCGGGACCACCACGCGCATGACGCCCGACGAGATCCACGCGCGCGGCCAGGAAGAGCTGAAGGCGCTGCAGTCGCGCATGGACGCGATCCTCAAGAAGGAAGGCTTCACGCAGGGCACGGTCGGCGAACGCATGACTGCGCTGGCCAAGCAACCGCGCTTCCAGTTCGAACAGAGCGATGCAGGCCGCGCGAAGCTCATGAAGTTCCTCGAGGACCACGTCGCCGACATGCGCACGCGATTGCCGCGCGCGTTCGCGACGCTGGTGCCGGGCTACTTCGAGATCAAGCGCATGGCGCCGGAAGTCGAGCCCGGCGCGCCGGGCGCGTACGGCGGTCCGGGCACGATCGACGGCAAGGTGTCCGGCAAGTTCTGGATCAACCTGCACGACATGAGCGTCTGGACCACCTACAACACGCCGACGCTGACCTATCACGAATCGATCCCCGGCCACGTCTGGCAGGGCGAGTACACGTTCAAACTACCGCTGTGCCGCTCGTTGCTGGCGTTCAACGCGTACTCGGAGGGGTGGGCGCTGTATTCCGAACAGCTGGCCGACGAACTCGGGGTCTACGACAACGATCCGTTCGGCCGCGTGGGTTACCTGCAGTCCATCGCGTTCCGTGCCTGCCGGCTGGTCGTGGACACCGGCCTGCATGCGAAACGCTGGACGCGGCAGCAGGCCATCGACTGGTTCGCGAAGACGAACGGCTCGAGCATCGCCGAGGTGACGGGCGAGGTGGATCGTTACTGCGCGTGGCCGGGCCAGGCCTGCGGGTACAAGGTCGGCCACAGCGAGATCAACCGGCTGCGCGCGAAGGCCCAGGCTGCGATGGGCGCACGCTTCGATTTCCGCCGCTTCAACGACGTGGTGGTGAAGGGCGGCGGCGTGCCGATGACGGTGCTGGCGCGCAGCGTGGATGCGTTCATCGCCGGATAGGGTTCGTCACCGCCCGATCACCTTCGGCACCCACGCCACGCCGAGCTGGAACCCGATGTCCGGCGTGTTGTTGAGATTCTGCAGGTTCTCCGTCACGCCGAACGTCACCAGGAAATTCTCGATGCGATGACGGAAGCCGGCCGTCACCTGGTACTTGTTGGCCAGCAGGTCGGGGAGATCCGTCTCGCGGTGCGTGTACACGCTCGGGCTCACGTAGCCCTGGACGTTCAGGTGCGTGTTCGCGGACAACGCGTATTCGTAGCCGAGCAACAGCGTCGGCACGACCTGGCTGCGCTGGCGCACGGGGAAATCGCCGCCCGCGTAGTACACGGCGGAGACATCGGTGAAGAACGCGTGGCGGTTGCCGAGGTACATCAGCGCGGCCTGGGCGCCGACGTCGGTGCGGCCGGTAGATAGCAGATCCCGGCGGCCGGCCACGGCCACCTTCGCCGCGCCTTCGAGCACGACGTGCCAGCGGTCGCCGAGCCGCGGGCCGGCGTAACGCACGCCGACCACGGGATCGAGCAGGCCGCGATCGCGCGGCGAGTGGCCGAGGTAGGCGACGGACGTGGACTTCAGGTCGTAGATCAGGTTGACGTCGTTGCGCGCGACGGCCGGCCGGCCGAACGTGCTGAAGCCGAACGCGTCGTGGAATTCCTCGATGCCGTGATCCATGAAGCCGCCACCGTACGACACCGCGCTGGCGATGACGTAGCCGGCGACGTGATCGGTGAACTTGTAGTGCGCGGTGACCTCGAGCGTCGACATCTCGAGATCGACGAGATAGTTCTCGCCGGGCAGATCGCGGATCGCGGCCAGGTCCTCGGGCCCGAGACGCCGACGTCCGCCGGCCTCGAGGCCGTTCAGATAGTTCTCGACGTTCGGGCTCAGCGCCCACGAGTTCTGGTAGTTGAACTCGGTTTCGACGGCCCACGTGCCGGGCTCGATGCTGACGGCGTGCGCCGGCCGCATGTCGAGGCGCAGGAATCCGAACGGCGACATGTCGCGCGCGCGGAGCAGGCCATAGAAGCCGGCGGCCTGCGCGGGCGGGATGAAGAGCCCGGACAGGGTGATGAAAACGAAGACGGCGAAGATGAGGCGGCGGAACATGAGAGGCTCCCCAAGAGTCTTTTTGCTTGCCTCTCACTATGCGAGCGCGGGACCGGTCCGACGATCCGCCACGCGGAGGGTCCTGGAGGCTCCAAAGGGAGTACGCCGAAGGGGATAGGGCCGGCTAGCCAGTTTTGCGACACTAGGACATGCGAATTCCTACACCGCGTTTCGTTGCGTTCGTCGCGTTCGTCGCGCTGCTGATTTCCGGGCCGATCGCTGCCGCGATGCCGGATGGTCCCTACGTCCTGCGCGACGCCGCGGGGAAGCTGGTCGCGTGGTCCGTGGAAGTTCAGGGTGATGTGGCGACCAAACGCGTCACGCCCGTGAAGCGCAGTGTGACGGTCAAAATGGGGACGTACCCTGATTTCCTTGTAACAATTCGTGCGCCGGCGGCGGTGGCGCCGGATGCGGTGACGGTGCCGCCCGGCTCGGCGATGTTCGTGGTCGCCGACACGCACGGCGAGTTCGAGATCCTCGCGCAGATGCTGGTGAGCCAGAAGATCGTCGACGCGAAACTCCGCTGGTCCTTCGGCCGCGGTCACCTCATCGTTCTCGGCGACGTGTTCGACCGCGGCCCGAACCACCTCGAAATCCTCTGGCTTCTCTACTCGCTCGAAGCGCAGGCCACGAAAGCCGGCGGCGGCGTGCACCTCGTGCTCGGCAACCACGAGACGATGGCCCTGCGCGGCGACGGCCGCTACCTGAATCCGAGGTACGTCGAGACCGCACACGTGCTCGACGTGCCGTACGAGGACCTGTTCCGCGGCGACAGCGTGCTCGGCCAATGGCTGCGCTCGAAGCCCGTCGTGCTGAAGGTGAACGACCTGCTGTGCCTGCACGGCGGCATCTCGCGCGCGCTGGTAGATAGGGGCTACGGTCTCGCGGACATCAACCGCACCGTGCGCCAGGTCCTGAACGACCAGGTCCCCGCCGCGGATGCCGATCGCGCCGACTTCCTGATGACCACGCTCGGCCCGCTCTGGTACCGCGGCTATTTCGCCGCGGCCACCGACTTCACCGGCGCGACGGACACCGACGTCGACCTCACGCTGCAGCACTTCGGCGTGAAACACGTGCTGGTCGGCCACACGATCGTGCCGACGGTGACGCCGCTGTTCGGCGGCAAGGTGATCGCCGTGCAGGTGTATCCGAAGCGCGAGGAGGGCCACGTGAGCTTCGAGAGCCTGCTGATCCGCGACGGAAAATTCCTGCGCGCGCAGCCCGACGGCACGACGCAGCCGCTCGAGATGCCCGCGCCCTGAACTTCGCGCGCTGAACGCCGCACCATCACACCACGACGCACCGGGTCACCCGCGACCCACCGCGTCCCCACCAACCCACCTCATCCCGCGCGTCCACCGCGCCGCCCACGCAGCACCGGGTCACGCGCCACCCACCCCATTTCCCACCCCACCACGAATCAACGACTTCCGCCCGCACTGCGCCCGGCACGCCGCTTGCTAGTTAGTCAGGCACTGTGGATGCGGAGCTCGATCAGGTTGTCGTCGGCATCAGGAAATACTTGCTGGAATTCCCGCACGCGGCGGACACCGTCGACGGGATCGCGGCCTGGTGGCTGGCGCGCGACCTGCCGGGCGTTTCGGCAATCCAGGTCGAGCGTGCGCTCGAACTGCTGCTCGCGACCGGTTTCGTACGCACACGGCGCCTGGGAGACGGCACCGTGATCTACGCGCTCGGCAAGGCGGACGCCTGATGGCCGGCCTGTCCGCCATCAACGCCGTCACCGCGGGCCTCGCGCAGTACCTGACGCGCGCGCACCAGCTGTCGCCGATCAAGAGCACGTCGTGCACGTTCACGGCGACCGGCACCAGCGAGCTGCGCCAGCTCGACGGCGAAGACACCACCGTCTCGCTGTTCATCTACCGCGTCGCGCCGAACGAACACACGCGCAACGGCATCGGCCGCGTCGATCCGCGCCGCCCCGCGATGACCGTCAACCTGCACGGCCTGCTGACCGTCTGGGCCGACAGCGCGCAGAAGGAACAATTGGTCTTCGCCTGGGTCCTGCGCGAGCTCGCGCGACTCGCGTTGCTCGACCGCGGCCTGCTCGGCGCGGCCGCGAACTTCGACGCCTCGGACCTCGTGCAGGTCACCATCGAGGACCTCTCGCTCGACGACGTCTCCAAGCTCTGGCAGATGCTCGCGCCGCCGTACCGCCTGTCCGCCGGCTTCGTCGCGCGCAACGTGCGCATCGACTACGACGACGACGAGAGCTTCGCGCCCGTCGTCGCCACGCGCTTCGGCGTCGCCGACGTGCCGGAGGGCGCGTGATGGACCTGCTGGATCGTCGCGTGCTCGGCGCCATCGAATTCGTCGACGCGGTCACCGCGGCCCGGCTGCGTGCGCCGCTGAAGGTCGAGCCGGCCGACGCCGGCGTCGACATCCGCGCGAACCGTTCCTCGTTGTACGTGATCCACCGCGCACCCGGTCTCGAATCGCATCTCGACCAGTTCGAGAAGATGCCCACGACGCCGACCTTCGGCGCGCGCGAGTTCGAGATCCGCGTGCGCGATCCCGGCCGCCGCTATCTGCCGCGCGGCCTGCGCATCGCGCTGCCGCGCCTCGACGCGCCCGCGAGCGACGCGCGTTCCGTGCTGAATCCGCTGGTCGTGCCGATGTTCCCGGCCGCGTCCGCCGCGGTGAACCCGCGCTGGGCCGTGCTGCGCGTGCACGTGCAGGGGAGCGCCGGACGGAAACCCGGCCTCGGCAACGTGCTGGTGAAGGTCACGCCACAGGTCGCGGGCCTGCCCGCCGTCAGCGCGATGACCGACGAGCGCGGCGAAGCGCTGGTCGCGATCGCCGGCGCGCAACCGATCCTCGCGCAGGGCGCCGCGCCCGCGCTGCTGACGCGCACGTTCGCCTGCAACGTCGACGTCGTCGTCGACCGCCGCGTCGTCATCGCCGCGCCGGCTCCGCCGGCCGCGCCCGCTGCTGCAGCGGCCGCAGCCGCCGAACTACCGCTCGCCGATCCCGACGTCATCGAGCGCGACCGCCTCGCCGGCGTCGCCGACGTCACCTTGATTGCCCAATCCCCGGTTTCCCTGTCCGCGGGCCAGAGCCTGCGCGCGACGGTGGAGATCCCGTGGCCGTGACACACGGCCGTTCATGAACGCAGGAGAAGTGTCGTGCCCGAGTATCTAGCGCCAGGCGTATACGTTGAAGAGACGAGTTTCCGCTCGAAATCCATCGAAGGCGTCGGCACCAGCACGACCGCGTTCGTCGGCCCCGCGCTGCGCGGCCCGGCCATCGTCAGCGGCGTGGATCATCCGCTGCCGCCGGAGCTGCTGACGTCGTTCGCCGACTTCGAGCGCATCTACGGCGGCTTCGACGATCTCGACGTCGGCGGCACCGCGACGCCGAACTACCTGGCCCACGCCGTGCAGGCGTACTTCAACAACGGCGGCGCGCGGCTGTACGTCGCGCGTGTCGCCAGCAGCGACGCCGCACCCGCCGCGTCAGCCGCGCTGTTCAGCACCGGCGCCGGCGACACGCTGCGCGATGCGAAGTTCGTCGCGCGTTTCCCCGGCGCCGCGTTCACCAACGCGACCGTGGTCGTGCAGCAGGTCGCCACGCCGACCAGCGGCAAGGTGCTGCCGAAAGCGCCGAACGGCTCGATCGCCCGCGCGCGCGTCGCGGGCGCGGGCGGCGGTGGCGGCGGCGGTGCGGCGGCCGACACCTTCGCACTCTGGTTCAAGTCCGCCGGCAAATGGCAACGCCGCGCCGCGGGTGGCGCAGCCGAAGACGTGCCGGCCGACGCGATCGCCGCGGTGACCGAGGTCTACCTGATCACGCTGACCGTCGACGTCGTCGCCGGCACGCAGCACACGACGTTCGAGGGTCTCTCCGCCAGCGAAGACGCGCCGCGCTTCATCGGCAGCGTGCTCGCCGTGAACCCCGATCGCCGCGCCGATGCGGTCAGCAACCCGGTGGCGTTCAAGATCGGCACCGGTCTCTCGCGTGGCCCGGACGAGTGGTTGGGCACGCTGGTCGGCACGACGCAGCCAACGCCGAGCACCACCGCCGCGCGCACCTACGTCGAGCCGCGCGTCTCGTACACGCTGACCGGCGGCGGCGATGGCAGCGCCCCGGCCAAGGCCGACTACGAAGCCGGCTTCGACCTGCTGCGCGCGCTCGACGATATCTCCATCGTCGCGGCGCCCGGCTACTCGGCGCGCGGCGATTCGGACAGCATCCAGGACGCGCTGATCGCGCACGTCGAGAACAAGCACTACCGCATCGCCGTGCTCGACTCGCCGGCCGGCAAGACGCCGTCCGAGATGCGCGACGTGCGCGGCAAGATCGACACGACGCGGGCCGCGCTCTACTACCCGTGGATCACGATCACGAACCCGCTCGCCGGACCCAATAGCCTGGCGCCGCTCGAGCTCGACGTGCCGCCGTCCGGCGCCGTCTGCGGCATCTACGCGCGCAACGACATCTCGCGCGGCGTGTGGAAGGCACCGGCGAACGAAGTCGTGCGCGGCGCGCTGCGCTTCGAACGCATGATCAACTTCGGCGAGCAGGAGCTGCTCAATCCGCTGGGCGTGAACTGCCTGCGTTTCCTCACCGGCCGCGGCTACCGCGTCTGGGGCGCGCGCACCGCGAGCTCGGATCCCGAGTGGAAGTACGTGAACATCCGCCGCTACTTCAACTATCTCGAGGCGTCGATCGACCGCGGCACGCAGTGGGCCGTGTTCGAGCCGAACGGCGAGATGTTGTGGGCGAACGTGCGCAACACGATCACCGACTTCCTCTTGAGCGAATGGACCACGGGCGCGCTGCTCGGTGCGAAACCGGAGCAGGCGTTCTTCGTGCGCTGCGACCGCTCGACGATGACCCAGAACGATCTCGACAACGGCCGGCTCATCTGCCTGGTCGGTGTCGCCGCCGTGAAGCCGGCCGAGTTCGTGATCTTCCGCATCGGCCAGAAGACCGCGGACGCGGCTGACTGACAACTATCCAAGGAGAAATCCCGATGATTGCTCGCGATACGCCTTACGGCGCCTTCAACTTCCAGGTCGACCTGGGCGACGGACTCGCCGGCGGCTTCTCGGACGTGTCGGGCCTCGTGACCGAGATGACCGTCGCCGAATACCGCAACGGCACCGATGCCGAGAACCACGTGCGCAAGATCCCCGGCGTGCACAAGGTCGGCGACGTCACGCTGAAGCGCGGCCTGGTCGGCCAGAACCAGCTGTTCGACTGGATCCGCCAGACGCGCACCGACGGCTACAAGGCCAAGCGCAGCGTGACCGTCTCGCTGCTCGACGAGGCGCGCACCGCCATCGTCGCGACGTGGAAGCTGAGCGGCGTCGTGCCGCTGAAGTACACGGGCCCGACGCTGGCCGGCAAGGGTGGTGGCGACGTCGCGATGGAAGAGCTCGTGCTCTCCTGCGAAGGCTACGTGCTCGAGTAGTTCGACGCCCATGCGCTCGCACATCCACCGGCCCGGGCTGAGCTTCGAGGTGGCGCCGCCGCGGCGTTCGCACCCGAATCGCACCGACATCGCGTGTTTCGTCGGCGCCTGCGCGCGCCGGCGCGACGTCGCGGTACGGCGCCCGTTGCCGGAGGTGCTGGCGCGCTGGGTGGAAGGGCAGCCGGTCTTCCGCGCCGAGGTGGCGCGCGACGGCACGCGGCTGCGCCGCGCCGTCGTCGCGCTGGATTCGGTGGCGGCGTTCCGCACGACGCTGCAGGCGGCGCTGGACACCGACGCCTGGCCGGCGCCGGTCGACACGGCCGCGCTGACGCGTCTGCTCACGGCCTGCCGCGAGCTGTCGCCGGTGCCCGTGCCGCTCGTCGAGTCGCTGCGCGTCGCCGGCTTCGCGCCGGGTAGTTTGCTCGGCGTGCCGTCCTCGGCGGACCCGCTGGTGCGTTCGCGCGCCGAGCTGGAAGGCTGGACGCGAGTGCAGCGGCTGCTGAACCTGCCGATCCGCTGCGAGAACTTCGAGACGTTCGCGGACCTGTTCGACTGGGACGGGCGCGCGCTGCATCCGCCGGGCGAGGAGGTGGAGTCGCTGACCATCGCCACGCCCTTGGGCGCGGCATTGCGCGCGTATTTCTCCGGCGGCGGGCGCACCGCGCACGTCGTCGTCACGGGAGAACCCGTGCCCGTGTTCGCGCTGGCAGCCGAGCGCTACGCCGTGCTCGCCGCGGAAGTGCGCGAAAGCGCCACGGCATCGTTCGATCTATCCACCCGCGTGCCGGTGTTGCCCGGCACACCCGCCGCGCTGCCGGCCGCGGTCGTCACCCCCGGCCCGGTGTCCACGGATCCGGCGGCGTGGCGCGGCGCCGAACACGTCTTCGGGTTGCCCGACGTCAGCTTCGTCGTGTTGCCCGACCTGGTGGACGCGATCGCCATCGATCTGCCGCAGATCGTCGAACGCGCCGAGATCCTGGTGACGCCCGAGGTGTTCCAGGAATGCGTCGAGCGCCCGTCGCCGCCGCGGCTGCCCGCCGGCCGGCGCGTCGCGGCGCCGACGTTGGGCGCGCGCGAGCTGGCCGCGTGGCGCCGGCTGCTGTCGTTCGCGCGCGCGCTGCTCGACAACGATCCGCATGCGTTCAACCGCCGCGACACGCAACTGCTCGCATCGCTGCCGCTGCCCGCCGCCGAGTCCGGCCTGCCGAAGCAGAACGACTGGCCCGCGTGGCTGGATGCCGATCCCGCCGTCGACCTGCAGAGCGAGCGCATCCAGCTCGCCTGGCCGTGGCTGCGTACGCCCGAATCCGGCGACTGCCAGGGCGGCATCGAAGCGCCCGAGGGCTCGCTGGCCGCCGCGCTGGCCGGCTCCGCGCTGCGCGCCGGCAGTTTCCATTCGGCCGCGCGTTTCCCGGTAGATAGACTGATCGACGTCGAGCCGCGGCTCGACCTCGGCCAGGCGCTGACCGAGGCGGCCGTCACCGCGCTCGGCGATTTCACGCTGGCCGACCGCGTCTGCCTGATCGCGCCGACGCCGCGCGGTCCCGAACTCGTCAGCGACGTCACGCTGGCCGCGGATCCGCTGTTGCGTGCCGGCGCCGTGCGCCGCCTCGTGAACGTGGTGATCGCGCAGGCGCGGCAGATCGGCGAAGACCTGCTGTTCGAGCCGAACGGCGAGGCGCTGTGGGAACAGATCGTCAGCCGGCTGAACGACCTCGGCCGCCTGCTGGTCGCCGTCGGCGCGGTGTCCAGCGATGCGGGCGCCGACGCCTTCGTCGCGCGCTGCGGCCGCAAGACCATGACGCAGAACGACATCGACGCCGGTCGCACGCTGGTCGAGATCGAGCTCGTGCCCTCGCAACCCATCGTGCGCATCGTCGTCGTGCTCGACCTGCGCGATGCCAGCACCGCCAGCGTCACCGACGCCACCGCGCGAGCGGCCTGAACGCCATGCCCGACTCCATCCTCGACAGCCCGACCAAGCCGTTCAACCCGCCGATGCAGACGCACCGGTTCCGCGTCGCGTTCGTGCGCGAGTCGATCGACGGGCACGGCGCGGGTGTCGCCGGCGGCTCGGCCGAGGACCTGTGCGAAGGCGCGTTCTCCGATGTCACCGGGCTCGAAGCGTCGATGGAAGTGAAATCGATCAAGGAGGGCGGGGCCAACTACGGCGCGCATCAGCGCGCGGGGCAGGTCACGTTCTCCACCGTCGTGCTGAAGCGCGGAGTGACCGCCGCGCGCGACATCTGGCAGTGGTGGAAGGTATTCACGACAGGCGCCTACGCGCACCGGCTCACCGTGCGCATCACGCTCGGCGACTCTGCCGGCAAGCCCGTGATGACCTGGAAGCTCGAGCGCGCGATGCCCGTGAAGTTCAAGGCCGCGGACTTCAGCGCCAAGTCCACCGAGATCGGCGTCGAAGAACTGCACTTCGTCCACGAGGGGCTGACCCTCGACCCACCGGCGGCCTGACCCATGCCACTGACACCCAGCGTCCGTGCCCAGCTCTACGACGTCGCGAACGGCGATCCGCCCAGCAGCGACGACCAGATAGTCACGGTGCAGTTCAACCCGACGACCCTGTCGTATTCGATCCAGAACACGTTGCGGCCGCCCGATCGCGGCGCGGGCGCCGCGGCCAGCGGCGGTCGCGCGGCGCAGTTCGTCGCGCAGGCATCCGCGAAGCTCGAGTACGACCTCGTGTTCGACACCACGCACAACGGCCACGACGTGCGCATGGACACGACGCGCATCAAGGAATTCCTCATCGCCGGCGGCCAGGCGAACCCCAACGCGGCGGCGCCGCCGGTAGTCGTGTTCGCGTGGGGCGCATTCAAGTTCCGCGGCTTCATCGAGTCGATGCGCGAGTCGCTCGACTTCTTCTCCGAAGATGGCGTGCCGCTGCGTTCCAGCGTCAAGCTGTCGATGACGGCGCAGGACAGCAACGCGATCTTCGGCAACGACCAGTTCCGCGACGCCGGCGCGAGCATGGACTCGACGACGCAGCTCGTGTCCGTGCCGCCCGGCGGCACCACCGAGGTCGGCGGCAAGGGCGGCAACGCGGGCGCAGGTCGCGGCATCGCCGCGGCGAACGGACTCGAGAGCATGCGCAATCCCGGTGCCAGCCTGGTCGCGGTCGCGTCGGGCAGCGTGCAGTTGAAAGCCGCGGCGGCGTTTTCGGCCGGCGCGAGCGCCGGGTTCGGCGCGGGCGCGTCGGCGGGTGCGGGATTCGGCGCGGGCGCTGGTGCGTCCTTCGGAGCCGGCGCCAGCGCGGGCGCGGGTTTCGGCGCAGGCGCGGGTAGTTCGTTCGGCGCCAGCGCGGGCGCGAGCTTCGGCGCGAGTGCCGGTAGTTCGTTCGGTGCCGGTGCCGGCGCCGGTGCGTCCTTCGGCGCGGGCGCCAGTGCCGGCGCCGGTCTCGGTGCCGCCGCCGCCTTCGGCGCGTCGTCCTCCGCCGGGGTCACCGCGTCGGCCGGCGCGTTCTCCGGCCTCGGCGCGTCGAAGACGCCGACCACGGTGACGCTGAACACCGCCGCCTTCCAGGCGCGCGCGACGCCGAACGTCGTCAGCGCGGATTTCGCCGTCGGCGGCCGCGCGGTCGCCACCGCCTCCGGCGGACTGACTACCAACGTGGGCGCGAACGCGCGCCTGCGCTTCGACTGAGAGGTGAGCCATGGCCGTGGTCGTGAACGAGATGGATGTCGAAGTGGATGCGCCCGAGCGCGAGTCGCGCGCCGACCGCGCCGCCGCCGCGCCGCGCGCGCCCGACGAACACAAGATCGCCGAATTGATCGCGTACGAGCAGTGGAAGCTCGCGCGCCTGATGGCGGACTGAGCCGGAACACCGACGACATGGGCGAAGAATCACTGTCACGACTGGGTCTGTACAACGCGCGGCCGACGCTGCGCGTGGCCGGTCGCGAGGACGCCACCGCGCAGTCGCTGCTGCAGGCGATGACGATGAAGGAGCAGGAGGGCGGCCTGTCCTCGCTGGCGCTGACGTTCCTGAACTGGAAGAGCCAGGAGAACGGCTCCGCGGGCCCGGCCTTCGAAGACGAGGCATTGTTCGCGCTCGGCACCGAGATCGCGCTGTACGCCGGCGAGATCATCGGGCCCACCGAGATCTTCCGCGGCCGCATCAGCGCGCTCGAAGTGCAGTTCGACCCGGATGGCCCGCCGCGCCTGACGCTGCACGCCGAGGACGCGCTGGCCGCCGCGCGCCTCGCGCGCCGCATCGAAGTGCACGAAGACCAATCGCTCGCCGACCTGGCGCGCGACATCGCCGGCCGCCACGGGCTGACGCCCGTCATCGCCGGCCTCACCGACATCACCGACACCTGGGTGCAGGCCAACGAGAGCGATCTCGGTTTCCTGCGCCGGCTGCTGGAGCGGCAGGGCGCCGACGTGCAGATCGTCGCCGGCGAGCTGCACGTCTCGCCGCGCGCCGACGTGCGCCGCAACGAGCTCGAGCTGGTCATGAGCGGCCAGTTGAAGAAGCTGCGCGCCGTCGCCGACCTGTCGCAGCAAACTACCCAAGTCCGTGTGACCGGCTTCGATCCCGCGTCGGGACGCGCTGTATCCGGCACCGGGTCCGGCGCCGCGCTCGGCCCCGGCTCGGGCCGCACCGGCGCGCAGGCGATGGGCAGCGCGCAGCTCGAGCGCGAGGAACGCGTCTCGCATCGCCTCGCCTTGACCGAAGGCGAAGCGCGCGCGCTGGCTGAGGCCGAGTTCGCCGCACGGGCGCGCACGTTCGTGCGCATCGAGGGCGTCGCCGAGGGCAATCCCGCGCTGCGCGTCGGCTCGAACGTGCGCGTGCGCAACGTCTCCGCACGCTTCGACAACACCTATTACGTCACCGCCTGCACGCATCGCTTCGACGAGACGCGCGGCTACGAAACCGCGTTCTCCGCCGAGTCCGCGTACCTGGGGAACGCGTCATGAGGAACGACGCGCGCGCGTTGCTGGCCCCGTTCGGCGTGCCGCCGCACGCGATGTCGAACGCGTATCTCGCGCGCGTGACCAGCGTCGACGATCCGCAGTCCCTGGCGCGCGTCAAGGTGGAGCCGTACAACTTCGACAGCGACCGCGACGTCGAGATCTGGGCGCGTGTCGCCGTGCCGTTCGCCGGTGGCGACCGCGGCGCGTTCTTCATCCCGAGCGTCGGCGACGAAGTGCTGATCGTGTTCGTCAACGGCGATTCGCGCGCGCCGGTCGTCGTGGGTAGTTTGTGGAACGGCACGGACCAGCCGCCGGAGACCATCTCCGACCGCGTCGACCGCTGGACGATCACGGGCAAGGCGGGCACGCGCATCGCCATCGTCGAGGAGAGCGACGCCACCGCCACCATCGAATGCTCCACGCCCGCCGGCGTCACGTTGACGATGACGGACGAGGCCGGCGGCAAGGTCGAAGTCGTCTGCGCCGGCAACACGATCACGATCGACTCGCAGGGCGTGAAGATCCAGTCGGCGGCCAAGGTCGCCGTCGAAGCGTCGACGGTCGACGTGACGGCGGGGCAGGTCACGGTGAACTCCGCGTTCTCGCAATTCTCCGGCGTGGTCCAGTGCAACACGCTGATCGCGACCTCGGTCGTCAGCAGCGCCTACACGCCCGGTGCGGGGAACATGTGGTGAAGACCAACCCGCAAATCGCGCCCGAACGGCAGCTGATCGCGCGCCGCCGCGACGCCGAGCTCGTGTCGCGCGCGAAGCTGCGCGCCGAGCGACGCCGCGCGCCGGCGCAGCCGCATCACCCGGTGCGCCTCGCCGGGCTGCATGCGGGGTCGAACTTCGTCGGCGCGAACGACGCGGCGCCGCTGTTCGTCGAACGCACCGACCAGAACTTCATCGCCGGGCTCGTGGAAGACGTGAGCGCGGGCGATGCCGCGTCCGCGGCGCGCGTGTTCGACGCCGCGCCACGCCGCGAAGGCGGCCGGCCGCGCCTCTATCATCCATTGCAGCGCGTGCACACGCTGGCAGTATTCGAAGCGTTCTGCGACGTGCCCGGCACGCCGCGGCTCGACCGCGCGAAGATCGAATCCGCCGGCCTGGTGCTGCGCCGGCTCGGCCGCAACGGCGCGAAGGAAGCGTGGATCACCGGCGGCACGCGCGTGTTCGGCTGGGACGTCATCGACGAGGACGTCGATCCGGATGCGTCGCGCCGCGCGCTGCCGGAATCGGTCGGCCACCCGACGCTCGACGCGTTGCTGCCGTCGAACGCGTTCGCGATGCGCGCCAGCGCGCAGCGGCTGGCGAACACGCTGGGAGCCGACGTCACCGTCACCGAGCAGATCACGCCGCTGTTCGTCGCGCCGCCGGCCGCGTGCCTGGCGAGCAATCGCACGGTGTTGTTCGCGACCATTCCCGTCACCTCCAGCGACCAGGCCGAGACGCCGCCCGAGTCGCCGCGTTACGGCGACGACGCCTCCGAGCGCATGCAGCTGCAGGCGCACCTCGTGCCGAATCTCGGCCAGGGCGGGCGGCGCGCGTTCAGCGGCGAGGGCCGCATGCTCGATCGCGCGTGGATGAAGCTCGCCGTGGATGCGAACGCCTCCGTCGCGAATGCGCCGTCCCCGGCAACGGTGAAGGAACTGGTGCTGCTGCTGCAACAGCTGCACAACGAGTTCGACGCCTTCGGCGACAGCACCGAGTCGCGCACGTTGTTCTCGCGGTTGAACGCCTACACGATCGAACGCACGCGCTCCGACGGCTCCATGGCCACGTCGCCGGCCGGCGATTTCCTGCGCCAGGCGAAGTCCATCCTGCTCGACGCGCAGCCCAACTACGCCGGCCTGACGATGCCGGCGGCCTGGAGCGCGGTCGGCGCCGCGACGTCGAACGCGCTGTTCGACGCGTCGTTGCGCACGCTCGACGCGCGTTTCCTCGCGCTGCGCGTCGCGCGCGGCCGCTTCGACGATCCGAACGCGCAGTACGTGCTGCGCGCGTTCATCCGACTCAAGCCCGAACACGCCGGTTGCCCGCCGCGCCTCGTGTGGTCGCCGTACAGCGAGCCGTTCACGATCGCGCCCTGGTACGAAAGCGCCGGCACACCGCCGCCGCTGATCGCGATGCCGGATCTCTTCGATCCTAACGTGCTCGGCAAGCTGAAGCCGAACGTCTCGTTCGCGCTGTCGCCGAAGCTCGCGAAGCTGCTGCAGAGCGACGCGAAGGACCTGCGCGACGGCAAGGGCGACGAGAACGGCTGGACCCTCGGCTGGATCTGCTCGTTCTCGCTGCCGATCATCACGATCTGCGCGTTCATCGTGCTGAACATCTTCCTGCAGATCCTCGCGATGATCTTCTTCTGGCTGCCGTTCCTGAAGATCTGCATTCCTTATCCGAAGCCCAAATGAAAACGCCCAGCAAGGAATCGCGCCATGTCTGACGCCCGCCTGCCGCCGGAGCCCATCGGATGGCCGCTGCTCGCCGTGCCCGGCGACGACGGCACGTGGTCGTTCCCGTCGCTCGCGGACAGCGTGCGGCAGACGATCCAGGTGATCCTGTCCACCCGTCCCGGCGAGCAGCTGATGCGCCCGCAGTTCGGCGGCGGGCTGGAAAACCTGCTGGCGGAGCCGAACACGCTGGCGACGCGCTCGCGCATCCGCGATCTCGTGCAGGAGTCGCTGGCGCGCTGGGAGCCGCGGATCCTCGTCGACGCGATCGCGGTCGATCCCGTCGACGGCGATGCGGGCGGCGTGCGCGTCGAGATCCACTACCGGCTGCGCCGTACGCAGCAGGCGCAACGCGTGGGCGTGACGCTCGCGATGGAGGCCGCCGGTGCCCATTAGACCTCCCGCGCTGGACGACCGCGGCTTCGACGACCTGGTCGCCGAGCTGCTGGCGCGCATCCCCGCGCATACGCCCGAGTGGTCGAACCCGCGGCAGGGCGATCCCGGCCGCACGTTGATCGACCTGTTCGCGTGGTTGGGCGACACGATCCTCTATCGCGCCAACCTGATCCCGGAGCGCCAGCGCCTGGCGTTCCTGCGGTTGCTGGGACAGCCGCTGAAGCCGGCGCTGCCGGCGCGCGGCCTGGTCGGCCTCGTCGTCGACGACGAGAACGCCGCGACCGCCGTGGACGTGCCGGCCGGCGCGGTGCTCGAGAAGCCCGTGCCGTTCCAGACCACCGGCTACTGCACCGCCTATCCACTGCAGGCGCAGGTGTACGTCAAGCGCGCGCTGGATTCCGACGCGTCGGCGCGGTTCGCGGCGTTGCTGCCCGACCTCGCGCGCGTCTATCGACTCGAAGGCACGCCGGTGGGCTACGTCACCACGCAGGTGTTCGAGAACGGCGCCGCGACGCCGGCCGGCGTGGACTTCATCGCCGATGCCGTGGACCACTCGTTGTGGATCGCGCTGCTGGCGCCATCGGCGAAGACACTGGCCGCGGCGCGGGGCACGCTGGCGCCGCCGAGCAGCGGCGCGAACGCCGGCAGCCCGCGCGCGCTGAACGTCGGCCTGTCGCTGGCGCTCGAGATGCCGGGTCTCGAAGAGAACCTCGGCCCCCGCGCGCGCATTCCCGCGATCTGGGAGATCACGACCGGCGCGCGCGACGGACAGCCCGCGCTGCTCGCGCTGGAATCCATCGCCGACACGACGCAGGGCCTCTCGCAGCGCGGTGTCGTGCGGCTGTCGCTGCCGGATCCCACGTTCATCGGCGCGCCGGCCAACGATCCGCGCGACAACCTGAATGCCGGCGTCGGCGATTCGCCGCCGCGCATCGACAACCCGGACGATGCCGCGCGGCTCGTCACCTGGCTGCGGCTGCGCGTGAAGCCGGGCTTCGCGATCAACAGTCTGAAGCTCGCCTGGGCCGGCGTGAACGCGGTGGAGATCCTGCAGGCCGAGAACCTCGCGGCGCGCGTGCTCGGCACCGGCGACGGCGGCTCGGACCAGGTCTTCGATCTCGGCACGGCCGCGCGCGGCAGCATCGACACGGGCGAGCTCGTCATCGAGGTCGCGGACCCGACGCTGCCGCCCGCGACGTGGATCGGCGTGGACGATCTCGGTTCCGCCGGACCGCTCGACGCCGTGTATCGCTGCGATCCCGAGGCCGCGACGATCACGTTCGGCGACGGCGTGCATGGCCGCGTGCCGGCGGCGGGCAGCCAGATCACCGCGCGCCGGCTGCGCGTCGGCGGAGGTGCGCGCGGCAATCTCGCGCCTACGTCCATCGCGAAGCTCGACTCGCTGGTCGACGCCGCCAGCCTCGCGCGGTCCAAGCCGGCGAAGCCGCTGAAGGTGCTGCAGGCTCTATCTACCACCGGCGGCCAGGATGCCGAGACGCTGCCGCTGGCCGAGCGCCGCATCCCGGCGCTGATCCGCCATCGCGATCGCGCGGTGACGTCGTCCGACTACCGCGTGCTGGCGCGCGAAGCGCCGGGCGCGCAGATCGGCCGCATCGCCGTGCTGCCCTTGTTCAAGCCGCACGAACGGCAGGGCGACATCCCGGGCGTCGTGTCCGTCATGGCCTGGCCCGACGTGCCGGCCGGCTCGTATCTCGCGCCGTACCCGCGCGCGGATCGGCCGCTGCTCGAGGCCGTGCACGGCTTCCTCGACTCGCGCCGGCCGCTGGCCACCGAGCTGTACACGATCGGCTGCGAATACAAGGCGATCGGCGTCTCGATCGCCGTGCAGATCCAGGATGGCCACGTGCGCGAGGACGTGCTCGCGAACGTGCGCCTCGCGCTGCGCCGTTACCTCTGGCCGCTGCCGCTGGGCACGATGGGCGAGTCCGGCGACTGGCCGACGACGTCGCGTGCCGACGGCGGCTATCCACTCGGCCGCGGCCTGACCGACCGCGAGCTCGAAGTGGTCGCGGCGCGCGTGCCGGGCGTCGAAGGCGTGTCCGCCGCGCGGCTGTTCGAGCGCCGCAACGTCGGCGGTGCGCCGGCCTACGTCGAACTACCCGGCGCCGGCAAGGCGGTGACCACGAGCGCGATGGCGCCGTGGCAGCTGCCCGAGCTGACCGCGCTGATGGTCGTCGAAGGCGTCGACGCGCCCGCGTCGCTGACCGATCCGTTCGCCGTGGGCGACGGCGCGATCGCCGTGCCCGTCGTGCCGGAGGTGTGTTGATGGACGCGAACGGACTCCGTTCGTTCGGTCTGTCCTTCGGGCGCGGCCTCGAGCCGTGGCGCCTGCCCGATGGCGACGCCATGCGCGTCACCGTCGAGCGCGACGATTGCCATCTCGTGCCGGCCGTGCGGCTGGCCGATCGCGCCGCGCCGGCGCCGTTCCGCGAAACGCCGCAGCAGGCGTCGGACGTGGTGCTGGCGCCGTCCCTCGCGCGCGACCGCTTCGGCAATTTCGTCACGTGGCACGCGGGCAGCGCCACGCTGTATTCCGTCAGCGCGGCCGCGGATGAATTCCCCGAGCTGCAGCCAATCGCCGTGCCGCTGCCGGAATCCGCGAAGCCGGTGCGCGATCTCGCGTTCGGCGCGGACGACGTGTTGTACGTCGCTGGCGCGGACGGCATCTGGCTGATCGACATGCGCGCCCGGTTCGAGCCCGTGGCCATCCGCGTCGCCGGCTTCGAAGCGCACCGCCTCGCCGCGGATCGCACGCAGGGCGTGTGGGTGCTCGACGTCAGCGCGGGGCGTCTCGCGCGGCTGACCGGTCTGCCGCCGTTCACGACGGGCGTCGACGTGCTGCGCGAACGGAATTCCCGCTTCGAAGCCAGCGAGCCCGCGCCGCGGCCGCCGCGCCTGCGCGTGCTGCCGGCGACGCTCGGCGCCGGCGAACGCGCCGTGGCCCTGGCGACTCACAACGATCTCGTCGCCGCGTTGATCGTGGGTCCGCAACGCGCCGGCCTCAGGCTGCTGGACGACGCCGGCCGCTGGTCGGCGCCTGTCTATTTCGACGGCCCGCGCTTCCCGCATTCGTTTTCGTTCCTCGACGACACGCGCTTCGCCGTCATCGGCGACCTCGCCGCACTGGACGCCGCCGGCAATCCGCAGCCCGAGCGCGATCTCGGCGCGTTCTCGTACCGGCTCGAAGCCGGCGTCGTGCGCGAAGCGCGCGCGCACGCGGACGCCGTGTTCGATCCGCTGGCCGCGCTCGGTGACTACCACCCGCTGACCGGCCGTGCCTCCGGACCGCTGGCGAACGCCGCGCCGGGCTCGGCGCCGGCCGCGTATTTCCCTCGGCTGAAGCGCTACACCTTCGGCGGCGCCGATCTCGAGCTCGCCGAGCCCGCGCCGCTGGCGCGGCTGTCGCTGGCGGCGCGCGCGCCTCGCGGCGCGGTCGCGAACTTCGCGCAGGAAGACGGCGGCGGCATCCGCGCCGCGGTCGGCCTCGTCGACACGCGCAATCCGGCCACGGCCTGGCATCGGCTGAATCTCGAATGTTCCGTGCCGCGCGGCACCGCGATGATCGTCTGGCTGGCGACCAGCGATGGCGACCCGCCGGTTTTCTCGCTAGACCCCGCGGCGCGCGGCGAGCGGCACGCGGCCACCTGGTTCCCGCACGTGGTCGGCGACCTGGCCGCGCTGCCGCGCGACGCCCAACTACCCGCGACGACACCGCGCGCGGCGTGGCTGTCCGCCGCCAGCGACGTGCCCGCCGGCGCGAGCCTGCTCGGCATCGACCGCGAGCCCGGCATCACGGGCCTGTTCACCGTGCTCGTGCAACGCGCCGGCCTCACCGTGCGCACGCTCGCCGGCCGGCGGCTGTGGGCGGTGGTCGAGTTGTTCGGCGACGGCCGCGCCACGCCGGAACTGGTCGCGCTGCGTGCCTGGTCCGGCCGCGTCTCGTACCGCGACCGCTATCTGCCCGCGCTGTACCGCGAGCAGGTGTACGGCGCCGAGGCCAACCGCGCCGGCCGCGCCACGGGTGCGGACTATCTAGAGAGATTCATCGATCTCTTCGAAGGCGTGTTCACCGACATCGAAGACCGCATCGCGAACGCGCATCTCGTCACCGACGTCGCTGCATGTCCGCCCGAGGCATTGCCGTGGCTCGGCGCCTGGATCGGCTACGCATTGGAAGATCTGCGCGGTCCCGACGCCGCGCGCCGCGCGCGCAACATGCTGCTGAACGCGCCCGCGCTGGCGCGCCGGCACGGCACGCTCGACGGCCTGCGCTGGGCGCTGGACATCGCCACCGACGGCGGCGTGACGCGCGGCCGGCTCGTCGTGCTCGAGAACTTCCGGCTGCGCCGTACGATGGCGACGATCCTCGGCGCCGACCTCGCCGACGAGAACGATCCGCTGACGCTGGGCATCACGCAGAGCGGCAACTCGTTCGTCGGCGATTCGCTGTTCCTCGGCGACGAGCACGCGAAGACGTTCCTCGCGCTGTTCCGCACGCGGCTGCCGGACGCCGGCGCCAGCGCGGCGGAGCAACAGCGTCAGAACGACGAACGCGACGCCGCGCTGCACGCGTTGTACGACGGCCTCGCGCAGCGGGCGACCGTGCTCGTGCACGATGCCATCGATTCCGACGAGCTGCGCCGCGTGCGCCGCCTGTCGCTCGAAGCCGCGCCGGCCCACGTCGCGATCAACGTGATCGCCGCGAAGTATCCGTTCCTGGTCGCCGTCGCCTCGCTGGTCGGCGCCGACACCTATCTGCGCGCCGCCGAGAAGCCAGACGCCGTGCGCGTCGGCGCCTCGAAGCTCGGCTACCTGGACACGCTGCAGGGCACCGGCACGCTCGACGCGGCACTGGGTTCCTTCGGCGCGCTCGGCGCGACCGATCACGACACGCCGCCGATCGCCGATCCCGGCCCCGACCGCGAGGTGGACTTCGGCGCCCGCTTCACGCTCGACGGCTCGGCCTCGCGCGCCGCGACCGGCCGCTTCATCGACGAATACCGCTGGCGGCTGCTGCCGCCGGCCGATCCCGAATAAACACGCCAACAAGGAGCACATCGTGGCCAAGTTCATCCCCGGACAGACGACCGAGGTCAAAGCCGAAGAGCCGACCCTCGACGTCGTCGTCGAAGCCAACAGTCCGCTGAAGGTCGGCAAGTACGTCTTCCGCCTGGTCGTCACCGACGACGCGGGCAACGAGTCCGAAGCCGCGGACGTCGTGATCGTCGTGACGGACAAGAATCGTCCGACCGCGGTCATCGACGTGATCACCGTCACCGGCGAACGCATCTCCAAGCCCACCGTCGAGATCCCGTTCGGCCAGCGCTTCCAGCTGACGGCCGACCGCTCGACCGACATCGGCGGCGTGGTCAAGTCGTACCGCTGGCAGCTGCTGCAGTAGTCGGGCGGCCGCGCCGGTGGAGACGCTCAAGCTCGGGGACAAGCTGCAGACGCGGGAACCGCAGGTGCTGCTCGATCCCACGCTGAAACCCGGCAAGTACCGGGTGACGCTGAGCATCGTCGGCACGACCGGCGAGAGCGAGCCCGTCGAGCTCCGGATCGCGATCGTCGAGCGGACCGATACGCGGCCGACGGTGCCGGTGCCGAATCCGCCGGTCGTGGTGGTGCGCGGGCTCGAGCGCGTCGCGACGCCGGCGGTCGCGGTGACGCGCTCCGCCGCCACGACGAAGGCGAAGACGACGACGAAAGCGAAGGCTAAAGCGAAGGCGAAGACGCCGGCGGCGACTCCCGGTAAACCGCCGACGAAACCGAAGAGGAAGTGACATGAGCGAAGTGCAAACCGATCCGCTGGTCGCCGAGCTGCTGAGCGATCTCGGCGTGCCGGAGCGCGTGAACTACGCGGCGGGCGTGTTGCTCGACGACGAGGATTTCTCCTCGGAGCAGCAATACCTGCGCGGCCGGCTGGCGCGCGCGCTGGCCGCGCTGTACGGCTTCGGCACCGTGGCCGGGCTCGGCGTGAGCTGCGCGACCGCCGACAATCCCGAGCGCGAGGTGAAGGTCGCGCCGGGCCTCGCGCTCGACCGGCTCGGCCGCCTGATCGAGGTACGCCGTGAGCAATGCCTGCGTCTGGTGCCGTGGTTCGCGTGGCAGGCCACGCAGGGCGCGGCGCGCGTCGCGGAGCTGATCGCCGCCCGCGTCGACGATCCCGACAACGCCGGCCGCCAGCGCGTGTTCCTCGACGTCTCGCTGCGCTTCGCGATCTGTCCGCACGGCAAGACGCCGGCGTTCGCGTCCGGACCGTTCGACGCGACGGACTACGTCGTCACCTCGCGGCTCGCCGACGCGTTCGAGATCACGCTCGATCTCGCGCCGCTGGTCGCGGGTGCGCCGCTGGCGCCGCAGTCCTCACTACCTGCGCTCGACGACAAGCTCGGCGAGATCGGCGCGCTGCCGGCCGATCAACGCGCCGCGGCCCGCCGCCGCTGGGCGGTAGATAGCGCGCTGTCCGCCTGGCCGGGCACCGATCCCGCCGATGCCTCGCGCCTGCCCAAGCTGCGCGAGCAACGCCGCGAGAGCGACTGGCTGTTGCTGCTGCTCGCCCGCGTCGCCGTGCCGATCGACCAGGCGGCGCCGTCCGCGCCGCTGCTCGTCGACACGACGCGAGACGTCGTCGTCGACAACTACCTGCGTCCCGTCGTCTTCAACCCGCTGCGCTGGCAGGGCACGTGAGCCCGAAGTCTTTCCCGGAGTCCGACCATGGCTAACACCTCGACCCGTTACGAATCCACCGTGCGCTCCGCCGCCGACCAGCAGGCGCTGGAGGCCGCGATCGCCGCCGGCACCGTCGTCGTCGACACCGCGCGGCGCCGGCCGTTCTATTTCGACGGACGGTTCCTGACCGCCGCGGATCTGTCCGCCGACCAGGACTACGCGCGGGCCCGTCAGTCCGACCTCGCGCAGGCCATCGGCGCGGGCATCGTGCGCGGCCTGCGGGTCACGGTGAAACCCGGCGCCACCGCGGCGAACCCGGAGCTCGAGATCGAGGCGGGCGTCGGCATCACGCCGGCCGGCGACCTGGTCAGCGTCGAGAACACGCGCAGCATCCGCGTCTCGCAGATCGGCGACGAGGGCAACCTCGACGTGCAGCTCGGCGTCAAACTGTTGCCGACCGCGGCGACCAACAACCGCAGCGGCCTGTTCGTGCTGGCGCTGCGGCCCATCGAGTTCTCCGCGAATCCCGTGCCGTCGTATCCGACGACCCTCGACGGCGCGCGCAGCGTGCACGACGGCGACATCTTCGAGGCGACCGCCGTCACGCTGATCCCGTATCCCGACCGCGCCGGCGTCGAAGGCGCCGACGCGAAACGCGCGCGCGTGGCACGCGAGATCTTCTTCGACGGCACGAAGGCCGGCGTGCTGCAGGAAGCGCTGCCGCTGGCGATGCTCTGCCTCGAAGGCGGCGCGCTGCGCTGGCTGGACACGTACCTGGTCCGCCGCGAGATCGGCGCCGAGAGCACGCTGGGCGCGGGGTTGAACCAGCGGCCACGCGGCCTGCTCGAATCCTGGCTGCAGCAGCATCTCGATCACGTGGCGACGATCCCGTCGTCGGCGATTTCCGCCGGCTTCCCGGCGACCAGCTACTTCTCCGCGTTGCCGCCCGTGGGCCTGCTGCCGGCCGCGAACGTCTCGGTCGACGCGGCGGATGCGCAGGGCACGTTCGTGCAGTCGTTCTTCCCGCCGCTGGTCGATTGCGAGTTCGCGTTCGTGCCGGCCGACGAGATCGCCGTGCTGGTGTCCGAGTCGCTGGCGCTGCCGCCGATCGACCTGGCCGGCGACGGCGAGGATCTCGATCACCTGTCCGTGTTGATCGTCGCCGGTGTGGATCGGCTGGCACTCGAACAGCTGAAACGGTCGCTGCAGTCGGTCACGCGCCTGGTGCGCGCCGCCGCGCCGGGCATGCTGGCGAAACGCCTGCCGCTGGAATCCCTGCTGGCCATCGCGAACCCGGTGCGCACGACGCCGGTGCCGCCGGCCGACACCGCGGTCGCCGCCGCCTGGAAAGACGCGCTGAAGAGCGCGCAGGACGTCGCGCACAAGAACAACCACGGCTGCTTCTGGTACATCCGCCGCCGCCAGCTGCCGTATTTCTCCGAGATCAGCGGCGCGACGCTGCGCCTCGCCGGAGACGCCGCCGCGCTGGACGACGAGCTGACGAAGCGGCTCGCCGCCGACGGCACCGCGGCGTTGTTCAAGAGCGTCACGTCGAAGATGCCGCGGCTCGCGATCGCGGACACGGTCAACGTGCTCGCGGCGCCGCGCCTCGGGCTATCTACCTCGCTGCCGGCCGGCGTCTTCCAGACGTCCGACCTCCTGCGCCGCAGCGCGTTCGCGGCGATCGCCGCGACCACGGAAACCGAGGGCGGCCCGACCCACGCGAAGGTGCTCGACGTCGCGCGGCGCTTCGGCGATCCCGAGCTCGGCGCCGGCTTCGACGACCTCGCGCTGGCTGCGCCCGATCTCAAGAAGACCGCCGCGGTCGACACCATCGCGAAGAGCGGCGTGGCCCCCGAGCTCGACGCGGCCGCGAGGCAGTTGCCCGAGACCGCGCGCGCCGACTTCGCGACGCGGCTCGCCGGCTTCGCGCTGGCCGGCAAGATCGAAGACGTCCGCAAGCTCGTGTCCGAGGTGGGAGACAACACGTGAAGATACTGCGCGGAATCGACGCGGCCATCGCCGGCGAACGCGTGCTCGGCACGCAGCCGGTGCTCGCGCCCTACGTCACGAAAGCCGTGTCGCCGCCGCCGCGGCGCCGCGCCAACTTCTTCACCGGCCGCGCGTTGTCGCATCTCGCGCTGACCGACGAGCAACGCGACCGCATGGCGGATGCCGCGCGCGTCGCCCGCGCGGTGGCGCCGGGCGTCATCGAGGGATTCGAAGTCGCGCTCGAGGGCACGCAGCTCGTGATCATGCCGGGCCGTGCGATCGCGGCGGATGGCGAAGACGTCGAGCTGCACTATCCGCTGCGGCTCGCGCCGGATTCGATCCCGCTCGACTCCGCCTCGCTGACGCGCCGCCTCGCACCCGAAGGCGACGCCGCCGACGACGCGCTGCGCGCGCGCCTCACCGGCGGCGAGAGTTTCACGCCCGGCAAACTGCGTGCACTGGATCGCCTCGACCTGCTGCCGCACGCGCTGGTGCTGGTCGCGCAGCCGCTGACGCTGGCGCTGGATCGCAGCGGCGAGCTCGACTCGCCGTGTCCGAACGCGGTCAACGAGGGCGCATTCTCGCAGCTCGCCTGGGAGGACGGCTTCCGGCTGTGCTGGGTGCCATGGCCGTCGGATGCGACGCTGCCGCCGTGGACGCTGGACGGCACGACCATCGAGCCGCGCTTCCGCAATCGACTCGCGTACGCCGCGTTCAACCGCGAGCGCGAGCGCACGGAGATCACGCAGAAACTGCGCCGCCTGGCGTTGTCGCGCGGTGTCGAGACCGACCCGACGCGCGCCGCGGCGCTGGACGCGGAGATGGTCGGTCTCGCCGCGCGCGCCGCCGACTGGCCGTGGGCCACGCTCGGCATCGCGCTGGCACTGGTCGGCTTCGACGCGGCATTCGCGCCCGCGTTCTCCGATCGCAACTCGCTCGTCCGCCAGGGCGGCGGCCGCGCGAACCGCACCGCGCTCAACCCGTTCGCCGGCGAAGACGTGTTGTGGCAGGCGCGCGTCGCGCAGCTGATCGAGCACCTGGCCGAACTACCGCCGGAGCAGCGCAAGGCCGATGCGCTGGCGAAGACCTTCGACTGGCTGCCGCCCGCGGGCGTGTTGCCCAAGGACGCGATCGACGTCGCGGCCAATCGCCAGTTCGTGTTCCCGCCGTCGTTCGACGTGCAGGCGCAGCCGGTGCCCGTCGACATGGTCGACGCGTTGCTGCTCGAGTCCTCGATGCTGGCGCCGTATTCGCTGTCGGTGCGCGACCAGGTGCAGATCCTGGTGCCGGTGCCGGCGAAGTTCTTCGAGCCGGACCTGTTGCAGCTCGACCTGCGCATCCACCCGCTGTTCGACTCCGAGGTCGCGCGGCTCGAGCGCGCGCGCCTGTCCACGCTGGTCGCGCGCGACCGGCTGCGCCGCCGCTTCGACACGCTGTCGCACGCCGTGACCGGGCGCCTGCCGTGGTACTCGCAGGACGACCCGGATGCATTGCCCGACGAGACCGGCGCGCTCGATTCGATCTCGTTCGCGCGCGTGCATCGCGCGGCGTTCGCCGCCGGGCAAACCACCGGCCATTCCTTCCGCAACGCGGCGTTCTCGTTCGAGCTGGCGGCCAGCGACCAGCTGTTCGTGTTCGTACGACTCGACACGGTGCCCGCCGGCATCACGCTGCAGCCGTTCACCGGCGACACCGCGAAGCAAACTATCTACTGGGGCTCTGGCGCGCCGCCCGCCGGCGCGGTGAACGCCGGCCCGCTGCCGGCGACTCCCGGCTGGGTGCGCCTGTCCGTGCCGGTCGCCACCGCCGGGCTGTCGGCGACGACGATCGACGGTCTCGCCTACGGCGTGATCGGCGGCGCGGCCGCGGGCAGCGTCGCGTTCGGCTACGCCGGCAAGGCGGCCGACGGCCGCGAGATGTACTGGGTGTCGGACGCGTTGCCGCAGGGCGCCGTTCCTCACGACAACTGGGAGTGGCAGGAGCAGGGCGAGAACACGACACCCGATCTCGTCGACGCCGCGAACGGCATCGCCGCGACCGGTGACGTGCGCAGCGCCAGCGAGCTCGACACGCTGGTCACGAGCTTCATCGCGTACCGCGGCGGCGTCCTGAAGGGCGAGCTCGGCATCGCGCCGTCGACGAACCCGGCGCTCGCGGGCGCCGGCCTCGACGAGCTGATCCGCCGCGTCGAGACGCGCATCGCCGCCGCGAACGACCACATCGAGTTCGGCTTCCTGCGCGCGCGCACCGACATCTACCGCGTGCGCCAGAACGTTCTCGGCGTCGGCCAGGCCGGCCGCCTGCTGACGTCGCCGACCGCCGCCGAACTCATCACGCGCAACGACAACCCAGTGGCCACCGACAAGGACTTCGCCGACTACTTCAAGCGCGCCGGCGAGCCGGTGACCAGCGCGGCCGCGCCGTCCGTCGCGCCCGCCGTGGCGCCGACCACGCCGGCCGCCGCGCCCGCGGCGCCGTCGGCGCCCACGTTCACGAACGCCTCGCTGCGGCTGCTGCGCACGAACTCGATCGGCTCCGCGCTGTCGCTGAACACGTCGGCGTCGGCGCCGCAGTCGGCGGCGTTGAGCGCGTCGAGCAGTGCCTTGTCGAGTGGCGCATTGCTGTCCGGATCGGTGTTCACGCCCATCGTCACCACGCCGGCGGGCGGCATCTCGGGGTCGATCGGCTCGCTGCCGGTGTTCACGCCGGTCACGACGCCCGCGTCCACGTTCGGCGGCTCCTCGGGTAGTTTGCTCGGCGGCAGCGCGCTGCTGAATTCCAACCTGCTGGTCAACTCGCTGCCGACGCTGGCGATCAACACGACGCCCACCGTCAAGGAAGTCACCGGCACGAGCCTGTTCGGCGCGACGCTGAACACCGTCACCGTCGGCGAACGCCTCAGCGGTTCCGCGGCCGTCGTCGCGAAGAACGCCGCGGCCAGCGGCAAGAGCGACTTCGTGAAGTCCGGCGTCAATCTGCTGGCCGACAAGGGCTTCGCGCTCGGCGATCTGCCCGTGTTCGGCTACAAGCCGAAGGACGGCGCGGCCACCGACGTCACCGCCAAGGATCTCGCCGACGGCAAGCTCGACGACACCGACGCCGAGGAACCGGAGGGCACCGACGTCGCCGAGTCCGTCTACTTCAAGCGCGGCCTCGACGCGATCGACAACCTGGTGCGCTTCCTGCGCGGCGTCGAGATCCGCGTCGAGGATTACAAGCGCCTGCAGACCGACGCGAATGCCGCGCGCACGCGCGTGCTGGCCGCGCTCGGCCGGCTCGAGAACCTGATGTCCGGGCTGGCGACCGCGCTGGCCGAGACGCGTCACGATCTCGCCGTCGCGCGGGCGTTACGCGCCGAGGAGCTGCAGCGCGTCGCCGGCATTGTTGCCCGCCGCAAAGCGATCCTCGCCGAGCACGTGCCGTTCGTCGTGTTTCGCCGCCCGCGGCTCACGAAAATCCTGCTCGACGTGCCGGTGCGCACGGTTCAGCCCGCGATCGTCGACGACCCGGTGCCGCGCTGCCGTGCCGACACGCACGACGTGCCGGCGGAGCTGCAGGCGATGGTCGACACGCTGAAGGACGTGCCCGCGGTGTGGATCCGCAAGCTGCAGCCGCTGATCCTGAAGTTCGATCATCTCGATTCGCTGCAGACGTTGCTCGGCAACGCCGCGCAGCGCATCTCCCTCGCGGCCGCGCAACCACCGTTGCAGTTGGTGCAGCAGGGCGCGGCGACGAAGACCGGCGCGCTGATCTCGAACCTGTTCCAGAAGCAGACGACGCGCATGACGACCACGCTGCAGAAGCAGTCGCTGGTGCTGAACGCGATCAAGTCGGACACGTGGAAGAACGTGATCAACACCGGCGCGACGGCGGTCAGCGCGTCCGACCTGATCTCGGCCGGCGCGGCCAACAAGAAGATCACGCTGGAGGCGTCGGGCGAGCTCGACGACATCGCCGGCGTCGCGAGCTGCCTGTACAACGCGTTCTGCGACGTGCCGCCCGCGACGCGCCTCACGTGGGCCGAACGCTTCTCGCAGCTCGACCCCGACATCAGCCTGCGCGTGTTGACCGTGCTGCCCGGCTTCGGCGACGAACGGCTCGGCGTCGATTACATCCAGTGGAAGCAGATGCAGAAGATGGTCGACTGGCTGTTCTCGCGCGTCGCCGACGAGGCGGACGCGATCGCCGCGATCAACGACCTGGTGCAGGTGGCGCTGCTGTTGTCGGCGCATGCGCCGGTGAAGCGCATCATCTCGGCGCGCGTGCGCAAGCCCGTGCGGCCGGTGCTCAACGGCCGGCTCGATCTCGCCGTCGATCCGCGCGTCGCGAAGATCGGCATGCAGGTGCTGGTGCACGCGCCGACCGGCAACCTGCCGATCGCACGCGCCGTGGTCGAAGACCTGGCGAGCGACGGCGTCGTCGCGCGATTCGCCGAGGTCATGCAGCCCGCGTTCACGATCGATTCGTCGATGCGCGTGCAACTGCAGAGCGGCCCGCCGCTGACCACCGCGGCGACGGCGGCGAAGGACAAGGCGCTGGTCGGGTTGAAACTGCTCAAGTAGATGGACCGCGCGCCGCACTCATTGCCCGACAACGCACGCGTCGTACGCGCGCTGCAGCTGCGCGTGCCCGATGCGGACGAAGTGCCGCGCGCGCGGATCGCGCTGGAAGACGGATTGAACTGCGCGGACTTCGGCGATCGGGGCCGGCTCGTGTTCGTGCGGCGGCTGACCCTGCCGGCGTTCGCGGCACGGTTCAACGGGCCGGCGGCGGCGCGCGCGATCGAGAGCTCGTTCCGCGCGTTGTTGCCCGAGGCCCGGCCCGGTGCGGATCCGCTCGCGGCGCAGGCGCCGGTGGTGTGGTTCGACGACGAGTTCGCCGCGCATCTCGAGGCTCTGACGCTGCGCGTGGAGGGCCGGCCACTGAACGCGTGGTTCTGGCGGCGCGTCGATCCGTTGTTTGCGGGTTCGGTCGAGCCCGCGATCCGCGAGGTCTGCGAGCGGCTGGAGACGGTCGCCGCGACTGCCGTGTCGCGCCCGGTGTTCTTCACGGAGCTCGCGCGCCGCTGGCGCGGCTTCAGCGCCGCGGCGTTCGAGCGCTTCATGGCCGCCCTGCCGCCGGCCTGGGTGCCGGACTCGAATCGGCCAGCCGGGGCCCCGGCTGGGGAATCCACTCTTATATATAGGCACCGCCAGGCCCCCCGGGACGTCGCCCGGGCCGCCGCGCCGCGGTTGGCAGCGGCCGCGCGGATTTCGCCGGCTGCGGCGCGCTGGGTAGCGAGGTGGGAGGCGGTGGCGGCTGGGGAGTTGCGGGCGGAGGCGCCGGCCGGCGAGGTGGCCGACTTCGTGACTGCAGTAGTTCGAGAGGCGGAGGTCGTCGCCGCACCGAACTACCGGCCGGGGCAGGCCGCCGAGCCACACGCGGCCGGACACGCGCCGACCACGGCGATTGCCGACCGCGACTCGGGTCCGATCGTCGCCGTGCGCGACGAAGTACCGGTGCCGGAGCCGACTAACTACAAGCTCCCGCCCTGGTTCGCCGGCGCCCGCGAGACGTCGCACGCCGGTTTGTTCCTGCTGCTGAACGCCTGGCGCGCCACCGGCGCCGATGACTGGCTGTGCGGCGGCGACGAGGCGCGTCGCGATGCCTGGCTCGACGACTGGGCACGCCGGCTCGCACTGCCGGTCGACGACGCGCAGCGCGCGGCGTGGTCGACGCCCTCCGCATCACCGGACGCCGCCGAGCTCGCCGAACTGGCCCGCTTCCGTCGCGAGACGCGTCGCTGGTTGCGTACCGCCGCGCGGATCGGCGCCGCCTCGCTGGTGAATCGCGCCGGCGCCGTCGCGATGACGCGCACGCATCTCGATGTGATCTTCCCGATGAACGCTGTGGACCTGCGCGTGCGCCGCGCCGGGCTGGACAGCGATCCGGGCTGGGTGCCGTGGCTCGGCCGCATCGTCGCGTTTCACTTCGTGCCCGACACCGGGACCGACGCATGAACGCCGTCGTCGACGTCGCGATCGATACCAGCGTGTCCGGCCTGCTGCGATTGGCGCTGACTCAACTCGCGTCGTCGTCGCGCGCGCCGGTGCGATTGCCCGAATCGTGGGAGTCGCTGATCGCTGCACGACGCCGGCAGCCCGGCGCGAGCGAGCGCGCGTGGATTCGTCTCGCCAACGCATTGTCGTTGACGGACCTCGAGCTGGTCGCCGGCCAACTCGCACTGCTCGCCGAGCACGACGCACACGTCATCGAACAATTGCAGCGGCTGCAATCCAGTCCCGGCGCGGCCGGACAGATGCGGCCCACGCTGGGCCTCGTCGCGCGGCTGTGGACGATCCTCGATGGTGGAGCGGCCGAGGCCGAACGGCGCCGGCTCGGCGCGCTGGTCGCGGGCATCGGCGTCGACAGCGCGACGTTCCGTCTCTCGCGGGACGAGGGCGCGATCATCCATCGCACGTTGTCGCTGCATCCGTCGCTGTTGCCGCATCTCTTCGAGTCGGACACGTGCCCGCCCGCCGCCCTGCGATTCGACGACGCCACGGTGCGCTCGGCCGCGGTGCCCGACTGGCTGCTGCCCGCCGCGTGGCATCGGGACCTCTCGCGGTTCCTGCCGTCGCTGACGGGCCGCCGCCCATCGACGTTCGTCGTGCGCAGCGGCGACGTCGACGAGGCGCGCTCGTTGGCGATCCTCGCCGCGGACCAGGCCGGACTGACACCGATCGAGATCGTCGGCGCCGGCGCGACCGTGCCGGCCGGTCTCGAGCCGTGGCTGATCGCGAGTCGGCACGTGCCGCTGCTCGTGATCGATTCGCCGCCGGGCGAGCGGATCGCGCTGCCGCCCTGGCGGCACTATCGCGGACCCCTGCTGGTCGCCGCGAGCCCCGAGGCGGATCTCCAGACCGGGACGGGAGAGTGGCAGGAATGGAAACCGTCGCTGCCGCGCGCGGATGAACGCGCGGAAGTGCTCGGTGTGACGGCGAAATCCGGATCGGCGGCCGCGCGCGACCTCGCGCGGCGCTGGCGCGCGGGTATCGGCACGCTGAATCGTACGGCCGCGATCCTGTGGCCTTCCACTGCGCGGGGCGACGTCGATGCCGGTCGTATCGAGACGGCGGTCGCCGCCGAGTTCGATCGTGCCGCCCGCCGCTTCGGCGCGCTCGCGCAACGGCTGAACACGGACATCGCCGATGACGCTCTGGTCATGCCGCCCTCGCTCGCGCGCGAGATCGACCTGCTGGTCGAACGGTGCCGTCGGCGCGAAAGTCTGCTGGACGGGCTCGGCGTCGCCGTGCGGGCGCGGGCGCATCCCGGTGTGAAGGCGCTGTTGACGGGCGCGTCGGGCACCGGCAAGACGCTGGCCGTCCAGTGGCTGGCCCACCGGCTCGGAAAGCCGTTGCTGCGCGTCGACGCAGCCAACGTTACGAGCAAGTACATCGGCGAGACCGAGAAGAACCTCGCGCAATTGCTGGGCGAGGCCGAACACCTCGACTGCATCCTGCTGTTCGACGAGGCGGATGCGATGTTTGGCGCGCGCACCGACGTCAAGCAGGCGAACGACCGGTTCGCCAACCAGCAGACGAACTACCTGCTGACGCGGCTCGAATCCTTCGACGGTGTGGCGGTGCTGACGTCGAACAGCAAGGCGCGCTTCGATCACGCGTTCCTGCGCCGTCTCGACGCGGTGCTCGAGTTCCCGCTGCCCGCGGGCGTCGAGCGCCGCGCGTTGTGGCTTGCGCATCTTTCGCCCGGATCGCTCGACGCGGTGACGATCGATCGGCTCGCTGCCGCGGTGGACCTGCCGGGCGGCAACATCCGCAACGTCGTGATCGGCGCCGCGCTGCGCGCCCGCGATCGCGCGCTGACGCCGGCCGACGTCTGCGCCGCGCTCGACGCCGAATACGCCAAGCTGGGCCGTCACGCGCCGTCGGAACTCGGCGATCTTGCCGGCGGCGGCTGAGCACGCCCGGCCGTGAGCGCGCCGCGAACGCACGACCGGCTGCGGCGCCCGGCGCGGCGGCGCGAAGCCGCGAGATCCGCGACGCCACCGATCGATCTCGCGAGCCCGCCGTCCGCGCCGGTGCTCGACACGGTGGGCGGACTGCCGGCCTATCTCGCGTTCCCGGAACGGTCGGTGCTCGCGAGCGACGCCGACTCGCGCGCGCCGGCCGTGCCGAACATCCGCGCTCCGGATCCGCCGCCCGCGCCGGAGGCACCGCGCTCGACGGACCACGCTGAAGCGCTCTCGCTGCCGGCCGCGGAGCGCGCCGCTCCGCCCGGACACGCACACACCTCGTCCACGACGCCACCGGCCGCACCCTACGTCGAACCCGAACGCGCACCGGCGCCGCGCGCCGCCGTGGCCGGCGGACCCGCCGGCCGCGCTGCGACCGCGCCGGCCGCACCGGCCGCGGGTCGCGCGGCGCGGCGCGGCGGCCCGGTCGTCGAAACAACCGACAGCGTGTTCAATCTCGAGCCGCTCGAAGAACTGGTCGGTGTCGAGGTGTCGTCGTTCGACGGCCCGGTGGATACG
>Ga0335075_10000682_pt1 | contig 58230 bp, 54 predicted proteins | sample Lox_Sample_24_FD_206723 | JGI IMG/M metagenome (GOLD analysis project Ga0335075, IMG submission 206723) | Soil microbial communities from Loxahatchee National Wildlife Refuge, Florida, United States - Lox_Sample_2.4 | ecosystem: Environmental > Terrestrial > Soil > Wetlands | place: USA...
CGGTGTCGGGCCGTTGCAGGTGACGGTGCGCAACAAGCGCCGCTGCAGTGCCGCGGTGGCCTATCTGCGCCCGGCCTTGAAGCGGCCCAACCTGACGCTCGCGATCCACGCCCTGGCGCACCGGGTGCTATTCGAAGGGCGCCGCGCGGTCGGCCTCGAATACGCGCAGGGCGGCACCATCCACCGGGTGCGGGCGCGGGGCGAGGTGATCCTTGCCGGGGGCTCGATCAACTCGCCGCAACTCTTGCAGCTCTCCGGTGTGGGTCCGGGCGAATTGCTGCGCCGCCACGGCATCACGGTGATCCACGACCTGCCCGGGGTCGGCGAGAACTTGCAGGACCACCTCAATGCGCGAATCGTCTGCCGGATGCGGCGCGCCAACACCTTGAACGAGATTTCCCGCTCCCGGCTGCGCCAGCTGCGCGCCGGGCTCGAATATGCGCTGGCGCGGCGCGGTGCGCTGATGATGGGTGCGGCACCGATCGGGCTCTTTGTGCGCACCCGGCCCGGGCTCGATTCACCCGATGTGCAATACCAGTTTCTGGCCGGCAGCTTTGTCACGCCAGGCAAGGAGATGCATGACTTCCCCGGTTGCCAGGCGAGCTGCATCCCGTGCCGGCCCGAGAGCCGTGGGTGGTTGCGGATCCGCTCGGCCGATCCGGCGGCGCCGCCGGCGATCCAGCCGAATTACCTCTCGACCCAGGCCGACAAGGACACGCTCGTCGCCGGGCTGCGCATCGCGCGCAAGGTGTTTGAAAGCCCGGCGATGGCGGCGCTCGCGGTCGGGGAAGTGCTGCCGGGTCCGGCGACGCAGAGCGACGCGCAGTGGTTGGAGCACATCGCCAAGACCGCCGGCACCACCTATCACCCGACCTCGACCTGCATGATGGGCGGCCCCGAGCGCGCGGTGGTCGACACCGAGCTGCGCGTCCATGGCGTCGAGGGGCTGCGGGTCATCGATGCGTCGGTGATGCCGACCGTGGTTTCCGGCAACACCAACGCGACCGTGATCATGATCGCCGAAAAGGGTGCCGAGATGATCCGCGCCGCCGCCCGGACCGGCGCTGCGACCCGGCGCGCCGCCTGACCGCGTTGCCGAGATTGCCGAGAGCATCGGAACGCGGTTTCTGCCGATCCCCCCTCACCGCATCACGATGGCGCGGGGCGGATCGGCTGTGGGGGGTTGGCGACGCCCGGCCGCCGCGTGGTGCCGCCGGTCTTGGCCGGTCTGTCGCACGCGCGGCGGTACCGCATCGCCTGACCGCACGGCCCGGGCACGGCAATCACTCGGCGAGACGATGGGCTGCGAGCCGCGGCGATGATTCTTCGCCGAGCGTGCCGCGCGCCAGCGTCAGCGCCGCCACCGCTCCGACCAGCGCCAGCGCACCGGCGACGACAAAGGCCGCGTTGAAATTGCCGGTCATGGCAACGACATAGCCGGTCACGATCGGCGCCAGTAAGCCGAACGTGTTGCCGCCGAGCACCAAAAAGGCGAAGGCGCGGCCGGCATCGCCGGGCGAATGCAGGATGTCGGCGACCAGCGCACCGTTCGCGGCCGGCCCGACATTGGCGAATGATACCGCAACGGTGACGAGCGTGATGACCCCGCCGAGCGGCTGCACGAACGGGATTGCGAGCCCCACTGCGGTCAGCAGCAGGCACAGTGCCACCAGGTAGCGGCGCTTGCCGGCTCGCACCGCCTCGGCCGACAGCAGACGATCGCCAAACCAGTTGATAATAATGCAGACGATCGCCGCAAACACAAACGGGATCGCGGTGTAGAGGCCCGAACCGACGATCGAGACGTGCCGTGTTGTCTGCAAGTAGTTGGGCAGCCATGCCATGTAGAGGTAGAACGTGTAGACTAGGCAACCCTGGGAGATGAACAGCCCCCACATGGCCGGTTTGCGCGCCAGGCCGAGATAGCCGATGCCGCCATGGCGCGGCGGCGCGATGCCGGCATCGCGCGAGGCGAGGATGTGTTCGCGTTCCGCCTGCGGCAGCCAGCGCGTCCTTTCCATGCTCGACACCAGGCTCGTCCAGACCGCGACCCAGGCGAAACCGACCACACCGGTGATGATGAACGACCAGCGCCACGATAACGTCTCGATCAGCCAGGCAACGGCAGGCGCGCCGAGCGCCAGCCCGAGCGGCGGTCCGGCGGAAATCGCCGCGATCGCAGTGCCCCGCTCGGTGTAGGGCGACCACGACCGCACGCTGCCATAGGTCACCGGGGCAAACGGCGCTTCGCCGACGCCGAGCCCGAGCCGTGCCACCAGCATCGTCGCGAAATTGCCGACCAGACCGGTCGTCATCTGCGCCGCCGACCACACCATGGTGGCGATCGATGCGATAATGTGCGTGCCCCAGCGGTCGATCAGCCGCCCGCCCGGCAGCATCATCAGCACATAGGCCCACAGGAACGACGAGAACAGATAGCCGAGCGCGATCGGCGACAGTCCGAATTCATGGGCGATCGGCTTGCCGGCGACCGACATGTTGACCCGGTCGACATAGGCGATGACGTTGAACAGAAACAGCAGGAAAAACACCCAGTAGCGGCGCCGGGTCGGCTTCATCGATGCGCTCCTCTCTCGTTCTTCTGGTCGGCGCCTGCGGCGGCGCGCAACGGTGTAGGAGCCTCCCTCTTCGACGCCACCAGTTTCCGCGGTGAAGCTGACGACGGCCGGCACCGACGCTTCTAGGGGCGGGTGCGATCAGCGCGCGACTAAACGATTTTACCGGGCTTGGCTAGCTTGAGATTCGTTCGGAGGAGGTCGCCGGGCCGGACGAGGCCGCCGGACTGGACGAGGTCGGTGGCCCGGACGAGGTCGCCGGACTGGACGAGGTCGCCGGACTGGACGAGGCCGGTGGGCGCCGGCGCCGCTCGACATCTGTCAACAGCCAATACAGCACCCCCAAGGACAGCGCCAAGCCGCCCAGACCCAACAGGGTATTCACCGTCGCGGTATCGTAATTCAGCAAAATCAGTTTGCGCGCGATCACGATAATCGCCAGCAGGATGATGATGCGAACCTGCAGGACTCCCGATCGGTTGCGCATCGCCAACGCAATAGAATGGTTGAATTCGATCAGAATCAAAAGCCCGAGAATTAGCCCGAACGTGTCTTTGATAGCGGAGCTTTCCGCGAAATATCTCGCAGACCGGAAATCATCGAAAATGGCGATCACCACCAGGATGGTGGAATAGACAATGATAATCGAAATGGAGATCAGCAGTACGGCAGAAATTATCATTTCGAAACGATCGTATAGCGTATGGAATTTGAGCCCGTTCTTGAATTTTCGAGAAAACGGCATGCAGCGCTCCCTGTGCCGCGGTCGCCCTTCGGCGCGGTGGTGGGCGGAGCGCCGCACTCTGCCACGCGCGCCCAGCGCATCCAAGCCGGCCGGCCGCTCTGCGACAGTTGAGCAAATCTGCCGGCTGGACTCGGGCCCCGGCGTGGGTCAAGCTGCGCAGGTCAGACCGGAGAGGCGAGGGATGAGCGGCGAGATCGCGCAGCGACCGTCGAGGCGCTTCCTGAAACGGGAGGCGGCGCAGGCGCGGGCGTATTCGCAGGCGGTCGTGACCACCGGTGGCAGAACCGTCTGGCTGGCCGGGCAGGTCGGCCGCTCCGCCGCGGATGGACCATCGCTCGCCGGGGATTTCGACGGTCAGGTTCGCGCCGTCTTCGCCCGGCTCGGCGAGACCCTGACCGAACTCGGTGGCACGCTCGGCGACATGGTCACGATGACCGTGTTCATCACCGACGCACGCTATGGCGATCGCTTCACCGAGTTGCGCAGGGAAATTTTCGGCGACGACTTCCCGGCAAGCGCCCTGATCACAGTCGCCGGTCTCGCCCGGCCGGAGCTGCTGGTCGAAGTGCAGGGGGTCGCCATCATCGCCTAACAGCGGGGATCGGCTGTTCCGGACCGGGGACGCGGCGGGTGAAGCTGCTCGTTGGGGCCCTATGCACCCTGCTGCTGGTGATCGCGGCGAATGCCGCCGCCGCCCAGCAATGCCGTCCGGCGCGGCTCGCCGAGCTGCCGGTCACGCTGATGGGCAACGTCCCGATCGTTACCGTGCACATCAACGGCGCTGCGGCAACTCTGTTGTTCGACACCGGCGCCGAGCGCACCGTCCTGACCGCCACCGCGGCCAAGCGGTTGCGGATCGAGCCGCATTACGAATATGCGCGGCGCATGCGCAGCCTCGACAGCGCCGTCGCCAGCGGCGATGCGACCGTGCGGAGCCTCGATTTCGGCACCACGGCATTTCGCGATGTGGCGATCCTGGTCGGCTCGGTATCGCTGCCGAATGTCGGCGGCAAGCCGCTTGACGGGCTGCTTGGTGCCGACTTCTTTTCGAGCTTCGAGGTCGATCTCGACCTGGAGCACCGGCGCGTGACGCTGTTTCAATCGCCGCCTTGCCCGATTTCGGCACCGGCCTGGAACACCCCCTACGCGACGATCAAGGCCAACCTGTCGCTGCACGACCGGCTGTTTTTCCCGGTTCTGCTCGACGCTCACCAAGTCGACGCGCTGATCGATACCGGGGCGCAGCTGACCACGCTCGATGCCGATACGGCGGCGCAGCTCGGAGTGACCGAGGCCGAGCTGGCGCGCGACCCGGACGCCGATCTGCGCGGCGCCGCAGACGAGGTGGTCAAGGCGCGCGCGCACAAATTCGCGCGGCTGCAGATCGATGGCGAGATCTTGCGCGATCAGGTCATCGTCGTGACGCGACTGAACCTGCAAGACGCCGATCTCGTCCTCGGCAGCGACTTTCTGCACTGGCAGCGGGTGTGGCTGTCCTACCCCTCGCATCGCATCTTTCTGCAGCGCCACTCCTGAGCCGCGCTACCGGCTCCGGCTCAGCGCGGCAACGACCGCGCGAGCATCGCATAGGCAGCCTCGTCGGTGCGATCGTAGCGCAACGGGGTGACGACGACGCGACCGGCGTTCAACGCCGCGATGTCGCTCTCGGGTCCCTGCGCTCTTTCGCTGCGGCGGAACCCGACCCAGTAATAGGTCATGCCGCGTCGATCGGTGCGCGCCTCGACATCCATGCCCGCGACACTGCCGGCTCCCTGACGCGCCAGGGTCAGCGGCCCGGCCTCGTTCGCCGGGAGATCGGGAAAATTGATACTGAGGCAGGTCTGCGCACTCCAGCCGATCGCCATCAGCCGGCGAACGACATCGGGTCCGAGTGTGGTCGCGGTTTCCCAACGGATCTGCGCGTGATCGGTCCAGGCCTGGCTCAATGCGATTGCCGGAATGCCCAGCATCATGCCGGTCATCGCCGCGCCGACCGTGCCCGAGAACACGGTTTCGATGCCGAGATTGGCGCCGCGATTGACCCCGGACAACAGCAGCTGCGGGCGTGTCCCGCGCATCAGATGGCTGAGCGCCATCGCCACGCAATCGCCGGGCGTGCCGCTCACCGCCCAGCGCCGTGCCCCGCGCTGGCTGATGCGGATCGGCTGATGCAGGCTGACCGCGTGCGAGACCCCGCTCTGGTCGTGCTCGGGAGCCACGATCCATATTTCCCGCGCGAGTGCCGCGGCAATCCCTTCGAGCACATCGAGACCCGGCGCGTCGATGCCGTCATCATTGGTCAATAAAATGCAGTCGAGCACCCGGCACCTCCGGTTCGCCACAGCTCGGGCCGGGGCTTAGCATCCGGCTCCGAGGAAAGCGAGCTACGTCGAACCATCGGGCGGCTCGCGATGCAAAATTCACCCGCGGGCGGCAGAACCTGTTTGCCGATCGCGCTCGTACCCGATAGCAATAAAGCGGCAACAGCGACAATCGGGCCAGCCTGTGATCATCGACAGGCCGATCGGCTTGTCGAGTTTCGACAACGCGCTCGGCCGGACCATCATCGAGCTGAACGTCTGGGCGGTCCGGCAGGGGCTGATCGGGGCACCGGCCGATGCGCTGCTCGACGGGTTCTGCCAGCGCCTCGTCAGCTCCGGTGTCGCGGTGTGGCGTGCCTTTGCCGGACTGCGCACGCTCCATCCGCAATGGGGCGGATATGGCTATGCCTGGCGGCGCGATGCGAGCGCGGTCGAGCCGGCGCAGTTCGAGCGTGGCCGCGAATATGACGAAGTCGTCGCCGAAAGCCCGTTCGGCCTGCTGATCCGCCGCTTGCAATCGCCTGGTCCGGTGCCGGAGCTGTGGGCGGATATCCGCCGGCATCTGAGCGGGCCCGAGGCGCGGCTCGATTTTCCGGTGCTGCAGGAACTCGCCGCAGCGGGCGGAACTGATTATTTCGCGCGAGCGGTCAGCTTCGGGCTGGGCGGTGATCCGTCGCGCGGCACCGGCATCGGCTTCTCGTTCGCCACCGATCGGGTGAGCGGTTTCCGTGAGGCGGATTTGAGCCTGCTGCGGGCAACGCTGCCCGCGGTCTCGCTGGCGATGATGGCGCATGGTGGATATACCATCGCCTCCGGCCTGCTCGCTGCCTATCTGGGGAGCGATGCCGGGCGCCGGGTGCACGCCGGAGCAGTGGCCCGCGGCTCGGTCGAGAGCATCCGTGCGGTGTTGTGGTATGCCGATATCCGAGGTTTCACGGCGCTTGCCGAACGCACCCCGGGCGGCGCCGTCATCAACATGCTGAACGAGACGTTCGAGACGTTGACCGCGCCATTGCGCGCCCATGGCGGCCAGGTGCTGAAATTCATCGGCGATGGCATGCTGGCGATCTTTCCGTTTAACGATGCGACCCGCGACGAGACTTGCCGCCACGCGCTCGACGCTGCGGCTGAGGCGATGCTCGCAATCGACCGGCTGATCCTCCGGCGCCGCCGCGAGGGCAAGCCGATTGCCGCGGTCGATCTGGCGCTGCATCGCGGCGAGGTGCTCTATGGCAATATCGGCGCGGCCGACCGGCTCGACTTCACGGTGATCGGCCCGGCGGTCAACGAGGTTGCCCGCATCGAGACGCTGTGCGAGCCGCTCGGCCACAACGTCCTCGTCTCGGCCGAACTCGCTGCTTCGGTCGGTGACCGGCAGCGCCTGCAGCCGCTCGGCGGCCACCGGCTGCGCGGCGTCAGCGAGGAGCGGGAGATCTACGCTCTCTTCGTCGCCGGACGCGAGGCGGGGAGGTGGTGACACCGCGGCCGCCCAGCGTACAGCAGCGCTACCCGCGCAGCAGCGCCGCCCGCAGCAGGAGATGGAGATGGCACTGCGCACCCGGCTCACCGAACGGCTCGGCATCCGCCACCCGGTTCTGCTGGCGCCGATGGGTTACGTATCCGGTGGGGCGCTGGCGGCCGCGGTCAGCGCCGCCGGTGGGCTCGGACTGATCGGCGGCGGCTATGCCGAGGCCGACTGGCTCGAACGCGAGCTGGCGGCGGCCGGCAATCAGCGGGTCGGTTGCGGCTTTATCACCTGGGCGCTCGCCGAGCGTCCGGGCACGCTCGATCTCGGGCTCGATCATGGTCCGGCGGCGGTCATGCTGTCATTCGGCGATGCGGCCCCCTTTATCGGGGCGGTCAAGCGCGCCGGCACGCCGCTGATCTGCCAGGTGCAGAGTCTGAACCAGGCGCAGGAAGTGCTCGACTTAGGTGCCGATATCATTGTCGCCCAGGGCACCGAAGCCGGCGGACACGGCGCCGCCCGCTCGACCCTGCCGCTGGTGCCCGCGGTCGTGGATCTGGTCGCCGCATCCGGGCGCGACGTGCCGGTCGTCGCCGCCGGTGGCATCGCCGACGGGCGTGGCCTCGCCGCAGCGCTGATGCTCGGCGCCGACGGCGTGCTGATGGGCTCGTGCTTTTACGCTGCCGAGGAATCGCTGGCACCTGCGGCCGGGAAGGCGCGGGTTGCCGCCGGCTGCGGCGACGACACGATCCGCACCCGGGTCTTCGACATCGTGCGCGAGCGCCCCTGGCCGGCGCCATATACCGGGCGGGCGTTGCAGAACCGGTTCAGCGCAGCCTGGCATGGCAACGAGGCGGCGCTGACCGCTGCGGTGGCGGAGGAAAAACCGGGCTATACCGCAGCAGCGGCAGCCGGCGACGTCGATACCGGGGTCGTGTTTGCTGGCGAGGGCATCGATCTGATCCATGCCGTCGAGCCCGCCGGCATCATCCTCGATCGGGTCATCGCCGAGGCCATGGCGGCGCTGGCCCGCCGCTTCGACTGATGGCGCGTCGCCAGGTGCGGCGCCGCTATAGAGGCTGGGCTGGCTAGAGGCTGGGCCAACTAGAGGCTGGGCCGGCTAGAGGCTGGGCTGGCCGGCGGCCGCCGGGCGGCCGTGAACATGCACGAAACGGCCCCCGTCCTCTTCGAGGACCCTGGTGGCAGTGAGCTCGCGATCGGGATCCTCGCAACGCACCCATAGAAGTGCAGCCCCGGCTTCGAGCGCGGCGCGGAAATCGGCGCTATGGCGCGGTGCCGTATAGTCGTCGAACAGCTGCTTCAGCGCCGCACCGCCAAGCCCAGCGCCGACCAACGCTGCGGCGATCGCGGCGATCGGTCCGCCCGACAGCAGCACGATCCCGGCCACTGTCAACGGGGCGATGTAGTTGACCTCTTCGCTGAGCGCGGCCGGCAGCAGGCTGCGCTGCTCGCTTTTCGGCTCGCCCGCCGTGGTCAGCGGATCATGCGAAGCGAGCACCGACAGGTCGCTGGTCGCGAAGCCGGCTGCAAGCAGATCCGACACCGCGCGGTGGAAATGAGCGCGATCGGGAAATGAGGCGACCGCCTCGCGAACCACCGGAAACGGGGCCGCAGCTTCTGCCATGGCGATCCTCTCGTTCATACCCGTCGCCCGGCCATGCTACCGTCAAACACTGCCTCTGTCCGCCCCTGGTTGCCGCAATCGCCCGCCCATGACCGAAGCGATCCGCCCGGAAGCCGCCCACCCGGAAGCCGCCCGCCCGGAAGCCGCCCACCCTGGCGCCGCGGGCTCGCCGGTCATGGTCCAGTATCACGAGATCAAGGCGGCCAATCCGGGCTGCCTCCTGTTTTTCCGCATGGGTGATTTTTTCGAGCTGTTCTTCGACGACGCAGTCGCCGCAGCGGGCGCGCTCGACATCGCGTTGACCAAGCGGGGCCGCCATGATGGCGCCGACATTCCGATGTGCGGGGTGCCGGTGCACACCGCCGAGACCTATCTCGCGCGGCTGATCCGCGCCGGTTTCAAGGTCGCGATCTGCGAGCAGATCGAGGACCCGGCCGAAGCACGAAAACGCGGCGGCAAAGGGCCGGTGCGGCGTGCCGTGGTCCGCGTCGTGACCGCCGGCACATTGACCGAAGACGGGCTTCTCGACGCCCGCCGGCACAACTATCTCGCCGGCCTCGCCGAGGTCGGCGGCGAATTCGGCCTCGCCTGGCTCGATTTGTCGACCGGTGCGTTCGCGATCGCCCCGACCAGCGAGCCGGCACTGCCGGGCGAGTTGGCGCGCCTTCTGCCGGGTGAGATCCTGGTCCCCGAACGCCTGCTGCACCGCCCGGCGCTCTACGAGCTGTTGGGCGAATGGAAACCGGTATTGACCCCGCTACCCGATCCGCGTTTCGACAGCGGCGCGGCGCGGCGGCGTCTCCAACAATTCTACGGGGTCGGCGCGCTCGACGGGTTCGGCAGTTTCGGGCGGGCCGAGATCGCCGCCGCCGGGGCACTCGTCGATTATGTCGGCCTGACCCAGCAGGGCAGGGCACCGCATCTCGAACCGCCGCGGCGGGTGGTGCCGGGATCGGTCATGCAGATCGACGCGGCGACCCGGCGCAACCTCGAGCTGGTGGCGACGACGGCCGGCGATCGCCGCGGCGGCCTCTTGGCGACGCTCGACCGCACCATCACCGCGGCCGGTGCGCGCCTGCTGGCCGACCATCTCGCCGCCCCGCTGACCGATCCGGCGGCAATCGCCGCGCGCCTCGACGCGGTCGGGTTTTTCATCGAGTGCCCGGAATTGCGCACGAGCCTGCGCGAGCGGCTGCGCCATTGCCCCGATCTTGAGCGTGCGCTGACCCGGCTGAGCCTCGGCCGCGGCGGCCCGCGTGATCTCGCAGCGTTGCGCCAGTCGCTCGGAGAGACCGCGGTGCTGCGCGAGATGCTGGCCGTGCCCGGCCTGATACCATTGCCCGAGCGGCTCGGCGCCGCCCGACGCGGGCTCGGCGAGCACGGCGCTCTGGTCGATCGGCTCGGCCGCGCGCTTCGCGCCGAGTTGCCGCTGTTCGCCCGCGACGGTGGGTTCATCGCCGAGGGTTATTCGGACGAGCTCGACGAATGGCGCCGGCTGCGCGATGAAAGCCGCCGGCTGATCGCCGCGCTCCAGTCTCGCTACGCGGCCGATACCGCGATCGCCGCGCTGAAGATCCGCCACAACAATGTGATCGGCTATTACATCGAGGTTTCTGCGAGTCATGCCGGGAAGCTCGGCCCGGAATTCATCCATCGGCAGACGATGGCCGGAGCGCAGCGCTACACGACGCGCGAACTGGCCGATCTCGAAACCCGGATCGCCCAGGCCGCCGAGCGGGCCTTGGCGCTGGAATTGCAGCTCTTCGACGACCTCATCCGCGAGATCATGGCCCGCCGCGGCGAAATCGCCGAGGCCGCTGTGGCGCTCGCCGGCCTCGATGTCGCCACGGCACTCGCCGAACGCGCGGTCGAGGGTGCCTGGGTGCGACCGCTGGTCGAGCAAAGCACCGCGTTCGAGATTCGCGGCGGCCGTCACCCGATGGTCGAGGCCGGGCTCGCCGCGTCCGGCAATGGCGGCAGCTTTGTCGCCAATGATTGTGTGCTCGACGATGCGCGGATCTGGCTCGTCACCGGCCCGAACATGGCCGGCAAGAGCACCTTTTTGCGGCAGAACGCGCTGATCGTGATCCTGGCGCAAATGGGCGCCTATGTGCCGGCGACGGCGGCGCGGATCGGCATCGTCGATCGCCTATTCAGCCGGGTCGGCGCTGCCGATGATCTCGCGCGCGGCCGCTCGACCTTCATGGTCGAGATGGTCGAGACCGCGGCGATCCTGAACCAGGCCGGCCCCGCCGCCTTTGTCATCCTCGACGAGATCGGCCGGGGCACCGCGACCTATGACGGGCTGTCGATCGCCTGGGCCGCGCTCGAGCATCTGCATCGGGCCAATCGCTGCCGCACGCTGTTTGCCACCCATTACCACGAGCTGACCGCGCTGTCGGGCAGCCTGCAAGGGCTCGCCTGCCACACGATGCGGGTCAAGGAATGGAAGGGCGATGTCGTCTTTTTGCACGAGGTCGGCCCGGGCACCGCCGACCGCTCCTATGGCATTCATGTCGCCCGGCTCGCCGGTTTGCCGAAGAGCGTCACGGAGCGTGCCGAAGAAGTCCTCGAAATCCTGGAGAAAGGCGGCCAAAGCGGCGCCCTCGGCCGCCTCGTCGACGACCTTCCACTGTTCCGCGCCGCCCGCCGCAACGCCGATCCCGATCCGTCACCATCGCCGGAATCGGCGGCCGAGGCGCTGCTGCGCGAAATCCGCCCGGACGAACTGACCCCGCGCGCCGCCCTCGACCTGCTCTACCACCTCAAGGCGCTGGTATCCGAGTGAGCGGACGGCGGGTGAGCGGACGGGGCGGCAAATTCCGTGAGCAGCGCGTCGCGCACGGTGTCGAGGTCGAGATTATGGGCGGCGATCAGCGGGCTCGTTTCGACGATGATATCGTCGATGTCGCCGATCAGCTTCAGGCGCTTGTAGAGATCCTCGCTGTTAAAACCGAGCCCCTCGCCGAGGATCTCCATGAAGTTGACGATCTCGAAGCTGCGGCCGTCCCCGGCATCGCACAATTCGCGGTGGCAGGCATGGTAGACCGTGGCGAGTGTCGTCACCCCGGCATCGGCGACGGCGGCGAGTTCGCCCTGCACCAGTTCGCGCTTGAACGCCGGCAATGCCGCGAGACTGTTGGCTTGGGTCCCGACCCGCGGCACGTCGATATCGACGAACTCGACACCAGGCACGAGCGACAGCAGCTTTTTGACTGCGGCCATGACTTGCGGCAGGACTGGGCGCTCGTGCAGGGCAATGCGTTTTTCGACCCGGTGCCGCATCAGTGCCGCCAGTTCATCGGCACGGCCGGCGAGGTAGACGAGAAACGGGTTCAGGTCGAACGGCCGCATGCCGAATTGCGATTCGTAGCTCGGCAACGCCACCTCGCCGATCTGCAATTGGCAGCTCGGGCACCACGACAGGACGGTCGAGGTGCCGGCCTTGGCCAGACCGTCGATCGTGGCGAAGCCGACGCGCGCCGTGTTGCCAAAATCGCCTTCGCGGAACTGATAGACTCCGCAGCACTGCCCCGGTCCGCCCATGACCTCGTAATCGACGCCCAAGAGATCGAGCGTGTCGAGGCAGAGAAGGGCGATGTGCGGCGTCTTCAGAATGTTGCAGCCGGTATAGAACACCACCTCGGGCGGGCGTTCGCGCGGTGGTGTGTCGAGACCGCGCAGCCGCGCCAGCGTCTCCGGCGGCATCTGCAGCCGCGACAGGATGCGCACGCCGCGGCTCATATTGGCAAAGCCGGGACGCCAGCGGGTCGCGAGCGGCTGGTCGCCGGTGCGCGCGCGGGCAAAGCCGCGGGCCAGCTGCACCATGAAGCGCGGGTTGACGCCGTAATCGCAGGCCGGGATGCAGTTGCCGCTGCCGCTGCACACATTGGCCCAGCGCAATGCGGCGTCATTGCCGGCGCCGCCGGTGATCAGATCGACGATCGCCGCGGTCGTCTCGGTCGCGTCGGCATCGCCGATCCCGGCCGGCTCGACCATCGGGCAGGCGCGAAAACACGCACCGCAGCGGGTGCAGGCATCGGCGATCGCCTCGCCGCGCGCCCGGAACTCGTCGACATAACCGGCTGCCAAACCCGCTTCGCTCATCGCTCGCTCCGCCGAGACGGCTATCGGCACCACCCTATCGCATCGCTACAGCCGGTGAAACCCGCACCAGCGGTGGCGCTCCGCAGCGCTTGCCTCGCGCAGCGTCTTGGTTAAGCTCGCCGGCGATAATTCCTCGAGGGCCGAGCAATGGCGAATTCATCTGGCGGGCCGCAGGCTTCCCCGACCGGGCAGTATCAGTACGATTACGACTATGTGGCACCACTGGCGCTGATCAAGACAGTACCGGGGATCGGGTTTTCGCTCCAATGGGCATTGCTGGTCGCGGCCGTGGCGCTGCGCCTCTTGGTCAATGTGATCGCGCTGAAGATCGACCGGGACCTGTCGTCGATCGACCAGAGAATCCGCACGATCATTGCCGATCTCGAAAACCGGGATTTTCCCGCGGCATTTCTCGCCCTGCTCGGGGTGCTCGCGGAGATCGTCGCGGCCTATGCCGACGCCCAGTCCCTGGTACGGTTGGCGGAAGCGATCGCCGCCGATCTCCGGCAGGGGCAGTTCGACAAGGCCCGCCAGGATTTTGCGGCATTGTTCGATGCGCTTGCCGCTTTGATCAGCGCCGATTTGCCATCCGGTCCGGCCAAAAGTCTCGACGACTACCGCAATCTGTTCAAGAGCCTGCCCTTGCCGGCGATCGCCGACACGTTCCAGCAGGATGGAGTCTTCGCCGACCTGCGCGTCGCCGGCCCCAACCCGATGGTGATCGCCAGGATGACCGGACCGCTCGCCAGGTTTCCGCTGACCAATCGCGAGTTCCAAAGCGTCATGGGCAACGGCGACGACCTCACCCAGGCGATCGCCGAGGGGCGCGTCTATCTCACCGATTACGCCGCTCTCGACTGGTTTGTCGCCGGCAGCTGGGGCGACTATCAGAAATATTCCTGGGCGCCGATCGCGATGTTCGCGGTACCGCGCGGTACCGGCTCGGACCGCCATCTGCAAGCGGTCGCGATCCAGCTCGGCCAGCAGCCGGGCCCCGGCAATCCGGTCGTGGTCCGGCCGTCGCCGGGCACCGCATCCCCGGCCTGGGACAAGGCCAAGACCGCGGTCGAAATCGCCGACGGCAACTACCACGAGGCGGTCAGCCATCTCGGGCAGACCCATCTCGTGGTCGAGGCGTTTATCATGGCCACCAACAACCAGCTCTCCGGTCACCCGGTCGCCACGCTGTTGTCGCCGCATTTCGAGGGCACGCTTTTTATCAACAATGCCGCGCAGTCGAAGCTGATCGCCCCGCGCGGGGCGGTCGATGCCATTCTTGCCGGTACGATCGACAGCTCGCGGGTGGCGGCGGTCAAGGGCGCGCAGGCGGTGCTGTTCGACTTTGCCGCGTCCTCACCGCCGGAACGGCTTGCCGCCCGTGGCGTGGTGGACGCTGCGGCATTGCCCTATTACCCCTACCGCGACCTGGCGCTACGGATCTGGGCGGCGATCCTCGACTGGACCACCGATTATGTCGGGGTGGTCTACGCCACCGAGGACGGTCCGGCCAATGATCGGCAATTGCAGAACTGGGTCGCTGAATTGACCTCGCATCAGGGCGGGCGGGTGCACAATGTCGGCGAGCGCGTCGGTGCCGCCGAGACCATCGGCACCAGGACGCAGCTCGCCAAGATCCTGGCGATCATCATTTTCACCGCGAGCGCGCAGCATTCGGCGGTCAATTTCCCGCAGGCCTCGATCATGAGCTTTGCTCCGGCGATGCCGCTTGCCGGCTACGCGCCGGCGCCGTCCGACGGCGCCTGGCTGGCGATGCTGCCGCCGCTCGACCAGGCGCTGACCCAGCTCAATCTCGGGACCTTGCTCGGCTCGGTCCATTACACGCGGCTCGGGCAATATGATGACGGGCATTTCACCGACGCGAAGATTGTGACCGCACTCGGCAGGTTCCAGGCGGCGCTGGCCGCGATCGAAGAGATGATGAACCGCAACGGCCTCGCCGAGACCTATCCTTATCTGCTGCCGAGCCTGATCCCGCAGAGCATCAACATCTGATCCGGGAAGCCGGCCGGCTTTTGCAGCAGTGGCGCGCATGTCATGCTGCTCCCGGAGCGGCCGTGTCCGCCCATCGTGCGGGAGACAAGTTCATGCGGTTTCTGGTCAAGGTCTCGATCCCGGTCGAGGCCGGGAATGCGGCGGCGAAGGAGGGCTTTGCGGTGATCCGCACGATCCTCGATCAGCAGAAGCCGGAGGCCGCGTATTTCATCGCTGACGGCGGGCAACGCACGGTGATCCTGATCATCGATCTTGCCGATGCCGCGGATATCCCGAGGCTCGCCGAGCCGTGGTTTCTATCGTTGAACGCCAGTGTCGAGGCAACTCCGGCGATGGTTCCCGAAGACCTGCAGCGCGCGGCACCCTCCATCGCCGAGGCGGTCAAGGCCTTCGCCTGAAGCGCAGGATGCCGCCGGACCAGCCGCGTCATCCCGACTTCAATCGTCGCGCCGCATCGATCGCCGCGTAGGTCAGAATGCCGTCGGCGCCGGCGCGCTTGAAGGCGATCAAGCTCTCCATGATCGCTCGCTCGCCGTCGAGCCAGCCATTCTGCGCGGCGGCGTGCAGCATCGCATATTCTCCCGACACTTGATAGGCGTAGGTCGGCACCCGGAACGCCTCCTTGACCCGGCGGATGATATCGAGATAGGGGAGGCCGGGCTTGACCATGACCATGTCGGCACCCTCCCGCAAATCGAGCGCCACCTCCCGCAGGGCCTCGTCGCCATTGGCCGGGTCCATCTGATAGGTCCGCTTGTCGGCGCTGCCGAGCGCCGTCTTCGAGCCGATCGCGTCGCGGAACGGACCATAGAACGCCGAGGCGTATTTGGCGGCATAGGACATGATGCGGACATGACCGAAACCGGCCTCGTCGAGTGCGGCGCGGACGGCACCGACGCGGCCGTCCATCATGTCGGAGGGGGCGATGATGTCGCACCCGGCTTCGGCCTGGACCAACGCCTGGCGGCACAAGATCGCCACGGTCTCGTCGTTCTCGACATAGCCGGCGCGAATCACCCCGTCATGGCCGTGCGAGGTGAACGGGTCGAGCGCCACATCGCACAGCACGCCCAGTTGCGGCACCGCGCGTTTTAGGGCGGCGACCGCGCGGCACACCAGGTTGCCAGGGTTCAGCGCCTCGTGGCCCTCCTCGTCCTTGAGTGCCGCGGGCACCGCCGGAAACACCGCGATCACCGGAATCCCGAGTTCGGCTGCTTCGCCGGCGGCATCGGTCAGCGCCGTGACCGGAAGGCGGTAAATTCCGGGCATCGACGCGACCGGCTCCTTGTGACCCGCGTCATGGACAAAGACCGGCCAGATCAGGTCGGCCGCGGTCAGCACGTGCTCGGCGACGAGCCGGCGCGACCAGGAATCGCGGCGGTTGCGCCGCAGCCGAAGGCGCGGATAGGCAGCGAGCGGCGCCAGAAATTCGGTCATCGGACCGCACCCCGAACAAGAGAATGGCGATCGCCGCAGGATAGGCCGCCCGAGCGCTCGGTACAACGCACCGTGCGGCAAGAGACAGAGCGAATGATTGCCGCAGAGAGAGCGCCGCGCGGCGAAGCGAGGGCGGCCCGCATCCGACGCGCCGGCCCGGATGCCGGATGACCCTCGCTTCCGGTCGTTGCGGCGCACCGGTGCGCCGCTTCACGTGACCAGGCGGCCGGGAACCGAGTCCTTGACCAGATCGCAGATCTGGCGCGCTTCCTCGGTGCCGACAACGTCCTCCCAGGATTCGGCATGCTGCTCGAAATCGCGGTTGCGATAGACCCCGTAGTAGCGCCCTCTGGTATTCGCGTTCCGGCTCGTGCGAATGAATTTTTCGGTCTCTTCGACCCAGGGGAGCCCGGCGAAATCGAACAGCCCCCGCAAGGTCGGCTCAGGCGCTTCGACGATTTCCCGATAGCGGACGATCCGTGCGTTGGTGCAGCCGCTGATGCCGTCGGTCGCGATCTCGTTGACGGTGAGCCAGTCCCAGGCGATCTGCACGGCGAGCGGAAGCTCGCGAAATTGCCCAATGGTCAGCCCGCGCCGACGGGCCGGCCCCAGTTCGACCAGGCTTTCGGGCACCTGATCGGCAGCAAACTTCCCGGCTTGCATCCCCCTGAGCCGCAAGGCGACGACCGCGCGCGGGTCGCGAAGCAGCAGGATCACCCGCAAGCCTGGGACCGTTCGTGCGAACAGGCCAGCGCGGTCGACAAAATCGATCGACTTGATCACGATGAGGCGCAGGCGCGGTGAAGTCAGCGCGACAAAATCCGGGACCTGGATGTTGCGGGTGGCGTCCCGGCCGCCGAGTCGCGACTTGCCGATCGCGTGCAATGCTGCGATCAGCGACAGGCGGATCAGGTGCTGCACCGCCGGATGGTATCGCTTGCGAAACAGCGGGGGCCGACCGACCGACCGCAATGCCCGCACCGCCGCCATGCTTTCGATATAAGAGATGGCCGGCGGCGCAAACCGAAGCAGCGCCTCGGCATCGCAGACCGGCGGCAGGCCGTCGCCGGGGAGGGCGGTATCCGGCTCGTGGCGGTAGATCACCTCGGGGTGACTGTCGAAGGCTTTGCCGAGCCAGGACGTGCCGGAGCGGGCCGATCCCAGGATCAGCAATTTTGCGGCGGTCGCAGGGTCGGGCTGCACTGCCGTTACGTCGGGCGGGCCGCAGTTCGTGGCGATCGGGTGAATAACGACGGGCAGGGTATCCGCAGTGAAATCGGCGGCTGAGGTGTTGTTGCGGTCCGTGATCAGCCTCCTCCGGCATCGGTGACGAACTGCGGTGGTTCGGGCGAAATGATCGGCTCGAAGCCTCGTCCACCTGGAGCCATGCGAGGTGTCCTTCCTCGACGACCAGCAGCGGCCATGATCGGAATTTCAAAAGAAACCTGGAGAACGACGCTTCCCCGGATGTTTGCGTGGTGCTCTGCCAGCCGCTGACGATTTAGGTCCGACGACTCCGACCTGATGCTCGCGCCATCGATCTGCGCCCGAGCGTCGCGCAGAATTATTCAAATCGGGTTAAAGCGAGATCGATGGTCCGGAAGCCGATCCTGTCGGTGGGCCGGCAGGAGGCGGCGACCGCCCCGAACACCCCCGAACGCGCCGATCACCCGGCGGTCGGCGCGAGCGTCACGCTCGCCCACGCTCAAATTGCCGCGGCTGTCCGCCGTTTGCCGCAAAGCCGTCTCCCACATCGACAGTTTGTCCCCGGAAGTGGCGCGCGTGCGGCCCGGGTGCGGGTTGCGGCGCTGTCGGCCGTCGTTTTTTCGCCGGTGCGAAGGCGCGCAGGTGCTACACTCTTCGCCGTGAAACCGGGTGAGTGGGCAACCCCGAAGAAAGGGATGGAAATGGCGTATGACCTGCTGATCAAAAACGGCCGCATTGTCGACGGCTCGGGCAATCCGTCGTTTCGCGGCGATGTCGCCATCAAGGATGGCAAGATCGTCGAACTCGGCAAGCTCTCCGGCGCGGCGACGCGCACGATCGACGCTGAAGGCCGGGTCGTGGCGCCGGGCTTTATCGACAATCACTGCCATTACGACGCGCAGGTCACCTGGGACCCGCTGTGCTCGTTCTCGCCCGATCACGGCGCCACGACGGTGGTTTTTGGCAACTGCTCCCTGTCGCTGGCACCGGTGCGGCCGGGCTCAGCCAAACGCGTCGCCGAGTTCCTCTCCTATGTCGAAGCAATCCCGATGGAGGTGCTGAATACCGTCGAGGTCGATTGGGAGACGATTCCGCAATATATGGAGCGGCTGGACCACAATCTTGGCGTCAATATCGGCAATCTGATCGGCCATTCGACCGTCCGCTACTACGTGATGGGCGATGAATGCCAGAAGCGCACCGCGAGCGACGACGAAATCAAAAAGATGCAGGATGTCGTGCGCGACGGCATCAAGGGTGGCGCATTGGGCCTGTCGGTGTCGCGCAACCAGGGCCACTATGATCCGCAGGGCGTGCATATCCCGGCCTTGTGGGCCGATGAGAAGGAGATCTTCGCGCTCGGCGACGTGCTGCGCGAGATGGGCACCGGCATCATCCAGTCGGGTGGTGGCCGCGCGGCCGAACTCGGCAGCGGGTTGATGGCGCGGCTCAGCGAGGCCACCGGCCGCACCGTGATCTACAACAATCTCGGCCAGACCGTGCGCGAGCCCGATGCCTGGAAAAAGCATATGGCTCGGGTCGAGGAGACCTCGAGGGCCGGCATCCGGGCCTATCCGCTGTGCAGCCCGAACCGCACGACGCAGAGCTTCACGATGCGCAACTGCCAGGTGTTCCGCGGCTCGCCGACCTGGCACCCGATCCTGTTGTCGTCGGACGACGAGAAGCTCAAGGCTTATGCCGACCCGGCGATCCGGCAGAAATTGCACGAGGAGGTCGTCGAGCAGAAGGTAAAGGTTCCGGCCGCCGGCTATTCGCGCGAGTGGTACAATTACATGTGGGTGGAGACCCCGGTTCTGGAAAAGAACCAGGGGCTCAAAGGGAAGACGATCGGCCAGATCGCCAAGGAGCAGGGGAAGCGGGTCATCGACGCCTTCCTCGACCTTGTCGTCGAAGAAAACCTCGATACCGGCCTGATGCAGTCGGAAAACAATGTCGACGACGAAGCGATGGCCAAGATCCTGACCTATCCGAACGCGATCGTCGGTTTGTCGGATGGTGGCGCGCATGTCCAGTTCCACGGTGGCTACGGCTATTCGACACGGCTCTTGTCGGAATGGGTGCGCGACAAGCAGATCATGACCCTCGAGCACGCGGTGCGGCGGCTGACCTTTGATTCGGCATCGGCATTGGGGCTCTATGATCGCGGTCTGCTGCGTCCCGGCATGGCGGCGGACATCGTGATCTTCGATCCCGATACAGTGCGCCCGTTGCCCGAGAGCATCGTCCACGATTTCCCGGCCGGCGGTTGGCGCGTGAAGGAGCCGGCCCAGGGCATCATGGCGACGATCGTCAACGGCGAGGTGCTGATCGAGAACGGCAAGCACACCGGGGCGCTCCCCGGCCGCGTCTTGCGCAACACCTACTATCACGCCAGCAACGCCTGACGCATTCGTCCCGGCAAACAGCGGCCGCCCGCAGCTTCGGTTGCGGGCGGTTTGCGTCTTGGGACCCGACCCCATATTCCGGTCATGGATTTCTCCCTTTCCGACGAGCAGCGGGCGTTTCAGGATACGGCGCGCAACTTTGCCCGTGAGGAATGGCTGCCGCACGCGCCGGGCTGGGACGAGCGCCAGGAATTTCCGGTCGCAGCGTTGCGGCGCGCGGCGGCGCTGGGTTTTGCTGCCATCTATGTCGGCGAGGAATATGGCGGCAGCGGGCTCGGCCGGGTCGATGCCGCGATCATTTTCGAGGAGCTGGCCGCCGCCTGCCCATCGACCGCCGCCTATCTCTCGATCCACAACATGGCGTCATGGATGATCGACCGGTTCGGCACCGCCGGGCAGCGCGCCCGCTTTCTGCCCAAACTGACATGCCTGGATGATCTCGCCAGCTACTGCCTGACGGAGCCGGGCAGCGGCTCCGATGCGGCCGCACTGGCGACGCGTGCGGTGCGTGACGGCGATCATTACGTGGTGAACGGAACCAAGGCGTTCATTTCCGGCGGTGGCGCCAGCGACCTCTATGTCGCGATGGTGCGCACCGGCGGTGCGGGCCCGCGCGGGATCTCCTGCCTCCTTATTGAACAGGGCACCCCCGGCCTGTCTTTTGGCAAGAAGGAGCGCAAGCTCGGCTGGAACTCGCAACCGACGGCGATGGTGATCTTCGAGGATTGCCGGGTGCCGGTCGCGAACCGTCTCGGGGATGAGGGCGACGGCTTCAAGATCGCGATGATGGGGCTCGATGGTGGCAGGCTCAACATCGCCGCCTGCTCGCTCGGCGGGGCGCGGGCCTGTCTCGACGCGGCGCGCGCGCACCTGTTGGAGCGGCGGCAATTCGGCCGGACGCTCGCCGATTTCCAGGGATTGCAGTTCAAGCTTGCCGACATGGCGACCGAACTCGATGCGGCGCGGCTGATGGTGTGGCGCGGTGCCGCGAGCCTCGATCGCAGCGATCCGCAAGCGGTCATGCATTGCGCGATGGCCAAGCGGCTGGCGACCGATGCCGGCTTCCACATCTGCAACGAGGCGCTGCAGCTGTTTGGCGGATACGGCTATCTGAAGGACTTTCCGGTCGAGCGCTACCTGCGCGACCTGCGCGTCCATCAGATCCTCGAAGGCACCAACGAGATCATGCGGGTGATCATCGCTCGCCGCCAGCTTGCCGCCTCGAATGAATGAGGACGGCCGGGGCGAGCCTTCGGGCGGCGGCGTGGTCCGGCTGCGCGCGATGACCGGCGCGGACATCGAAGCCTGCGTGCCGCTGCTGGCACAGCTCGGTTATGAAATGAGCCGTGACGAAGCCGCCCGGCGGATGGCAGAGGTGCTGTCGGCGCCGGGCCATGCGCTGATGGTCGCCGAGCGGGCGGGGCGGGTCGTCGGCCTGCTGCACGTTTTCGACCGGCCGGCAATCGAGAACCCGCGTGAAGCCGTGGTGCAGGCGATCGTCGTCGACCGGGCCGGCCGCCGCGCCGGGATCGGGCATATGCTGATGGCAGAAGCGGAACGCTGGGGACGCGAGCGCAATTGCGGCTCGGTCGTGCTGAGCTCGAACATCGCCCGCGCGCCGGCCCACGCCCTTTATGCCGCACTCGGCTACCGCGTGTCGGCGACCTCCTACGTCATGCGCAAGCCGCTGGCACCACGCAAGCCGCTGGCACCAAAATGACCGGCGCCGACGAAATCCTGCTCGGCCGCGAAGGCGGGCTTGCGACGATCACGATCAACCGGCCGCAGGCGCTGAATGCGCTGACCCTGGCGAACTACCGGCGGATCGCCCCGGCGCTCGCCGAATGGGCAGAGAACCCGGCGGTGCACGCCGTTCTCGTCCGCGGCGCCGGCGGGCGCGCCTTCTGCGCCGGCGGCGATGTGCGCGCGGTCTACGAAGCCGGCCGCAGCACCGGCGGCAACCGCGGTCTGATCGACGTGTTTTTTCGCGAGGAATACCGGCTGATCCGTCAGATCCACCGGCTCGCCAAGCCCTATGTCGCGCTGATCGACGGCATCACGATGGGTGGCGGAGCCGGGATCTCGGTCAATGGCGCCTATCGGGTCGCCACCGAGCGCACCCTCTTTGCGATGCCGGAGACCGCGATCGGCCTCTTTCCCGATGTCGGTGCGACGTGGTTTCTGAACCGTTGCCCCGGTCGGATCGGCCGCTATCTCGGGCTGACCGGCACCCGGTTGCACGCCGCCGACGCGCTTTATTGCGGCCTTGCCACCCATGTCGTGGTGCCGGATGCGGTCGAAGTGCTGGTCGCGGAACTCGCCCGGACCGATTGGCGGAGCGGCGACGAGGCTCATCAGGCCGAGGCGATCCTCCGCGAATTTGCGGTCGACCCGGGCCCGGCGCCGCTCGCGGCATTGCGGCCGGCGATCGACCGCTGCTTTGCCGGCGAGACGGTCGAAGCGATCCTCGCGGCATTGGCGGCCGAGGCGGCCGGCGGCGGCGCCGATGCCGAGTGGGCCGCGGCAACCCATGCCGGGCTGCTGACCAGATCACCGACCAGCCTCAAGGTGACGTTGCGCCAACTGACAATCGGCCGCGATTACAACCTCGACCAGGCGCTGATCCTCGAATACCGGCTGACCCAGCATTTCATGGCGGCGCATGATTTTTACGAAGGCGTGCGTGCAGCGTTGGTCGACAAGGACAAGAAACCGCGCTGGCGGCCGGCCTCGCTCGGCGAGGTCGACGACGCAATGGTCGCAGCCTATTTCGCCCCCCTCGGCGACCGTGAACTGGTTTTCACCCCCGAGATCGGAGATAGCGCATAAGGGGGATTCTGGAAAATCGGGCCGGATAACGGTGATTCTGGAAAATTCAGGTGTCGGTGCGGGTAGGGTGCACGGCTCACAAAACCAACACTAAAAGATGATAGGCTGAGCAACAACCGCTCATGACCACTATCACTATTGCCCTTAGTATACGCAATGGCTGACGTTGAACCTGAAAATTTTTATTGAGCCATGGCCCGACGCCACGTAATTTCATGCTGCCGTTGGCGATAATCACTGACGCCCCGAATATCACTAACCAAATAATTCCTACAAGCGTAGACCATACAAAGACGCCATATAGTGTATCGGGCTGCCATTCGCGCGGATGATAGGCATAAAATGGAAATACAATTGACCTGCCAAACCTGCTCGGAGTGAAAATTAACTCCTTTGGTGCGGACTGGAAGAAGCCATAACTTAACAATAAGTTTACAATATTCAAGGATACGAATGACAATAGCAATAATCCGCAAGCATCGCCAAACAATGTCATAAACATGCGCGAAATAGTGGCAGTTGACATATATTGCAATACCCTCCTGGTCACGATGAGGGCAGCAAAGTCTACGAGAAAATTATAAATGATTGGTAATCCACCGAATATCGCGACCCCAGTTTCTATGTTCAATCCAAAGGTAACTTTTGCGCCCTGATTACCTAAAATATCTCCGGGAATTGTGGAGAGATGGCCTTGAAGATCGATATCTAAATTGAACGGAACGTTCGTGTAATGTGGGATAGCTACCAGAGTCCATGTTCTCGACGAGTGAGGATCGCCAGCACGGGCAAGATCGACAAGTCTTATACGCCAATCGTTCGGTATGCTGAAATACCATAACAGTCCAAATATCATAACTATTATGAGAGAGGCGATGCAGGATCGTAGGAAGCCGCGTCTAGACCACAAGTGCTCTGTAAATAGGGCATCAAACGCGGATGTTAAGAGGTTGGGCAATATGGTGCCGAAAGTAAAGAGAGACGAGGTCGTAATGGCTTGTGCAATCTGGCGTCTAAAGGGTGCTTTGGAAATACGCTCCACTTCGGTAAAGCATTTCCACAGGGTAACAACAGAGATGCCGCACATTAAAAACGGTGAGTAACCAAGAAGCGGAGTCATCCCTTGGAGCCTGATCAGTGAGGCGTACAGCTTTTATGTGATAAGCCGTGAAATCGTGCTGACGCTGACACCGTAGCTCTTGGCAAGGCTGCGGGTCGGCTCGCCCTTCGCCAGCCGCCCCCGTGCTTCTCGCTTCTGGTGTTCGGTGAGCTTGGGCTTGCGGCCCATGCGGACGCCTTTTGCCCGCGCGATTTGTCGTCCTTCGTGGGTGCGCTTGATGATGCGCAGGCGTTCGTCTTCGGCCATTGCGGACATCATCGCCATGAAGCCACGCCCCATAGGCGTAGCGAGATCGATATAGCTGCGGTCGAGAACCTTGATCGCGGCTCCGGCGTCGATCACCGTCTTGATGATTTGCAAGCCGTCCCACATCGAGCGCGTGGCGCGATCCCATTCGGCAATGACAAGCTCGTCGCCGGTGTCGAGGTTGTCGAGGGCAAGAGCAAGCTCTGGACGACCGGCCATGCTTTTGCCGGATGCGGTGTCGGAATAGATCACACTGCATCCGAGACGCTTGAGCGCCTTGATCTGCCGCGAAAGGTCTTGCTGCTGCGTGCTGACACGCGCATAGCCGATCAGCCGTTTTCGGGGCTTTGCTTTGAGACTCATTTACGACGACGCTAAGCCGCTGATTCCATGAAGGCAAGCAGCATCGTCAAATATCTTGATTTGTTGCGTGCTTGGCCCTGGCGGGTGGCGCAGTCTGGGCCCGTTTCAGCGTGGCTCTCTTCCGGTGGCGCCGGATTCTTTCTATCGTGGTCTGGGTGGGCCGGCTGAAGCGGGACAGAGGGAAACCTGATGGCGACGATCGGATTTATCGGGCTCGGCAACATGGGGGCGCCGATGGCGGCCAATCTCGTCAAGGCCGGCCACCAGGTCATGGGCTATGACATTGTACCGGGGCTGGTTGCGGCATTGGTGGCAACAGGCGGCCGGGCCGCGGTCAGTGCTGCCGAAGCGCTCGCCGGCGCCGAAATCGTGATCACGATGCTGCCGGCCGGGCCGCAGGTGCGCGAGGTGTATCTCGGCAATAGCGGGCTCGGCAATGCCGGGGTGCTGGGCCGTGCCGAGCGGGGCGCGTTGCTGATCGACTGCTCGACGATCGATGTCGAGACCGCGCGCGCGGTCGCCGCCGCCGCTGGCGAAGCCGGATTCGACATGCTCGATGCGCCGGTCTCGGGCGGGACTGCCGGGGCCGCGGCGGCGAGCCTGACGATCATGGTCGGCGGCGGTGCGGCGGCGTTTGCCCGCGCCCAACCGGTGCTCGCGGCGATGGGACGCACGATCGTCCATGCCGGCCCCTCCGGCAGTGGCCAGGCGGTCAAGATCTGCAACAACATGATGCTCGCGGTGTCGATGATCGGGGTGTGCGAGGCGCTGGCGCTCGGCGACAAGCTCGGGCTCTCGGCGCAGACGCTCTATGATGTGTGCAGCAAATCCTCGGGCCAGTGCTGGGCGCTGACCAGCTATTGCCCGGTGCCGGGACCGGTCCCGGGTTCGCCCGCCAACCGCGATTATGCTGCGGGGTTCACCGCGGCGATGATGCTGAAGGATCTGCGGCTGGCGCAGCAGGCGGCCGGTGCGGTGGCGGCGGCGACGCCGCTTGGTGCGGTGGCGGCGGCGCTCTACCAGCTCCTGGCCGATCAGGGAATGGCGGGGCTCGATTTCTCGGCGATCTATCGCTTTGTCGCCAAACCGCAATCGTAACCCGTGAAACGAAGAATTAACTAAGCCGCGGGTACCCTTCCCGAGACCGCCCTGTAACGAGGCTCGGATGAATGACAATTATCTCGAAGTGATCTCGCTCGTCGAGCGGCTTCACCGCCATTTCCTGGAGGTGGTGAAGCTCGAGCTCGAGGGGCAGGGGATCCACGACATCAACAACGTACAAGGAATGATGCTGTTCAACATCGGCGACGCCGAGATGACGGTCGGGGAGCTGACCCTGCGTGGCTGCTATCTCGGCTCGAATGTCTCATACAATGTCAAGAAGATGGTCGAGAACGGCTATCTGGTGCAGCAGCGTTCGCGCCACGATCGCCGGTCGGTTCATGTCCGGCTCACCGATAAGGGGTTCAAGCTGCGCGACGGCTTGTTGGCGATGCACCAGCGTCATGCCGATGCGCTGGGCCAGGCCCTGGTCAATCTCGAAGACCTTCAGGCGGTCGGCGTCACGCTGCGCCGGCTGGAACGGTTCTGGATCCGGGCCGGCGACATATTGCAACGCCAGCCGCAATTTGCCGCCTGATCTTTTCAGGTGATTTTCCCGGCTCCACCTGCGAGTCTGGTGCAACAGCGGTTGTGGAGGCGAAGCATGGCAGTCGAGCTCATCGCGCTGGCACCCGGGTTGAGCGCAGCCGGCCGGCTCGACCGGGCGGATCTCGAAGCGCTGGCGCGGTCCGGGGTGCGCACCATCATCAACAATCGTCCCGATGGGGAAGACCCGGGACAATTGCCGGCCGCCGAGGCGAGGGAGTTGGCCGAAGCGCTCGGCCTCGCCTATCACCATATCCCGATCACCGCGGCGAGCCTGACCAGCGCCGATGTCGATGCGTTTGCCGCAGCGTTGCACGACGCGGCGCAGCCGATTGTCGTCCATTGCCGCAGCGGCACCCGTTCGACCCTGTTATGGGCTCTCACTCGGCTGCGCGAAGGCGCTGACCCGCTGAGCCTGGTGGCCGAAGCCGCGCGCCACGGCATCGATATCGCCAGCCTGCCGGCGGTTGCGGCCCGCCTGCGCCAGCGTCCGTCCTGACCAACCCGCGTCCTGACCACATGGATATCGCCCGACCCGCGGTGACACTGCGCGGGGGGGTGGCGAGCTGCGGCCGCGGCCGGTACCGGGAAATCCGCGACACCGCGCTCACGCTCGTCGAAGCGGCCGGCGACGGCAGGGACAATGCCCGAGCCGCCGGCGATGCCGATCTCGCCGATATCCGCGGCGCCGTCTGCGGCGTGTCGCGGCGACCCCCAGGAGATGCCCAAGACCGGCGGCAATCTTCAGCCGGCTATTGCTGCGTGTTTGTGGTCGTCGTATGGGTCGTCTTCGCGCCGGTCCATGGGTCGGTTTGGGTCATCGTATGGGTTTGCGTGCTGCCGGCGATGCCCGCTTTGTAGGTATCACGCTCGGTCACCGGGTTACCGTACATATCGACGCCATGTTTCGTGGTCGATGTTTGGTAGCTCCCGTAGGGTCCCGTCGTCGTCGATGTGGTCGAACCCGTATCCGCAGGCGGCGCCGCTCCGGGTGCCGGCGGCGGTGCGGGAGGATAGGTCTGCGCGATGGCGAAGCCCGGTCCTCCCATCAGAATCAGCGCCGCGACGCCAGCGATCAGATGCTTGCCCATCGGCCCTCCTGTTGGTTGCCATCCCATGCGCCGGTAAACCGCGGGACCCCTCGGACGGTTCCCACGGGAGCCGGCGGCGCATGCCCCGGTCGTGCCGTCCGGGATCCAGCAATTGCGGGCGATCATCCGGTTGGAGACCGGGAACCCGCCGATCCGAAAACCCGGGTCGGACGTCGGGACCTGTGCCAGCGCCGATGGGAAGGTGGTGGCGCCGTCGCCTGGGTTGGCCGCGCGAGCAAGACATCGTCATTGGGGAACAGATCGAGTGCCGGCACAGTATCCGGCTCACGCCCGGTCAGCCTGCCGTTTGCGTCTCGTTGCCCCTGACAAACCGTGTCTTCGAGGGACAGGTATTTGATGATGTGGTCGGAGTGAGAGGATTTGAACCTCCGGCCCCTGCCTCCCGAAAGCAGTGCTCTACCAGGCTGAGCTACACTCCGCCGACCGGGCGCCGTCTATACCGCCAATGTCGCGCCGGTGCAAGGCGGCGACCACGACGCCGCGGGGCGCGAACCACAGGCTCGTGCGAGCGAGCCCGGCTGCCCCGATCCGGAGAGGGCTCGTCGAGCGTCAAAACCTGCGATCGCCGGCAAAGGCCGCGGCATCGATCAGCGCCCGCCGCTCGGTCCCATCGGCGAAGCCGGCCAGCGCCTCGATCGCCGCCATCGCATAGCCGCGCGAGCGTTGGAGGGTGTCGCTCAGCGCGCCATGGCGCTCGACCAGACCGACCGCGCGTTCGAGATCGCCGGGTTGCTGGTCCATGGCTTCGACGGTGCGGCGCCAGAAGCCGCGTTCCTCGTCATCACCGCGCGCAAAGGCGAGCAGGATCGGCAATGTGATCTTGCCGTCGCGAAAATCATCGCCGATGCTCTTGCCGAGCTCGGCCTGCCGGGCCGAAAAATCGAGCACGTCGTCGACCAGCTGAAACGCGGTGCCGAGATTGCGGCCGAAGCGATCGAGCGCCTGTTCCTCTTCCGGCGATCGATCGCCCAGCACCGCGCCGATGCAGCAGGCGGCGGCAAACAGCTCGGCGGTTTTGGCCTCGATGACCGCGAGATAGGCGGCCTCGGTCGTGCCGGTGTCGCCGGTCGTCATCAGCTGCATGACCTCGCCTTCGGCGATGATCGCCGAAGCGCGGGACAGGATCTCGAGCACCCGCAGCGAGCCGTCGGCGACCATCAGTTCGAAGGCCCGGCTGAACAGAAAGTCGCCGACCAGCACCGCGGGCTTGTTGCCCCAAACCGCGTTTGCGGTATCGCGGCCGCGCCGTAGGCCGCTCGAATCGACGACGTCGTCATGCAGCAGCGTAGCGGTATGGATGAACTCGACCGCGGCCGCGAGCGCCACATGCCGCTCGCCGCGATAGCCGCACAGCCGCGCGCAGCCGAGCGTCAGCATCGGCCGCAACCGCTTGCCGCCGCCGGCGACGATATGGCCGGCAAGCTGCGGGATCAGCGCTACCGGGCTGTGCATCCGCTCGATGATCACCCGGTTGACGCGCGCGAGATCGTCGGCAAGCAGGCGCATCAACGGGTCGAGCGACGGCCCGCGTCCCGCCTGCGGCTGTTCGACACCCGCCACCGGCGCCAACTGGTTCTCCTGCGTATCCGCCACCGCGGACGATCAGCCCTCGATCGGCTTGATGCGTCCGAACCCGAATGAGCATAGAATGCGTCGCCGACCGGTCAAGAGCCGCACCATTCGCCCCCCTTTCGAGCCTGCCGAAGATCGATGCGATGAAAGAGCTGTTGCGCACCAACAACGCGGTGCGGCTTTCGTGGGTGCAGGCCCTGCTGCGCGATTCCGGTATCGACAGCGTGGTGCTCGACCAATACACGAGCCTCGTCGAAGGCAGCATCGGCGCGATCCCGCGCAGGCTGATGGTGGCGGAACAGGATTTCATCCGCGCCCGCGCCTTGCTCGACGCATCGGACGAGAGTGTCGGGTGAGTTCGGCGCCCGGTGCCGCACCCGAATTTACCGAAGACCGGCTGCTCGGCGGGCGCATTCGCTTGCGTCAGCCGGCCTCCGGCTACCGGGTCGCGATCGATCCGATCTTTCTCGCCGCTGCGATCCCCGCCGAGCCGCATCAGCTCGTGCTCGATGTCGGCTGCGGCGCCGGTGCGGCGATGTTGTGCCTGGCGGCGCGAGTGCCGCATACCCGCCTCGTCGGCCTCGAGATGCAGCGCGAGCTGGTGCGCCTCGCCGGCGACAACACGATCCTGAACGGCCTCGAAGCTCGGGTCTCGGTGATGATCGGCGATTTGCTGCGGCCGCCGCCGCGGCTGTCGCCCGGCGCCTTCGACCATGTGATGGCGAACCCGCCCTATCACGAGCCCGGCCGGGCGGTCGCATCGGCACAACCGGGCAGGGCCGCCGCAACGATCGAAGGCGAAGCCGATCTCGCCGCCTGGGTGCGCTTCTCGCTGGCGATGGTGCGGCCGAAAGGCACGGTGACCTTCATCCATCGCGCCGACCGCATCGATGTGCTGCTGGCGCAGATCGCCGGCCGGGCGGGCGAAATCGTCATCTTCCCGTTATGGCCCGGCGCCGACCAGGCGGCGAGCCGGGTCCTGCTGCGGGCCCGCAAGCAGGTCGCAGCGCCGGCGCGGCTCGCCGCGGGGCTGGTGCTGCACCGGCCCGACGGACGGCCGACTGCTGCTGCCGAGGGCGTGCTCAGGGAAGGGCGGGGGCTCGACCTTTGAGCCGAAGTGTGCGCTGCCGCCGCCTCGCCCGGTGCGGCGGTCGATCGGGCCGGCCGTGAAGCTCCGCGACTACCTCGATGTCGAGCGACTGTGGCGGCGCGGGCCGGTGGTTGCGGTGCTGCGCTTCGAGGGCGTCATCATGCCGCGGCTGCGGCGCCACGGCATCTCGCTGGGGAGCCATGCCCGGGCCATCGAACGGGGGTTCAGCCTGCGTGGCCTGGTCGCGGTCGCGATCGTCGTCAATTCGCCCGGTGGGTCGCCGGTGCAATCGGCACTGCTGTTTCGCCGGATTCGGCAGCTCGCCGACCAGAAGCACATCCCGGTCATTGCTTTTGCCGAAGATGTGGCAGCCTCGGGCGGCTATTGGCTGGCACTCGCCGGCGACGAGATCTTCGGCGAGGAGACCTCTCTGGTCGGCTCGATCGGTGTCATCAGCGCCGGTTTCGGCCTCGCCGAGCTGATCGGGCGACTCGGCATCGAGCGCCGCCTCCATACCGCCGGCGCCCGCAAATCCCTGCTCGACCCGTTCCTGCCCGAGGATCCCGGTGATGTCGAGCGCCTTGCCGGGCTGCAGGCCGATATCCACCGCGCCTTCAAGGAGCATGTCCGGCGCCGCCGCGGGGCCAAGATCGATGCTGCCGACGACAGCCTGTTCGAGGGCGACGTCTTGACCGGGCAGATGGCCGCCCGGCGCGGGCTGATCGACGGGATCGGCGAACTGCACGGCGTGATGCGCGCCCGTTATGGCGATCGGGTCAGGCTGCGCGCGATCGCCGTCGAACGCCGGCGGTCATTGTGGAGCCGGCTGTCCTTCACCGCCCGCGAGCCTGCCGCGGCGCTGACCGATCTCGCCGAATGGCTCGAAACGCGGCTGATTTGGGCCCGGTTCGGGCTCTGACAAGCGATGTCACGCGGTCGGTCGAGCGGCGTTCTTGACCGGGCTCGTGCCCCACCGGTAAATCTCGATGATGTTCGAGGTTCCCGATCTCGTCGTCCTGATCTTGGTGTTTGGCGTGGGGTGGCTCGCTTATCGCTGGCTCAACGGAACCGCCCGCGGGCTCGAGCAGCGCCGTGCCGCCGCGTCGCGACGGGCGATCCCGGCCGAGGAACTGGTCGCCTGCGGGGTTTGCGGCGCCTATGTCCCGGCACGGGCCGCGGGCTGTGACCGGCCCGACTGCCCGCAGCCACGCTGAGCCTGCGATTTGGGCGGCAACGGGACGGTCGGGCGGCAACGGGACGGTCGGGCGGCAAAGGGGCGGCGATGAGCTTTCAGGCGATGATCTTCGACCTGCAACGGTTCTGGGCCGCAGCGGGCTGCGTAATCCTGCAACCCTATGATGTCGAAGTCGGGGCCGGGACCTTCCACCCGGCAACCGCCTTGCGCGCGCTCGGGCCGGCGCCGTGGCGCGCCGCCTATGTCCAGCCGTCGCGCCGGCCGACCGATGGCCGCTACGGCGACAACCCGAACCGGTTGCAGCAATATTATCAGCTGCAGGTCATCCTGAAGCCGGCGCCATCCGACAGCCAGCAGCTGTACCTGGCCAGCCTCGCGGCAATCGGTATCGATGCCGCCCGCCACGACATCCGCTTTGTCGAGGATGATTGGGAGAGCCCGACCTTGGGCGCCTGGGGGCTCGGCTGGGAAGTCTGGCTCGACGGCATGGAGGTCAGCCAGTTCACCTATTTCCAGCAGGTCGGCGGCATCGAATGCGACCCGGTTTCGACCGAGCTGACCTATGGCCTCGAGCGGCTGGCGATGTATGTGCAAGGCGTCGAAAGCATTTTCGAGCTCGACTATAATGGCGTTTCCGGGCCGGGCCGGATCACCTATGACGACGTGTTCCGGCGCGCCGAGCGCGAATTCTCGGCCTATAATTTCGAACTCGCCGACACCGCACGCCTCGTCCGCCATTTCGAGGATGCCGAGCGCGAATGCGGCCAGGCGCTCGAACGCGGTCTCGCATTGCCGGCCTATGACCAGTGCCTGAAGGCGAGCCACCTGTTCAACCTGCTCGATGCGCGCGGGGCGATCAGTGTGACCGAGCGCGCCGCCTACATCCTGCGGGTTCGCACGCTGGCCCGCGGCTGCTGCGAAGCCTGGCTCGCCGGCGCGGCCGCCTGAGACCCGACACCTGACATGGGCGAATTGCTGCTCGAGCTGTTGTCCGAGGAAATCCCGGCGCGGATGCAGCGCCGCGCGATCGAGGATCTCGCCAGTCTCATTCGCGACAAGCTTGCCGCGGCCGAAATCCCCGCCGGCGAACTGCGTTCCTATGTCACGCCGCGCCGGCTCGTCGTGATTGCCGACGGCATCGCCGCGGTCCAGCCCGATCGTAGCGAAGAGCGGCGCGGCCCGCGGGTCGGGGCGCCGCCGGCGGCGATCGACGGGTTCCTGCGCTCGGCCGGTCTCGGCTCGATCGAGGAATGCGAGATCCGCGACACCGGCCGCGGCCAATTCTATTTCGCGGTGGTCAAGCGCTCTGGCCGGCCATCCGCCGAAGTGCTGCCGGAGCTGATCCGGGCGGCGATCGCCGAATTGCCCTGGCCGAAATCGATGCGCTGGCCGGGCGCGCTGCTGCGCTGGGTGAGGCCACTGACGTCGCTCGTCTCTCTCTACGACGGCGACATCTTGCCATTGGCGCTCGATGGGGTGCCGGTCGGCCGCACCACGCGTGGCCACCGTTTTCTGGCGCCGGACGAGATCAGCGTTGCCGATGCCGCCGATTATCTCGAAAGGCTGCAACAGGCTTATGTGATCGTCGATCAGGACCGGCGCCGCGAGCTGATCCGGAACGATCTTGACCGCCGTGCCGCGGAGCTGGGGTTGGCGGTCAAGCCCGATCCGGGATTGCTCGACGAGGTGACCGGCCTCGCCGAGTTCCCGATCGTGCTCGCCGGCAGGATCGATGCCGATTTTGTGCGGCCATTGCCCGAGGGCCTGCCGCCCGAAGTGCTGCAAACGGCGATGCGCGCGCACCAGAAGTACTTTTCGTGTGTCTATGCCGATGGTCGGCCGGCGCCATATTTCCTGTTCATCGCCAATAATCTCGCCGCGGATGGCGGCAAGGCGATCATCGCCGGCAACGAGCGCGTCCTGCGCGCCCGCCTCGCCGACGCCCGCTTTTTCTGGGACCAGGACCGCAAGGTCAGGCTCGAAGACCGCGTCGAAGCCCTGAAGGACCGGGTCTACCACGCCAAGCTCGGCAGCGTATACGACAAGGTCGAGCGGGTCGAGGCGCTGGCGGAGTTTCTCTCCAGGAACGCCCGCTTTCGGGATGATTCATCCGTCACCCCCGCGCAAGCGGGGGGCCAGGGGGAGCGCCCGAATCCCAGGACCCTGGTTTCCCGCGTTCGTGGGAATGATCGTTCGGAGCTAAGTCGGTTGGCGCGGCGCGCGGCGCGGCTCGCCAAAGCCGATCTCTCCACCGGCATGGTCGGCGAGTTCCCCGAATTGCAGGGAGTGATGGGGCGGTATTACGCTCTCCACGATGGCGAGCCGTGCGAAGTCGCCGACGCGATAGCCGATCAGTACAAACCGCTTGGTCCTGACGATATTTGTCCCACCGCGCCGAATTCGATTGTCGTCGCCCTCGCGGACAAGATCGATACGCTGGTCGCTTTCTTTGCGATCGACGAGAAGCCGACTGGTTCACGCGACCCGTTCGCACTCCGTCGTGCGGCCCAGGGTGTGATCCGGCTGATCCTCGAAAACGACTTGCGGCTGCGGCTGGCGAAGGCATTTGCCGTCGCCCGAGCTGCGCCGGGGCTGCCCGCATTGGGTGAGCAGAGCGAGATTGCGGCCGCTGTGTCCGAGCTGCTCGCCTTCATCACCGACCGGCTCAAGGTTCATTTACATGATCAAGGAGTCCGCCACGATCTGATTGCTGCGGCCTTTGTCCAATTCGGTGCCGGGGCCATCCCTTATACCGGCACGTATGAGGACAATCTGGTTCGCCTGCGGGCGCGTGTCGAGGCGCTGGCCGGTTTTCTCGACGCGGATGATGGAGCGAATTTGCTGATCGCGTACCGCCGCGCGGTCAATCTCGTTCGCATCGAGGACCGCAAAGACGGCTCTTTCCGCGGAAGTGATGTCGATGCGTCCCTGCTGTGTCAGGTTGAAGAAATCTCGCTTGCCGAGAGCCTCGATAAAATAGCGATGCGTACCGGCGAATTCGTGCGCGCCGAAAAGTTCGAGGAGGCGATGGCGGAATTGGCGCGATTGCGAAGGCCGGTGGACGAGTTTTTTGACAAGGTCACGGTCAATACCGACGATCCCGAGCTGCGCCAGAACCGGTTGCGGCTGTTGTCGCGGATCCGGGCGACGATGAACCAGGTGGCCGATTTCTCGCTGATCGAGGGCTAGACGGGGCCAAGCTTGGGCAGGGCATTGGGATGTGACGGGCATGATCCCACATGAGACTCGGCGGCCCACAGGGGAACAAATGGTGGCGCGTTCCCGTTCGCTCCGACAAGGTTGCGGTACGGCTGGCGATTTCGCCGTTGCCGGGTAAGCGACAGGTGCAGGGCGGCTGAAGGCGCGGATGCGGCCGGCAACGCGAATTTCTGCGACGCTGAATTTTTGACCACGCGAGGGTGGGCGACGGATGACCAAAAAGTGGGTCTATCGGTTCGGCGGTGGCAGCGCCGAGGGCGGCGCAGCGCTGCGCAACCTGCTCGGCGGCAAGGGGGCCGGCCTCGCCGAGATGAGCGAGCTCGGGCTGCCGGTACCGCCCGGTTTCACGATCACGACCGAGGTGTGCACCTGGTTTTACGCGAACGGCAAGACCTATCCGCCCGGTCTCGAAAGAGAGGTCTCGAGCGGCCTCGCAGCGATCGAGAAGGCGCTCGGCACGCGCTTTGGCGATGCCGGCAACCCGCTCTTGGTGTCGGTCCGCTCCGGTGCCCGCACATCGATGCCGGGCATGATGGATACCGTGCTCAATCTCGGGCTCAACGACCGTTCGGTCGAAGGGTTGGCGAGGACCAGCGGCGACGCGCGCTTCGCCTATGACAGCTATCGCCGGTTCATCCAGATGTATGGCCAGGTTGTGCTCGGGATCGGGCACCATCGTTTCGAGAGCCTGCTCGATGATCACAAGCGCGATATCGACCAGACGCTCGACACCGAACTCGACGCCGAGGATTGGAAGATCATCGTCGACGGGTTCAAAGATGTCGTGGCCCAGGATACTGGAAAGCCATTCCCGCAGAACCCGCAGGACCAGCTGTGGGGGGCGATCGCCGCAGTGTTCGGCTCGTGGATGAACCCGCGCGCGGTGACCTATCGCCGCCTCCATGAGATCCCCGCCGAATGGGGCACGGCGGTCAATGTGCAGGCGATGGTGTTCGGCAATATGGGGCCCGACTGCGCAACCGGCGTCGCCTTCACTCGCGACCCCTCGACCGGAGAGAACGAGTTTTTCGGCGAGTACCTAGTCAACGCCCAGGGCGAAGATGTCGTCGCCGGGATCCGCACGCCGCAGCATCTGACGATCGCCGGCAAAAAGGCCAACAATTCGAGCCTGCCGGCGATGGAAGAGACGATGCCCGAGGTGCTGGGTGAGCTGCGCCGGGTGCGGCAGGTGCTCGAACAGCATTACCGCGACATGCAGGATATCGAGTTCACCGTGCAGCGCGGCAAATTGTGGATGCTGCAGACGCGTGCCGGCAAGCGGACCGCCCAGGCCGCACTCAAGATCGCGGTGGCGCTGGTGACCGACGGGGTCATCGACCGTGCCGAAGCGATCCGCCGGATCGAGCCCAACTCGCTTGACCAGCTGTTGCATCCGATGCTCGATCCAAAGGCCAAGACAGCGGTCTTGATCCGCGGGCTGCCGGCCTCGCCGGGGGCGGCCTCGGGCCGGGTCGTGTTTTCCGCCGAGGAAGCCGAATCACTCGCCGCCCGTGGCGAGGCGGTTATCCTGGTGCGGATCGAAACAAGCCCCGAGGACATTCACGGCATGCACGCCGCCAAGGGGATTCTGACGAGCCGCGGCGGCATGACCAGCCACGCCGCGGTGGTTGCGCGCGGCATGGGTCGGCCCTGCGTCGTCGGCGCCGGCGATCTGCACGTCGATTATGCCAAGCGGACGATGGCGGTACGCACCACTCTCGTCAAAGCCGGTGAGATCGTGACCATCGACGGCTCGACCGGCGAGGTCATGGTCGGCGAGGTGCCGACGATCCAGCCCGAATTGTCCGGCGATTTCGCGACGCTGATGGGCTGGGCCGACGCGCTGCGCACGATGAAGGTCCGCGCCAACGCCGAGACCGAAGCGGACGCCCGCACCGCCCGCCGGTTCGGCGCGGAGGGAATCGGCTTGTCGCGCACCGAGCACATGTTCTTCGAAGCCGATCGCATCGGCCCGATCCGCCGGGTGATCATGGCCGATGACGAGGACGGGCGGCGCGCCGGGCTGGCCGAGCTATTGCCGATGCAGCGCCGGGATTTTGCCGAGCTCTTTCGCATCATGAAGGGCCTGCCGGTCACGATCCGGCTGCTCGACCCGCCTTTCCATGAGTTTTTGCCCAAGAGCGCGGCGGAATTCGAGGAGATGGCGCGGCTGACGGACCGTGATGTCGCCCAGGTGCGCCAGCGCGCGCTGGCGTTGCACGAGACGAACCCGATGCTCGGCCATCGCGGCTGCCGGCTCGGCATTACCTATCCCGAGATCTACGAGATGCAGGCGACCGCGATTTTCGAGGCCGCCGCCACCGTGCTCAAGGAAACCGGTGAGGTGGTCGCTCCCGAGATCATGCTGCCGCTGATCGCCACCAAGGTGGAATTCGACATCCTGAAGGAGATGATCGACCGGGTCGGGCGCACCGTCATGAAGCGGTCCGGTGTCGAGGTGCCCTATCTGGTCGGCACGATGATCGAATTGCCGCGAGCCGCGCTGCGCGCTGGCGAGATCGCCGAAACGGCTGAATTTTTCAGCTTTGGCACCAACGATCTGACGCAGACCGTGTTCGGCCTGTCGCGCGATGACGCAGCCAGCTTCCTCGGCGCCTATCTGCGGCAGGGGATCCTCGAACACGACCCGTTTGTCAGTATCGACGTCGCCGGGGTCGGCGAACTGGTGCGCATCGCCGCCGAGCGTGGCCGCGCCGCCCGCCCGGAGCTCAAGCTCGGCATTTGCGGCGAGCACGGCGGCGATCCGGCCTCGATCCGGTTTTTCCAGGAGGTCGGGCTCGATTACGTTTCGTGCTCGCCTTATCGGGTGCCGATCGCGCGTTTGGCGGCAGCGCAGGCGGCGCTGTCGCGGGATGCGAAGGACGCAACCTCTTGAACCGGCGGGCGGGTGCCGTCTTGCTGGCGGCAGTGGTCGCCGCCGCACCCGTCGCTGCCGCACCCGTCGCCAAGCCGCCGCTGACGCTGCTGTTGCCGATGCCGGCTCCTGCGCCGCCGCCCGCTCCGGTGCCGTCGCCGCCACCGATCAATCCCGGCTATGCCCCGGCACCGCCAAGCGGATTGTCACCGATTCTGACACAGCCGGGGCCGGTCTATCAGTTGCCGCGCCCGGCCTATTCGGCCTATCCGCCGCCGGCGCTGCCGGGGCCGATCGATCAACAGAAACTGCAAACCTACCGCACCGATTTGCGCAGCCGGCTCTGGCAGCTGCAGCGCCAGGGAATCAATCCCGGCAGCCTGCCAAGCCGCGAGCTCGAGCAGCAGCTGAACGCGCCCGATGCGCAATGACCCGATGCGCAATGACCCGCAATAACCGGTCGATGAGTCGCCGGATCGCTACCCGCCATCATCTGCGGGAAGCTGCAGCCAATCCGGCCGGAACGGGACGATAGCTGCATCGCCGGCGGTCAGCTTCTGGTTGCCGCGGAGGGCTTCGATCCGCAGCAGCGCCAGCCCATGGCCGTCGCGGCTCGACCGCAATTCGCCGACCTCGCGGCCGAGGTTGCTGATCGGGGTGCCCACGGGCGGCACCGGGCCGTCGATCACGACCGGCACCAACCGCCGCTTGACGAGGCCGCGATACTTGGTCCGCGCGGTCAGTTCCTGGCCGATATAACAGCCCTTTTGCCAATCGATTCCGTTCAGCTCGTCAAACCCGGCTTCGAGCAGGATCGATTTTTCGAGTTCCAGGTCGCGGCCGCCATCGGGTATGCCGAGGCCGAGGCGATGCGCGTCCCAGGCGGCAAAATCGGCCTCGTGCAGCCCGGCCCGGGTCAGCGCCGCAGGGGCATCGGAACGGGGGAGAATGCAGCGTGCGCCGAGTGCCGCAAGCCGCGGATCGACAAAGGCGATACCGGCGGCGAACGGCCGCGCGGCGCCGGGCTGGTCAACGAGACCGAAGGTGGCGATCGCGCCATCGCCAAAAACCGCAGCCACAGCGAGATCGGGCCTCGCATCGAGCGAGACCTTGGCCCGCAGCCGATAGAGCGACAGCCGGCGCTTCAGATCGGCGAGCCGGCCGGCCTCGGCATCGAGCAGAATTGCCGCATCGGCACCGAGAGCGCACTCCACCATCGTGAAATCGTGCAGATATTTGCCCTGTGCGGTCAGCAGTGCCGCATAGCGCGCCCGGTCCGCGCCGACCTTGTCGACATCGTTCGAGATCAGACCTTGCAGGAACTGGCGGCGATCGGGCCCGCCGACGGCGAGGACGCCGCGGTCGTCGAGCAGCACAAAAGAAGCGTCGGGCATGGCTCGGCAATACGGTTGCGGCCGGATAGAGTTGGGTGGGCGGTGCCAGCTTGGCAAGGCGGAGGGTGCGGGATATAAGCGCGTCCGGACCGGCGAGATGGACATCCTCTTTGTTACCGCAACGCGGATCGGTGACGCCGTGCTGTCGACCGGTCTGCTGCGCCATCTGGTCGATCGCTATCCGGGTGCGCGGCTGACGATCGCCGCGGGGCCGCTTGCCGTTCCGCTCTTCACCGAGGTGCCGGGGCTCAAGCGGCTGATCACCGTCGAAAAGCGCCGCTGGTCGCTGCACTGGCTGCCGCTCTACGCCGCGGTCGCGGCGCGGCGCTGGGAGCTCGTCGTCGATCTGCGTGGCTCGGCGCTGGCCTGGCTGCTGCGAACCGAGGAGCGGCGGGTTATGGCCAAGGGCGACGCCGACGAGCACCGGGTGGTCCAGCTGGCCCGGCTGTTTGCGCTCGATCCGCCGCCCGGCCCGCGGTTGTGGACCGGAGCGCAGCACGAACGCGCCGCCGCGGCGCTGGTCCCCGCGGGCGATCCGGTGCTGGCGATCGGCCCGGCGGCGAATTGGCGCGGCAAGGAGTGGCGTGCCGAGCGGTTTGCCGAACTGGTGCTGCGGCTGACCGGGCCGGGCGGAATGCTGCCGGGAGTACGGGTCGCGGTGCTGGCCGCAGCCGATGAGCGCGCTCAGGCCCGGCCGGTGCTCGATGCGATCCCGCCCGATCGCCGCATCGACCTGGTGGGACGGGTCGATCTGCTGACCGCGGCGGCGGTGCTGCGGCGCTGCGCGCTGTTCATCGGCAACGATACCGGGCTGATGCACCTCGCTGCCGGCTCCGGGACGCCGACGCTGGGTCTGTTCGGCCCGAGCCCGAGCCGGCAATATGCCCCCTGGGGTCCGCATGCCGCCGTTGTGGCGTCGAGCGAACCGCGCGAGCGGATGTTCGGTCCGGGGTTCGACCATCGGACCACCGGGACGCTGATGGACGGGCTCTCGGTCGATGCCGCCGAGGCCGCGGCTGGGCGGCTGTGGCGGCGGCTCGCGAGCCGGGCGGCGTGACCCCGGCGGCGACGATCTCCGCGCTGGTCGTCGTGCATGACGAGGAGCGCCAGCTCGCCGACTGTCTCGCTGGTCTCGGCTTTGCCGACGAGATTGTCGTCGTCCTCGACCGCTGCAAAGACCGGTCCCGCGAGATCGCGCGGCATTTTACCGATCGCCTGGTCGAGGGCGCCTGGGAGCGCGAAGGGCCGCGCCGCCATGCCGGGATTGACGCGTGTCGCGGCCGATGGATCTTCGAGATCGATGCCGACGAGCGGGTGACCCCCGAACTCGCCCGGGAGATCTGCCAGATCGTGGCGACGTCGCCGGCCGACTGGCACCTCGTCCCGGTCGATAATTTTATCGGCGAGCGACGGGTGCGCTGGGGCTGGGGCGCGTCGTTCGGGCGCTCGGCGCATGCCGCCCTCTATCGCCACGGTGCCAAGCGATGGGGCAGCGAGCGGGTCCATCCGGCGGTGGCGCTGTCGGGCGGGCAAGGTGCAGCGCTATCCTCGCCGATCCTGCATTATGTCGACCGCGACATCTCCGACATGCTGCGCCGCCTCGACCGCTATTCGAGCGCGCGGGCGCAGGACCTGCGCGACAGCGGCGACATCGGCAGCTATGGCCGCAACCTGCGGCGCATCCCGTCGCGCTTCTGGAAATGCTATGTCGGCCGCAAGGGCTATCGGGAAGGGCCGTGGGGCTTTCTGGTGGCACTCTGCGCCGCACTCTATCCGATCCTGTCCTATCTGAAGGCGCGGCTCGACCCCGATCCGACTGCCAATGCCCCTGGCGCGCCGGTTGCGCCGCCGGCAGGCTCAGGTCACCGGCGGGTGAAGGTGGAACCCGAAGCGCCGCGCGGATATGGCTGATGGCGCAGGTGGTGATGGCCGATGACGGCATCGCGTTTGACGGCGCGATGGCCGAAACACACCCGCTCGGCGGTGCCGAAACCGCCTTTGTGGCGCTCGCTGAGGCGCTCGCCCAGCGCGGACATCGGGTCGAGGTGCGCAATCATTGCGCTGCCGTGCTCGACCATAAGGGCGTGCGCTGGGCCCCGCTGTGCCACTCCCTGCCCGAGACCTGCGATCTCTATATCGGCAATCGCGGCCACCGTGTTATCGGGCTGGTCCGCCGGCCGCGGCGCCGGCTGTTCTGGCTGCACAATCCGGCCGGCTACCTGAAGAAGCCGCGCAATCTGTGGCGGCTCGCCCGCTACCGGCCGGTGCTGGTGGCGACCGGGACTTACCACGCGGCAACGATCCCGCGCTGGCTGCCTTGCGGCGGGCGGCGGGTGATCCCCTATGGCATGCTCGATCGGTTCCGTGGTGCGGTTGCCCGCGAGCCGCCGCTGCCGCGCGCGATCTTCACCTCGAACCCGCTGCGCGGCCTCGATTGGCTGCTTGATCTGTGGGTGGCGCGGATCGCGCCGGCGGTGCCCGGAGCCGAACTGCATGTCTATGCCGGCAACCCGGTCGGCGGCGACCCAGTTGGCGGCAACGCAGGAAAGGCCGAGCGGGTCGCGGCGGTGCTGGCGCGCGCCGAAGCGCTTGGCGGCGCCGGAGTGCGCCGCTTCGCGCCGATCGCGCATGACGCGCTGGCGGCGGCTTTGCCCGATGCCCGCGTGATGCTCTATCGCGGCGATCCCGGCGAAACCTTCTGTCTGGCGCTGGCCGAAGCCCAGGCGATGGGCGTGCCGGCGGTCGTGACCCCGCTGGGTGCCGTCGGCGAGCGCGTTCTCGACGGCGTCAGCGGCCGGGTCGCGGCGGATGACGCTGCGTTTGCCGCGGCAGCGGTCGCCGTGCTGCGCGACGACACCCTGTGGCGGCGCTGGCATCAGGGGGCCTTGGCGCAGCAGCGCGGCTTGAGCTGGGACGCGGTTGCCGCGCGGTTCGAAGCGCTGATCCGGCCGGGTGGGTGATGACCCGAAAATTGCTGCAGGCGATCGCCGGGGCGCGTCACGGCGGTGCCGAGACCTTTTTTGTCCGGCTGGCGACGGCGTTGCAGCGGGCCGGCGAGACCCAGCGCATCCTGATGCGGCACGATCGAACCCGGTCACGACATCTGAGCGAGGCCGGGATCGCAATCGCCGAGTTGCCGTTTGGCGGCGCGCTCGATATTGCCACCCGGCTCGCCTTTCGGCGCGAGGTCGCCCGCTGGCGCCCCGATATCGTGCTGACCTGGATGAGCCGGGCGACCCGGCTTTGCCCGCGCGGTGATTTCGTGCATGTTGCCCGCCTCGGGGGGTATTATGATTTGAAATATTACCAGCGCTGCGACCATCTGATCGGCAACACCCGGGCAATTGTCGATTATGCCGTAGCGGCGGGCTGGCCACGCCAGCGGATTGATTATTTGCCCAACTTTGTACCGGATACGCGCCGGTCGGACACGAATCGGCCGGGGAATCGGGGAAGCGCGCCCGATGCTCCGCTCGCCGATCCGCCGCGGGCGCTGGCACTCGGCCGTCTGCATCCAAACAAGGGGTTCGACCTGTTGCTCGCGGCGTTGGCCGAAGTGCCGGCGGTACGGCTGGCGATCGCCGGGGATGGGCCGCTGCGGGTCCCGCTGCAACGGCTTGCCGGCCGCCTCGGGATTGCCGATCGGGTCAGCTTTCTCGGCTGGCGCGAGGATGTGCCGGAACTGCTGGCGCAGGCGGATTTTTTTGTCTGCCCGTCGCTATTGGAGCCGCTCGGCAATGTCGTGATCGAAGCCTGGTCGGCGGGGCTGCCGGTCATCGCCATCGCCAGCGACGGTCCCGCCCGGCTGATCGAGGATGGGGTGAGCGGGCTCCTGGTGCCGCTGCCCGGTCGACCCGGTGGCGGCCCGCGGGCCTTGGCGGCGGCGATCGAGCGCTTGATGCGGGATCCCGCACTGCGCACTCGCCTCGCCCGCGCCGGCCGGCTTGCTTATGAAGCCGAGTTCACCGAAGCCGCGGTGGTCGCTCAGTATCGACACTTTTTCGACCGGCTGGTTCCAGGATGTGCGGCATCGCCGGGTTGATGACGCTCGACGGCGCGCCGCCCGCGGCCGCACCGTTGGCGCGAATGGGCGCCGCCTTGCGCCATCGCGGGCCGGACGGGGATGGCCGGTATCGCTCGGGCGATGTCGGCATGGTGCAGACCCGGCTGGCGATCATCGATCTCGACACCGGTGACCAGCCGTTGTTCGAGCCCGGCGGCGCGGCGCTGATCGCCAATGCTGAAATCTACAATTATGTCGAGCTGCGCGCACAGCTCGATGCGACCCGGCCGATTGCCTACTCGACCCGGTCGGATTGCGAATTGCCGCTGCATCTCTATCGCCGCCACGGGCTCGATTTTACGCTGCATCTGCGCGGCATGTACGCCATGGCATTGCATGATCCGGCCGCCGGGCGCCTGGTGCTGGCCCGCGACCCGTTCGGGATCAAGCCGCTCTATTACGCCGAGACGGCGCAAGGTTTTGCCTTCGCCTCCGAGCCGGGGGCGCTGATCGATGCCGGTCTGGTCGCGCCGGTACTCGTCCGCCGCGCGCGCAACGAACTGGTGCAGATGCAGTTCACGACCGGGCGCGAGACGATCTTTGCCGGGATCAACCGGGTGCTGCCCGGAGAAACCGTCGTCGTCCGCCGCGGGAGGATCGTCGAGCGCCGCCGCCGTGCGGCCCTGCCCGAATTCGGCCCGGTGACGCTCGGCGAGGAGGAAGCGCTGGCGCGGCTCGACGCCGCCTTTGCCGACAGCGTGCGCATCCATCAGCGTTCCGACGTACCGTTTGGCATGTTTCTGTCGGGTGGCATCGATTCGACTGCGGTGCTGGCGATGATGGCCCGGCTGGCCGAGCGGCCGGTCAAGGCGTTCACGATCGGCTTCGCCGATGGCGACGCGGCCGACGAGCGTCCAGCGGCGCGGGCCGCGGCGGCAGCGATCGGCGCCGAGCATGTCGAGATTCTGTTCACCGAGGACGATTTCTGGAGGCTGTTGCCGGATATCGCCGCTTCGGTCGACGACCCCGCCGCCGATTACGCGATGCTGCCGACCTGGGCGCTGGCACAAGCGGCGCGGCAAGCCGGGCTCAAGGTGATTCTGTCGGGCGAGGGCGGGGACGAGCTGTTTGGTGGCTATGGCCGCTATCGCAGCGTGATGCGCCCGTGGTGGGCGGGGGGACGCCGGCCGCGGGCGCGCGGCGTGCTCGATGATCTCGGCGTGCTGCGCGGCCAGATTGCCGGCTGGCGCGATGGCATCGCCGCGGCCGAGGTGCATGGCGGCAGTCACAGCCGCACGCCGCTGCAAGCGGCGCAGGCGGTCGATTGCGCCGACTGGCTGCCAAATGATCTGTTGACCAAGCTCGACCGCTGCCTGATGGCGCATGGCACCGAGGGGCGCACTCCGTTTCTCGATGCCGAGGTTGCAAAGCTGGCCTTTCGCCTGCCCGACGAATTCAAGATTCGCCGCGGCCTCGGCAAGTGGCTGCTGCGCCGCTGGCTCGCCGCCCAGTTGCCACAGGCGCAACCGCTGGCACGCAAGCGCGGCTTTACGGTGCCGGTGGCGCGGTGGATCGCCGATCGCGCCAAAGCCGTTGGACCGCTGGTCGCGCGCTCGCCGGCGGTGCGTGAGATCTGCCGGCCCGATGCCGTCGAGACCCTGTTTGCCGCCGCTGGACAAAAGCGCGCCGGCCGGGCCGCCTGGAACCTCTTGTTCTACGCGTTGTGGCATCGCCGCCATATCGAGCGCATCGCGCTGCCGCCCGATACGATGGCGGCGCTGGCGGAGCACCTCTGAGCGGCCGGTCCGCAGCGGAAATCGCGAATCGGGCGGCGGTCGGTTTGCACTAGCCCCGTGCTGTCGATTAACGTAGGCTCGCTCGCCCTATGCGCGATCCGTCCGGGTTTTTTATCAACGGATGCAGTACTGGGTGTTCGTGTGTCCCTATCCGCAGGTGGCGAAATACAGTAGGGTCGGGGCCACGACCGACGCCGCGAGCTTTGTCTGTGTCGATCCGGGCGATCGGGACGGTCGCGCACGCTGAGGCTCGGCCGGCCGATGATCGCGCCGGTCGAGCAGGCCCGGCGATCGTGCGGCCGGGGCTGGGCGCGCCGGCGGCTCTTTGACCGCGCCGTCGAGGAATTTGGCAGCTGCGGGATGCTGCGCCGGGTTGCCGGCGCGGTGTCCCCAGATCGACGGGATCGGGGCGCAGTCCGGCGCGTGGCCTTCGCGACCCTCCGCTGTCCCACCCGTCATTCGGCGAAGGTAATCCTGCCGGCTCCGTTGACCTCGGTGCTGCGCGACTTCGGGTTGCCATAAACCGTGATCGAACCGGCGCCGGAGATCTGCGCGGCGATCGCCTGTCGCGCATCGATCATCGCATCGCCCGATCCGTTCAGCGTGATTTTCGCCGAATCGGCTCGGAGCCCCCGGGCCAAAAGGTGGTTGGCGCCGCTGATCACACTGCTCAGTGCCGCCACCTGGCCTGAGACGCTGGCGGTGTTGGAGCCGTCCAGGCTGAGAGTGAGCGGCCCGCCGGTGAAGCCGGCAGCCTCGATCCGGTTGCTGCCGGAGGCGGAGATGTCGGTGATCGCCGGCGAGGCGACGGTCACTTTGATCCGGCCCTCGACCGAATAGGACCGGTCGGCATAAATCTCGAGCCGCCTGTTCGACACCGTCGTCTTGATGATCGGCAGCAGATTGCTGTCGGCTTCGATCGTCAGCTTCGGCGTCGCAGCGACCGTGATCGTCAGCGCAAAGGCGCCGTCGGCATGGATCGTGCTGACCGGGCCGAGCGGCCGCTGCTGCGATGCCGGCTGACCATTGCCGATGATCCTGCTCGTACCGGTTGTCGTGGTATCGACCGAGATCGATCGGCCGCTGATCGTGACGCTGCTGCCCTCGCCGTTGATGCTCAGATTGTTCTGCTGGCTCGCATCCGGTTGCGAGGACATGTTGTTCTGTTGGATCACGCCGGTCTGCGCTGCAGCACCGCCCGTGAAGAGCCACAGCGCCATCAGCGCGGGAAGGCAACAGGAAAGACACCTCGCCGCAATCCGCAGGAGGTGCGGGCCGCCGCTGCGATCACCCGCCGCGAGCAGCCCTGCGCGCGATCGGCCGCCGCGGCCATGATGGGGCATTGTTCCCTCCTGCGCCGACATTCGCGCCCCATCCTGCAACGGCGGAGCTGCTGGATGCTACGACATGTCGACCGGTTCGGCATCCGCCCCGCGCGGCGCCGCCTGGATCGAGCAGCATCTTCCCCCCGCCGGCAGAACTCTTGCGCATGCCGGACGTTTTCCCTGCGTCCGCGAACAACAGCAGGAGGGTTCGATGGCTGCCGGGCTTGTCGTCGGCCTGTTTCAATCGAGCGGGATCGCGCTCGACGCCTATCACCGACTATGCACCGAGGGCGTGTCGCCGAGCCGGCTCGCATACCATGTGCTCAGAGAGATCGGACCGCCGCCCGAGGTGCTGCAGCCCGAACTGCAGGCGCTGCAGATCGACCCGATGGTGCTTGGTGATGCCCGGCACACCTTCGCCCGGTTCATCCATAATGGAGAGACCGCGGTGTTTGTCGAAGCGGCCGATGACGCCGAAGCCGCCTTTGCCGCAGATATCTTGAAGCTCTACACGCCGGTTGCGGTCGAAATCATGCCGCCGCCGCGCCCAGCGGGGACCGCAACGGCGGCCGCGGCCGCCCAGGTTCCGCGCAGCTGACCGCCGACCGACGCCACTCGCGCGGCGCCGGGCAGCCGCATCAGCTCCCCAAAAGCAGGCCGACCGTGGGCGTCAGGCCGCGTGTGGCGTGTCCTTGGGGAATTGCTCGGCGCGATAGGTCGGGCGCAGCGTATCGAGCTTCATCGGCACCGGGGTCCCGAGCCACATCGCATTTTTGCTGTGGTCGTCATAGGAGCTCGCGGTCAGCGGATGCACCAGCACATCGAGCCCTTCGCGGTTCAGCATCAGCCACGGCACGACGTTCTGGAATTCTTCCGGCCGGAAAACCACGGCAAACTGCGAAATCGGGTGCGGTCCGCGCGGCTCGTCGCTCAGATCGCGCGGCTCGACCGAGAATTTGCTGGCCAGCGTTTCGCGCAGCCGCGCCGCGACCGGCTTGGTTGCGGCATTGTAATAGACGTGGGCGTGATAGCCTCTGTTTTCGCTCATTCGATATCCTCCCGGTTGATCCCATTCGGGATTTCGCGATGTAAATTATCGCAGAGCGAGGCCGGCGGCGCAATCTCGAAGCGATGTCGCAGGGTGGGCGCGAGCCGGCCGCCGGGGGCTTGACATGTGGGGGCTTGACCTGTGGGGCGCTTGACAGGCGATTTGACCGGATGCGGGCGCTGCCCTACGGTTGCCGCAGGATCGGCTGATCGATCGAGACGCGGAGGAGCATGATGGACGGCATGATATCGGCAGGTCTGAACAGCATCACCGCACCGCTCAATTTTCTGGTGCCGATGGCAGCAAAGCCGGTCGCGTACAATTACGAGCCGCCGCCGGGAACACCGCAGCGGACCGGCCGCAACACCGAGCACCAGGTGACGATCCGCGATGCACGGCCGCTGATCGGCCAGCTCTCGCTCGACCGCGAAGGTTTTGTGCTATTGCACCACCAGACCCCGGTGACGAACTTTTATGACGAGGAGCAGATCAAGGCGATCTACTACCCCGAATGCGAGCGGGTCATGAAAGAGGCGACCGGCGCCGTCCGGGTCGTCGCCTTCGACCACATCGTGCGCAACGCTGCGATGTCGGCAAAGGACAAAACGGTCAAGATCCCGGCGAAGCGGGTGCACAACGACTATACCGCGTGGTCGTCGCCGCAGCGGGTGCGCGATCTGATGGGCGACGAGGCCGAAGAGCTCTTGAAGCACCGCTTTGCGATCAACAATCTGTGGCGGCCGATCCGTGGGCCGGTGCTCGAATCGCCGCTGACCTTGTGCGACGCGCAGAGCCTCGAAGAAGAAAACCTGATCGCCAGCGACCTCAAATACCCCGACCGCACCGGCGAGACCTATTCGATCACCTACAACCCGAACCAGCGCTACTATTATTTCCCGAAGATGCAGGCCGATGAGGCGGTGCTGATCCGCTGCTTCGACTCGGCGCGCAACGGCGCGGCTCGCTTCTCGGCGCATACCGGTTTTGACGACCCGACCTCGCCACCCGACGCCCCGCCGCGCGAGAGCCTCGAAGTGCGCATGCTGGTGTTCTTCCCACCGGGCGTGTAGCAGAGCGCCGCTACCGCCCTGCCTTAGCCGGACGCGGCCCCGCACTTCGCGGGCGACCGCGTCCCGGCCGCCCGTTACCCGCCAGGAGAGGTGGCTCGATCACAGCCTACGGGAACCGCCTATCACTTCCGAACTCACCCGGTATCAGAAAGGCCACGATCCCCTGAACAAGACGGGGTCACGGCACGGTGCCAGGCGCCTTCGGGAGAGCCAGCCCAGACCAAGCAAGCCAACGGCGAGAATCGACAGCGAAGAGGGCTCCGGAACGGGTGGAGTGGAGCCGATGATTGGAGGTGTACCGGGCACAGAAGGCTCATAATTGTAGGTCACGCTTTCGGTCCCGAAAGTGGAGCTGATGGTCGCGGGGGTGCCACCTCGATTAATCACGGAAACGCTCGTATCCACCAAGTCAGAACCGGTAAGGGCGCTCAATACTGTCGGTATGGCATCAGTGAAGTTGGCGGAAGCCGCTGCACTGCCATTGCCGACCATTGTGGCATCCATGGTAAATGCGAACCCGGATAGAAAAATTGCATATTCAGCGTCGTTGAAGTCTGTCTCCGTGCCACCGGACCAGGTCGCGGTTGCCGTCGCGTGCAGCGTGATCGACTGCAAGGTCCCGAGCGCGGGATCGAATTGGGTGAAGGAAGCTCCATTCGCGCTCGTATAGCCCAGGAGCGGGGAAGGGAGCGTGTATGTCCTGGTGACGGCAGCCGCTCGTGCTATCTGCGGTCCAAGCAATGCGACGCCCATGATCAATGCCGCTGCGACAGCCGCTCTCATTTTCTCTCTCTTGAGCGCCGAAACTTCACATTCGTCATGCCGCGTAACTAAACAGCAGTACCAGGACAGTTTCGCCGTTGCCACCATCGGCTCTCCACCTTGAGACTCATCAAAGATACTACATAGCGCAACGCGCAAGCGGCAAGCTCGGGGCGTACTTGGCAATCCGCCAGGCTCGGCTTCAGCCGAGCCTGGCCGGCGCGACCCGGCGCAACTCGGGTAAGAGCTCGTCGCTGATCAGGCGCATGCTGGCGAGTGCTGAGGCCACCGGCATGCCGCTCCAGTGGGTGCGGAAGATCAGGAAGTTGGCGCCGGCCTCCTCCCAGCATGGGCGGAGCTGTTCGTAGCATTCCTCGGGGCTGCCGAGCACGAAACGGTCGCGCAATAGTGCCTCGAGCGACTGGCGGAACGAGTCGTGACCGGGCAGGACTTGGTCCTGCCCCCATTGCGCATAGGTCCGGTATTTCTCGGCGAGATAAGGACCGGCCATGTCGAGCGCCGTCGCCTTGTCCCTGGCGCAGAAGATTTCGCGCAGATAGGTGAGCACCTTGGGGAACGGCTTGCCGTGATGGGCCAATTCCGCGCGGTAGAGCGCCATCTGCGCGGTGATCGTCGCCATCGTCGCATGCGGGTTGATAAAGAGGCTGTCACCGAGCCGGGCGGCGCGCTTGACCGCGGCGTCGCTGTTGGCGGCGATCCAGATCGGCGGGTGCGGCTGCTGCACCGGGCGGCAGGTCGCGGTCGCATTGACGAGCTTGCAGATGTCGTTTTCGAAGCTGACGTTCTCCTCGGTCCACAGCCGCCGCACGACTTCGAGGCATTGCTCGAAGCGGCGCACCCGCTGGCCCTTTGGCACCCCGAACGCATCGAATTCGCTCTGGCGGTAGCCGAGGCCGACGCCAAAGACAAAATTGCCGCGCCAGATCGCGTCGAGCGACGCGATGCATTCGGCGACCTCGACCGGGTTGTGCAGTCCGGCGAGCAATACCCCCGCAATGCCGGTCATCTCGCCGGCTTCGGCCGCGAGCCGCGCCAGAAACGGGATCAGCTGCAATTGCCGCACGCCCTCGCTCAGATAATGCTGGCCGCTGGCCACGGCGTCCCAGCCGCGGTCGCGCGCCAGCCGGGCCATCGCGTATTGGCCTTCGAGTTCGGCGAGGATGTCGCTTCCCGGCGGGTGCTGGCCGGTCAGGAAAATCCCGATCTTCATGTCATCTCCGATGCTGCCATGCGGCGGCGCCGATTGCCGGCGCCCGGATTGCCCAGGTTCGGCCGGTGGTAGATGATCCCCCTGCCCGAGGCAATCGTCATGCCCGAGGCAATCGCTTCGCCGGGATCGAGGAGGCCGCATGCAGAGCTTCAACGCGAGCGACGGGCTGCGGCTCGCCTACTACATCGATGACTACACCGACCCGTGGACGGCGCCGCCGGTGCTGTTGCTGCTGCATGCGGCGATGGGCAGTGCCCGGCGCTATTACGCCTGGGTCCCGGCGCTGGCGCGGCATTACCGGGTGGTGCGGCTCGATCTGCGCGGCCACGGCAATTCCGCGATCCCGGCACCGGATCGCCCGCTCACTCTCGATCGGCTGGTGGCCGATGTCACCGAACTGATGGACCATCTCGGTCTCGCCGATGCCCATATCGTCGGCAATTCGGCGGGCGGCTATCTCGGCCAGCAATTGGCGATGAACCAGCCCGCGCGGGTGAAGAGCCTGATGCTGTTCGGCTCGACCCCGGGGCTCAAAAACAGCCAGGCGCCAAGCTGGATCCCGCAGATTGCGGCGAAGGGGTTGCGCGGCTTTCTCGCCGAAACGATCGCCGAACGGCTGCCGCTCGGCGAAATCGATCCGGGGTTTGTCGAATGGTTTCTCGACGAGGCCGCCAAGAACGACCCCTCCTATATCGGCAAATTCGTGTTGCTGATGGCGAGCTACGATTGGAGCGGTGAGCTCGGCCGTATCCGCTGCCCGACCCTGGTCGTGGTTCCCGGCGCCGAGCCGATCGGCTCGACCTCCAATTACCAGCCGTTCCGCCGCCTCGTGCCGGATGTCGAGATGCGCGTCTATGAGGGTGCCCCGCACAACATCTGCGACGCATTTCCCGACCGCTGCACCGCCAATCTGCTCGATTTTCTCGGCCGCCGCTTCGGGCCCGGCAAATAACCGCGAGCGACCCGAAATGCCGGATATGGCATGGGCCGCGGTCGGCGTGCCTAATTTCCGGGCGGGTGGCGTTTGTGCCAATCGGTTGCCTGCTGATAGGCCCAGCCGATGCGCAGTGCCATCGCCTCGTCATAGCCGCGGCAGACGATCTGCAGCGACAACGGCAGGCCGGTCGCGGTGAAGCCGTCGGGCACGGCCAGCGCGCACAATTCCAGCGCGTTGACAAAGCGGGTGAAATGCGCCGGGGTCGTGCCCTGATCGACGGCGTCGAGCGGGATCGCCGCGGTCGTCGTGGTCGGGGTCAAGAGCGCGTCGGCATCGCCCAGTGCCGCGGCGAATTCGGTCTTGGCCGCGTCGCGATCGCGCAGCGCGCCGAGATAGTCGCGTGCCGAAAGCCCTCGCCCCGAGGCGATGCGCGGCCGCACCGCCGGGTCGATCGGCAGGCTCATATCGTCGATCAGGTCGCCGACCAGGAAATAGGATTCGGCGCCGATGATCCGGCCGACCAGCTGGGTATAGTCGGCAAAGCGGCGCGGCAGTTCGATCGCGACGATCTCGGCTCCGAGCCGCGCCAGGGTATCGAGTGCGGTATCGTAGGCGGCAAGCATGTCGGGAGCGACGCCGTCGCGCTCGTGCCGCGGCATCGCCGCAAGCCGCAAGCCGCGCACGCCGCGCCGCATCATCGTCAAATCGGCGGCCGGCGGGCGGCCCAGGGTGCGCGGGTCGAGCGGATCGGGTCCCTCGATCGCCTGGTAGAGCAGTGCTGCGTCTTCGACCGAACGGGCCAGCGGTCCCGGTGTGTCGAGGCTGGGGCTCAATGGCAGGATCCCGTAGGTGCTGACCCGCCCGATCGTGGTTTTGAGCCCGCTGAGGCCGCACCACGAGGCCGGCAGCCGCACCGACCCGCCGGTATCGGTGCCGATCCCCCACGGCGCCATGCCGGCGGCGACGGCGACGCCGGTGCCGCTGCTCGACCCCCCCGGAGTGCGTGCGATGCCGGGGTCCCATGGGTTCCACGGCGTGCCACGGTGCTGGTTCGTGCCCCAGCCGCCCATTGCGAATTCGACGGTGTGGGTCTTGCCGATCACGATCATGCCAGCCGCGATCAGCCGTTTGGCGATCGTCGCGGTATAGGCCGAGCGACGGTCATGCCACACCTGCGAACCGCCGGTCGTCACCCGCCCTTCGATCTCGATCAGGTCCTTGAGCGCGATCGGGATGCCGTGCCACGGCCCGATCCGGTGACCGGAGCGGATCGCCTTGTCGGCGGCTTCGGCGGCGAGCCGCGCCTCGTCGGCATAGACCTCGACAAAGGCGTGCAGCTTCTGATCCTGAGCCTTGATGCGGGCGAGCAGCGCATCGACCAGTTCGAGTGGCGACAGGCGACCGGCGCCGATCTCGTCGGACAGCACACGGGCCGGCAGGAAGGCCTGGTCGGCGTTGGCTCGGGGCATCGTTTTCCTCGCGGTTGACCGGCGAGGATAGTCCCGCGCGCCACATCCATGTCAACCGGGCGGCTGCCGAGCGGCGCCGCCGCCGCGGTCACGCCCGGTGTCGCGTCCGGCTCTCGGCCCGCCGCGTCGCCGGAAGCGCAGGGGCATGGTGAGGCGCAGGGGCGTGGTGGAGCGCGTGGGCGAGGTTGCGGGCAAGGATATGCGTGCGGCCGGTCCGGCCAGTGTCGCGGGCCGCAGGTGCCGGATGGTGCAGCTGGGTCGACCACCTCCTCCGGTGCGATCCGCGCCCGCGGTGACGGGCATATCTGCGCCGTAAATCATCGTCGGTTGTGGTGGCGGTATGGAGAATGCTCAGATCGGCGTCCGGATCGTAGGCGGTCGGGATTGCCTCGAGACCGCGAATGACGCCGCCGCTCGAGCTGGCGTCGGCGACAATCGTGCTCGGCCCGGTCTGCGGATAGACGAAGCCGTAGCTCGGATAGTCCTGCCCGTAATGTCCCGAGCCGATATCCATGACCGCAACCGTCGTCCAATCATTCCGCGGCGATTCATCGACCACCGGGACACCGGGCGTGACCTCCCCATGATACCAGTTGGCCTGGTTGACGACGATTTCGCGTGGGCCGATCACTCCGGCAACGATCGCGACATGCCCCGACGGGATCACGTCGCTGCGTCGGAACACCAGGATCGAGCCCACCTCGGGCACATGGCCACGCTGATAGCGGCCGGCCGCCTCGCCCCACCAGTCGCCGGCATCGCCATAAAGTGCTACCCCCGTTTGCGCGCGTGCATAGAGCACGCAATTGCCAGCTACCGCGTGGCGCGGGTAGAGCGCCAACAAAACCATCGGAAGGGCGCCCCATACGAGGCCCCAGGCGAGCTTGGCGCGCATTTCTATTGCCCCCGGCTGGTGATCGCGCGAGCCCGTTTGGTGAAACGGTCCCCGGCTCGCGCCCCGTCAAGGTTCGTTAACGGGTTCATAGAACCGCAGGTCGGAAGCGAAAATCACCAAATTTCTTAACAGGAGAGAAAAAAACTGCCGATTCTTTATGATCGCGTGCAGTGGCGATCCCGTTATTCGCGTTTAAGGCGGAGCAGGCCGCGACGCTGGCATCGCACCGGGCGTGGCGGGCGATAACCATTCCGCATCGATTCGCCACATCGATGCGCCATGACGCAAAATCGCCGCTCGGGACGATGCCACACGAAAGGATCGGGCGGGTGCACGCATATCCCGAGGCACCGCCGGCGCGCCGCCGGGTGTCCCGTTGCTGGCGCATCGCTGCGGCACTCGCTCTGGTCGCGGCCTGCGGCATCGCCCCGGTCTGCCGTCGCCTCGAAACGCTAACCCGAGCGATCCCGGGGCAGCGGCCGGGCTATGGTCCGCGCGCGATCAGCCCGGTTCCCAACCTGGCGGCGATCGACCGGATGATCTGGATGCCGGGGCTCGATGATGGCTGGAACCCGCAAGGGCTGGCGTTCGCCCGCGGCAGCCTGTTCGTCTCGGCTTACCGCAGCCTCGCCACCTGGAAGGATCGCGGGCCGTGCCGGGTGTTTCGCATCGACCCGCGGACCGGCCGCGTGACCGGCCATTTCGCGGTGCCGCCGCCCTGCGGTCACGCCGGCGGGCTCGCCTATGCCGGCGATGGCAAGCTGTTTATCGGCGACACCCATACGCTGTTCGAGACCAGTCTCGGTCGTGCCTTCGGCGGCGGCGAGCCGAAATTCCGCATCTGGCGGATGGGCGGCGGGCTCAAGGGTGCGTTTGCCATTTCGGGACAGGGGTCGATCTGGATCGGCGATTATCAGAGCCAAGGACCGGCAATGGCCTTCAAATTTAATCTTTCGGTTCTCGATGCGCACAGCGGCCGCGGCACGCTCGATCCTCGGGCGGCTGCGGCGGTGGTAGCGATCCCGACCTATGCGCAAGGCGGGGCGATCGGCTCCCGCGGCGGGTTGTGGATCGCACGCAGTGATCTCGGCTGGGGCGCGCTCGACCGGCTCGACCCGGCGAGCGGCACCCGCACCGCACGCTACCGTGTGGCCGGCGGCATCGAGGGCATCGCTTTCGACGGCGACGGCCGGCTATGGTGCGTTTCCGAGGCCGGCGCGCGCCACCAGCCGCTGCGCTACCCGTTCTTCCCGCTGCTGTTCCGCCTCGACCCGTCGCGATTGCACCCGGCCAGCCGAACAACCGATGGCGTCAGGCGCGGATAGTGTCAGGCGTGTCAGGCGCGGATAGTGTCAGGCGCGAACCGGGACGCCTTTCTGTTCGAGCACCTGCTGCAATTCGCCGGTCTCGTACATTTCGCGCACGATGTCACAGCCGCCGACAAACTCGCCCTTGACATAGAGCTGCGGGATCGTCGGCCAGCTCGAAAATTCCTTGATCCCCTGCCGGATCTGCGGGTCCGAGAGCACGTCGATGCCTTTGAACTTGACCCCGAGATGGCTCAAAATCTGGACCACCGCCGCAGAGAAGCCGCATTGCGGAAAGACCGGCGTGCCCTTCATGAACAGCACGACCGGAGTGTCGGTGATCTCCTGCTGGATGCGATCCTGAACCGTAATGTCCATTTCTGGTTCCTCGATTTCGCCAAGACGGGAAGAGACGCAAAACGGGAAGAGCTGGCGACCTAGTCTTCGGGGGCGCCGGTTTGCAAGGCGAGCGCGTGCAGTTCGCCGCCGATCCGGCCGCGCAACGCCTGGTACACCATCTGATGCTGCTGGATCCGGGTCTTGCCGCGAAACGCGCCCGAAACGACATGGGCCGCGTAATGATCGCCATCGCCGCGCAAATCCTCGATCGAGACCTGTGCGTCGGGGAGGCTATCCTTGATCAGCCGCTCGATCATTGCCGCGTCCATCGCCATCGCCCGGTTCCTTCCGCTCTCACACCCGGTCCATGTAACCCGGCAGCCAAGCCTCGTTCGCGGCCCTCAATTCCTTCACCGATATGGCACCGGCGCCGGGGAGTGTCAACGCGCCGCCGCCGACCACGCCGATCACGCGAGCCGGCACGCCAGCGCCACGCGCCGCCGCGAGCAGCGCCTCGGGCGCCTGGCTCTCGACGAGGTAGCGCGCCTGGTCTTCGCCAAACAGCCAAGCCTGGCGCGGAATGTCCAGGGGAAGCGAGTTGAGCGCGACGCCACGGCCGCCGGCCAGTGCCATCTCGGCCAGCGCGACAAAGAGGCCGCCATCCGAGATGTCGTGACACGCTGCGACATGGCCGGCGCCGACTTCGCCGCGCACGAAATCGCCGTTGCGCCGTTCGGCGGCGAGATCGACCGGCGGCGGCGCCCCGGCCTCGCTCCCTTCGATTTCGCGCAGATAGAGCGAGGCACCGAGATGGCCCCGCGTGTCGCCGATCAGGACCAGCGCGTCACCATCGCATTGCAGCGCCAGATCGACCGCCTGCCGCGCATCGGTGAGCAGCCCGACCCCGCCGATGACCGGTGTCGGCAAAATCGCCCGGCCATTCGTCTCGTTGTAGAGCGAGACATTGCCGGAGACGACCGGGTAGTCGAGCGCCCGGCACGCGGCGCCGATGCCTTCGACGGCGCCGACCAGCTGCCCCATGATCTCCGGCCGCTCCGGGTTGCCGAAATTCAGATTGTCGGTCAGCGCCAATGGCAATGCGCCGACCGCGGTCAGGTTGCGCCAGCTCTCCGCGACCGCCTGTGCCCCGCCGCGGACCGGGTCGGCGCGGCAGTAGCGCGGTGTGCAATCGGTGGCGAGCGCCAGCGCCTTTCTCTCACCGATCCGAACGATCGCGGCGTCGCCACCCGGTCGCTTGACGGTATTGCCCATGACGAGGTGATCGTATTGCTCCCAGATCCAGCGTTTCGAGGCCAGCGCCGGGCAACCGATCAACCGTCCGAGACAGACGAGCGGGTCGCGGTCGGGCAGGTTCACAGGCTCGATGTCCGGTTGCGGATCGGTCCTCCGCCACGGACGCCGGTAGACCGGAGCGGCGCCGACCAGCGGCGCCAGCGGTATCGCGGCGGCGATCTCGCTATGCTGCCGCAGAACCAGCTGCCCGGTGTCGGTAAGCCGGCCGATCACCGCGAAATCGAGCTCCCACTTCGCGAAAATGCGTTGCGCCTCAGCCTCGCTGCCGGGTCGCAGCACCATCAGCATCCGCTCCTGGCTCTCGCTGAGCATGATCTCATAGGGTGTCATGCCGATCTCGCGCACCGGCACGAGGTCGAGGTCGAGGGTGATGCCGAGCCCGCCCTTGCCGGCCATCTCGACCGATGACGAGGTGAGCCCCGCGGCACCCATGTCCTGGATCGCGACGATCGCATCCCCCTGCATCAGTTCGAGGCACGCCTCGATCAGCAACTTCTCGGTGAACGGATCGCCGACCTGCACGGTCGGCCGCTTTTCGCCGGCCACCTCCGGGGCGTCGCTGCCGAACCCGGCCGAGGCCATCGTCGCCCCGTGGATGCCGTCGCGCCCGGTCTTCGCCCCGGCATAGACGACCGCGTTTCCCGGCCCGGCCGCGGTCGAATAGAAAATCCGGTCGGCCCTCGCGATGCCGACGCACATCGCGTTGACCAGGATGTTGCCGTCATAGGCCGGGTCGAACTCGCATTCGCCGCCGACCGTCGGTACCCCGACGCAATTGCCGTAACCGCCGATGCCGGCGACGACCCCGGCAACGAGGTGCCTGGTGCGCCGATGCTCCGGGCTGCCAAAGCGCAGCGAATCGAGGATCGCCACGGGCCGCGCCCCCATCGTGAAGACGTCGCGCAGGATGCCGCCGACCCCGGTCGCCGCCCCCTGACGAGGCTCGATAAACGAAGGATGGTTGTGGCTCTCGATCTTGAAGACGACCGCGTCGCCGTCGCCGATATCGACCACCCCGGCATTCTCGCCCGGTCCGCAGATCACCCGCGGGCCGGTGGTCGGCAATGTCTTGAGCCAGATCCTCGAGGATTTGTAAGAGCAGTGCTCGCTCCACATGACCGAAAAGATGCCGAGCTCGGTCAGGTTGGGGACCCGGCCGAGAATGGCGCGCGCGCGCTCGAACTCCTCGCCGGTCAGCCCGTGTTCCGCAGCGAGAGCGGGCGTGACGTTGTTGCGGCTCACGACAATGCGCCGACGAGGCCGGCGAAAAAGGCGGTGCCGTCGGTGCCGCCGAGGAGCGGGTCGGTGGCGTTTTCGGGGTGCGGCATCAGCCCGAGCACGGTGCGGCTCGCATTGAAGATGCCGGCGATCGCCCGCGCCGAGCCGTTGAAATTCGCCCTTTCGTCGAGGTTGCCATCGGCGTCGCAATAGCGAAACGCAACCCGGCCCTCGCTCTCCAGCCGGTCGAGCGTGTCGGGATCGGCCGTGAAATTCCCCTCCTGGTGGGCCACCGGCACCCGGATCGTCTGGCCCGCCGCGTAGCCGCAAGTGAAGATCGTCTCAATGTTCTCGACCTTGAGATGAATATCGCGGCAGGAGAAGCGCAGCGAGCGGTTCGGCAGCAACGCGCCCGGCAGCATCCCGGCCTCGGTCAGGATCTGGAAGCCGTTGCAGATGCCGAGCACTGGAGTTCCCCGCTCGGCTCGCGCGCGCACCTCGCGCATGACCGGCGAATGCGCCGCCATCGCCCCGCAGCGCAAATAATCGCCATAGGCGAAGCCGCCGGGCAGTACGATCAGGTCGCATCGGGGCAGGCTCGTCTCGCCATGCCAGACCCGCTTGGGCTCACATCCGCCAGCGCGCTCCAAGGCCATGCACACATCGCGCTCGCGGTTCGAGCCGGGAAAGATGATAACCACCGCGTTCATCGATGCCTCGGTAGCAATGGCGCTCAGATACGCCGCGCGGTGCGGCGGTGCAAGGTGATCGGGATGCGAGCGAATGGAACCTTGGGGCCGCAGCTCAGGTTTGCCTGATACCAGGTGCCGGGTTTGCCTTGTACCAAATGGATGTGGCCGATAGATTGTGCCGGGGGGCCACCGCTTTTTTTGCGAGAGATGTCAGTGGATTGTTCTGCTGTCGGCGGGCCACC
>Ga0335075_10000683_pt1 | contig 58109 bp, 46 predicted proteins | sample Lox_Sample_24_FD_206723 | JGI IMG/M metagenome (GOLD analysis project Ga0335075, IMG submission 206723) | Soil microbial communities from Loxahatchee National Wildlife Refuge, Florida, United States - Lox_Sample_2.4 | ecosystem: Environmental > Terrestrial > Soil > Wetlands | place: USA...
AGGGTCTTACGTGAGGTAGTGCACTTGGCGTTGTGATAGATGACAGCGCCTGCCATCTAGGCGTCCCCGTCGAATAGTCCTGTGACCGAACCGTTTTCGAACACCGCTCGGATTGTGCTGGCCAGCAGCGGCGCGATCGACAACACCGTCAGTTGCGGGAACCGCTTTTCCTCACCGATCGGCAGCGTGTTGGTGACAATCACTTCGCGAGCGCCGCACGCCGCCAGGCGCTGCGACGCGGGATCGGACAGTACGCCATGGGTGGCCGCGATGATCACATCCTTGGCGCCGTCGTCATGCAGCAGCTTGACCGCGCCGGCGATGGTGCCACCGGTGTCGATCATGTCGTCGATCAGCACGCAGGTGCGCCCTTCCACCTCGCCGACCACGCGGTTGGAGACCACCTGGTTGGGCACCCGCGGATCGCGGGTCTTGTGGATGAACGCCAGCGGAACACCGCCCAGCGCATCGGCCCATTTCTCGGCGATACGCACCCGGCCCGAGTCGGGGGAGACCACCACCATGTTGCCGTCGGGATAGTTGTCCCCGATGTAGCCGGTCAGCAGGTTCTGCCCGCGCATGTGGTCCACCGGCCCGTCGAAGAAGCCCTGGATCTGGTCGGTATGCAGGTCGACGGTCACGATCCGGTCGGCTCCGGCCGTCTTGAGCAGGTCGGCGACCAGCCGCGCTGAGATCGGCTCGCGGCCGCGGTGCTTCTTGTCTTGGCGCGCGTAGGGATAAAACGGCATGACAGCGGTGATCCGTTTGGCGCTGCCCCGCTTGAGCGCATCGATCATGATCAGCTGTTCCATCAGCCAGTTGTTGACCGGCGCCGGGGCAGATTGCAGGACAAACGCGTCGCAGCCACGCACCGACTCGTGGAAGCGCACGAAGATCTCGCCGTTGGCGAACTCGCGCGCGGTCTGCGCGGTGACGTGGACGTCGAGTTCTTTGGCTACCTGCTCGGCCAGCTCCGGATGCCCGCGGCCGGAAAAGAGCATCAGGTTCTTGCGGTTGTCGGTCCAGTCGTGGCTCACCGTGTTGCCCTCAAGGTGTGGGGAATGAGATAAGGAAATGAAGGTCCCATCGTAAGCGTAGTGCTCCGAGGGTTGCTGAGTTGCCGCGGCTTGAGTTCACCGCGTCTGGTCGGCCTCTGGTTCTCGGTCGGTCTTTTCGGCGGCGGCTGCGGCTGCTGCGGCTGCGCTACCCGGCCGTTTGCGCTCGACCCAGCCTTCGATGTTGCGTTGGCGGCTGCTGGAAACCGCCAGCGCACCCGCCGGAACGTCTTCGCGTACCACCGTTCCGGCCCCCGTGTAGGCGCCGTCGCCGATGGTGACCGGGGCGACGAACATGGTGTCCGACCCGGTGCGGACATGCGAGCCGACCGTCGTGCGCTGCTTGGACGTGCCGTCGTAATTGACGAAGACGCTGGAGGCGCCGATATTGCTGTGCTCGCCGATGTCGGCGTCACCGACATAGGTCAGGTGTGGGACTTTGGTTCCGGTGCCGATCGTGGAGTTCTTGGTCTCGACGAATGCGCCCAGCTTGCCGTCGGCGCCTAGCACGGTGCCGGGCCGCAGGTAGGTGAACGGGCCGACCGTGGCGCCGTCACCTATCGAGGCCCCGGTGCCGTGGGTGCGGACCACCGATGCGCCGTCGCCGACGGCGACGTCGGTCAGTGTGGTGTCCGGGCCGATGGTGCAACGGCCTCCGACGCGGGTAGCGCCCAGCAGCTGGGTGCCGGGGTGGATGACGGTGTCGCGGCCGATTGTCACATCGACGTCGATCCAGGTGGTGGTGGGATCGACGATGGTCACCCCGGATAGCTGGTGGCCGGCGATGATGCGACGGTTGAGTTCGGCGCCCAAGTCGGCGAGTTGGACCCGGTTGTTGACGCCGGCTACCAGCGCGCTGTCGTCGACGTGCCGGGCCTGCACTACCTGCCCGTCCTGCCTGACGATCGAGACGACGTCGGTGAGATACAGCTCTTGCTGGGCGTTGTCGGCCGACAGTCGGCTCAGCGCCGATCGCAGCGCGGCGATGTCGAAGGCGTACACCCCGGCGTTGACCTCACGGATTTCCTGTTGAGAGGGTGTTGCGTCGGCCTGCTCGACGATCGCGATCACTTCATGATCCTGAGTACGCAGCGTGCGACCGTAGCCGGTCGGATCGGCCAGCGTGGTGGTCAACACAGTGACCGCCGCGTGCCGCGAGTTGTGCACTGCGACCAGATCTGCCAGCGTATCGGCGTCGAGCAGGGGGATGTCGCCGGAAGTGACCAGGACGACGCCGGCAAAATCGTCGGGCAGCGCCGACAGGCCACACAGCACCGCGTGGCCGGTGCCCAGCTGCTGGTCTTGGATTGCGACGTCGATGGAACGCCCCAGCCTGCCGGCCAATTCACCAACGACCTGTCCGATGCTTCCGTGGTCCTGGCCGAGCACCACGACCAGGTACTGAGGCGCCATCTTGGCGATCGAGTGCAGCGAATGCGCCAGCATGCTGCGCCCGGCGAGGGGGTGCAGCACCTTCGGGGTGTCCGAGCGCATCCGGGTTCCGGCCCCGGCCGCCAGGACGATGACCGCCGATTCGCCTTGCGGTGTCAAGAGAACCTCCTGGGCTTCTGGCTGCTTTCTGCCGCGAGCGTGCATGTCCGGACGCCGGCGTTATGTCCAGCGTGTCATTATCCGCACGCCGCGGGCAAAGGAGGCAAACCGCCCCCAGGCGTTCGGTTCGATTCGGTTCGGCAGCGAACGCCGCCATGGACAATAATCAAGCGATGGACCGGCGCCGAACCGCACAGGCCAGTCAATCGCCAATGGCGACCCTCGAGCAATTGCCTGCCTTGGTGTTGCTGGAGCGGATCCCGATTCCCACCCTGGCGGTTCTGCGCGACGGCACCATCGTGTTCGCTAACAGCGCGTTCGCCGAGATGGTGGGCCGGAACGCCGATGAGGTCGTTTCGCTGAGGTTCCACGATGTGTTCTACGCCGCGCCGACAACCGAATCGGCGCTCTCGGTTGTGGACGGTCTGGCAAACATGGTCGTCGAACTGGCCCACCAGGACGGCTCGACCGTGCGTGCGCTGATGAGCAGGTCGGCCTTGAGGCGCAGCGATGATGAGATTGCGCTCGCGACATTCCAAGACATGACCGAGCATCTCTGGGTCAACGATCGTTAGTTCGGCGCGCCCGCCTGCCCGTCAGGGCGCGGGGCTTTCGTGGTTGGTATGCCGCAGGGCTTCGCGCGCAAGGTACTCGCGGTAGTAGGCCACCGAGGTCTCAGTCACGATGGCCGGGAACAACAGCTCCCACATCTGGGTCAATCGCCCGATCAGGTCGTTGCCGGCCGGCGTGGACTGGGACAGTATTCGGGTGCCGAACGTCGCGCCGATGATGGCTTGGCTGACCCTTTTCGGGTCGAGGTCCTCTCGCAGGTCGCCTTCGGTGATCGCTCGACTGACCTCGGCGGCCATCCCGTCCACCCAGCTGGTGTAGACGCGCGCACTGGTGTCATTGAACTTCCCGAAGGCAAGCGTCAACTGTTCGGCGGTACGAGCCACCTTGTCGGAGGCGAACAGGTCGGCAAGCGCGAACGACCCGTGCACCATGTTCTCCAGAGCCGGAGAGAATGAGTCAGACATCGCACCCAAGACGTCGAGGACCAGCTTGGCGCCCTCGTCGATGATCGCGGATGCGAGCGATTCCATCGAATCGAAGTGGTGATAGAACGCACCCTTGGTCATCCCGGTGCGCTCGATGATCGTGCCCCGATCGGCGGACGCATACCCAACCTCGTTGAACACGTCGATCGCGGAATCGAGAATCTTTCGCCGCGTCGCTTCGGATCGAACCTGGCGGGCCATCGCCTATACCTCCGGAGATGTGCTGCTAAGACTCCGGACCCTCGGCGCCTGACAAGTCATCACTCGGCGGCAAAGCCTAACAGGCGGCGGTAGCGTCCCGATCGGTCACGGGATCGGCTGACCTGCATTGCGATCAACCCGAACCGGCTAGCGCCGAGGTGCTGCCGATCGCGATTGCGGTGCGTCTCCTGATGAACTGACGGAAGTAATCGATCCGCTCCGGACGCACGATACCGGGCAGCACTAGCGCCCACATCTTCTCGAGGTCGGAGAGAAACTGCGCCGGTTCATCGAAGCTGCTGGTCTGGCGCAGCCCCACGTATATCGAAACCAGCAGGCGCGCCACTTCTTCCGGGTCGCGCTCGTCCAAGATGTCGCCTTCACCGATGGCACGACCGACGATGCTGGCGTCGGTCTGGATCCACGTCGTCAGCAGGTTTGCCTGAAGCCCTTCGACCCGACCGATCGACTCCAACAGATGCACACTCGCCCGGGCGATGTCCTCGCGGATGTCCCGAACCGCCAACTGGTAGGAGAAGTCGATAAGCGTCTCCAAGCCGGAGAACTTCCGGGTCAGCAGTTCCGCGAGCGCCTCGCGGGACTGGGCGGTCTGGTCCTCGATGATCGCCAGCGCCAAAGCGTGCTTAGAGCGGAAATGGAAATACATTGCGCCCTTGGTCAACTCGGCGTCCGCAAGGACGTCGTCGAGCCCGACCTGGTGGTAGGGCAAACGGGCGAACTGGTGTGCGGCGGCACGCAGGATCTGCTGGCGGGTGGAATCCGCTCTGGTGTCGGTCGTCTCGGTCATGCTTGGGCCACCTAGTGATCGTGTGCGCCGATGATTGATCACAATCGCGGGGCATGCCGAACTGCTTCGCCGCGACGGGACCACCACGGGGCCCATGGTTTCAAGGCGTCGTGTAACTAGCTTAGTGCAGTAGCGAACCGAGCAGAGTGATCGACGCGACCTAACAGCCATCCTGACCTGCGAAGCATCCGTCGGTTTGGAACGCATCTATCCCTCAATCTGACACGTGAGTTGCCGGTCGACTCCCAAAGCACTGCTAATTGGCCAGGTCTAAATACTCAAAGTACCAGATAATCCGCCACAGCAATCTAAAAGTATGTAAGATACCTCCTACATGGACGGCTAGTCTACCAACCGCGTACCGCGCGATCGCGCGTTCGGCGACGTCGGAACCGGTCCTGGCGACCGTCCGCGAGCGATCCGTTAGGAGGCGCACGTGTCGTTTGTGACAACGCAGCCCGAGCTTTTGACGTCGGCGGCCGGCAAGGCGCAGGGCCTCGGCTCAGCGACGACGGCCGAAAATGCGGCCGCAGCGGTTCCCACCACCCGGGCCGCCTATGCGGCTGCGGCGTTGTAGGCAGTCGAAGGTTCAGCCGTGGATTTCGCGGCCCTACCGCCAGAGATCAATTCTGGACTGATGTACTTCGGCCCTGGGTCGGGGCCAATGCTGGCCGCCTCGTTGGCTTGGGACGCCTTGGCCGACAACCTGTACGGGACGGCGACTGCCTATTGGTCGACGATCTCAGACCTCACGGCGTCGTGGCTCGGGCCATCGTCGGCAGCGATGGAGGCGGCGGCCGTCCCCTACGTGTCGTGGATGAGCGCCATGGCCGCGCAGGCTGAACAGACTGCCACCCAGGCCAAGGCGGCGGTGGCCGCCTACGAGGCCGCGTTCGCTATGACGGTGCCTCCAGCGGTGATTGCTGCCAACCGCGCCTTGCTGCTGATGCTGGTCGCGACGAACTTTTTCGGTCAGAACACCCCGGCGATCATGGCCACCGAGGCCGATTACGTCGAGATGTGGGCGCAGGATGCGGCGACGATGTACGGCTATGCCGGCGCGGCCGCGGCGGCGTCGACGCTGGCGCCGTTGACGGCCCCGGTGGAGACCACCAACCCAGCGGGGTTGGCGGGGCTGGCCGCGGCGGTCACGCAAGCTGCCGGCACCTCCGCAGGCACAGGCTTGCAGGTCGTGTCACCGCTGACCTCTGCGGTGTCAACACCGCTGAGCTCTTTGTTGTCCACACCGCTGACCTCTGCCGCGGTGCCCGGTGCACTGCAGGGACTCGCCTCGACCGCGGCGACCTCCGTTTCGTCGTCATCGCCGCTGTCGTCCTTGGCGACCGTGACGTCTTCGGCGGCAGTTACCTCGGGGACGAGCCTGGCGTCGGGCACAGCCTCGTCTGCATCGATGTCAACCTCGGTCGTCTCGATGCTCGGCTCGGCTGGTTCGCTCACGAACTCGACCGGGTCGGCGACCACCGTCCTCGGGACGGGATTCGAGGCGTTCGGATCGACGCTGACCAGCGGCTGGAGTTCAGGAGCAGGTGTGTTCAGCTCACCCGGGGTAAGCGACGCCGCTGTCACCGCGAGTGTGGGTCGGGCGGCCTCGCTGGGCGCCTTGTCGGTGCCACAGGGCTGGACCTCGGCCGCTCCGGCATTCAGCCAGGTCGCCTCGGCGACGCCGGCTGCTAGCGGGTCGGCGGCCGCGTCGCCGCTGGCGCCGGGCGGGACAACCGGCCCGGTCGGTACTCCGCTGGGCAATATCGCAGAGCGCGGAGGCCCGAGCTCTCCGCTGGCCGCCCGCTACTATGTCCGTCCCGCCTTCACACAACGCCCGGAATACGCCGGTTAAGTCCAGGGGACTGTCGGCGTTCTTCGAGCCACCGGTTGAGCCAGCGGGCCGCGACATCTGGGGCGCGCTAAATACCTGAAGTTGATTAAAAAGCTAAACATCATTCCAAACGTATGTATACTACCGTTCATGCTGATTGGCGGTTTGCAACGTTTCTCCGCCTGGGCCGTCCTCCCAGAACGACCGCTTGCCGGCGGCCTCGGCGCCGCGGTGTGGGATTCGCCCCACGGTGGGCAGCGGTCGGCATGATCGCGCTGAAGCCGGTCAGCCTCAATTCTGTGGCTGTCATCGGGGCCCACTGTGACGACATCGCTATCGGCGTCGGGGCCACATTGATGCAAATCCGGCATGACAACCCGGATGTCGTTGTGCACGCGCTGGTGTTGTCGGGTGGCGGAACGGAGCGGGAGGTCGAGGAGAAGCACGCGCTCGCGGCGATATGCCCGTCAACAGACGTTCGATTGACGGTCGCGGATTTGCCCCATGGCCGGCTTCCCGACCACTGGGGAACGGTAAAGCAACATATCGCCGACTTCCGGCGCGACTGTCAACCAGACATGGTGTTCGGTCCGCAACGCCACGATTACCACCACGACCACCACTTGGTTGCGGAGCTGATTCCTACCGAGTTCCGTGACCATCTTGTGCTTGGCTACGAGATTCTCAAGTGGGAGTCGGACCTGCCTAATCCGACTCTGTATTTGCCGATTCCGAGCGAAACCGCACACCAGAAGGCGAGATTGCTCGCCGAGTGCTATCCGTCTCAATCCGGCCGCGACTGGTTTGATGACGAGGTTTTCCTTGGCTTGATGAGAGTCCGTGGGGTGCAGTGCCGCGCCCGATACGCCGAGGCCTTCACGGTGGAGAAGGCGGTATTGGATGCCGAGGACAGCTATTCGGTCAACTAGCGCCAGTCGAGACCGAGACGGAAGGACATCACAGTGCGAGTGCTTGTCACATGCACCACGGGCTACCTCGGTTGCCCGGTTGCGTCAAAGCTTTTCGAGGACGGCAAGGACATCGTGGGGCAGGGCGATGAGCGCCGGTTTTGGAAGGAGCGCCGAAGTGATATACACGCCCACTGATGTCGCCGGGGTGATGATCGTCGACATCGAGCCGCACCGCGACGATCGGGGTTTCTTCTCGCGTTCATTCTGTTCCGAGGAATTCGGCACTCATGGACTGATTTCGGCTGTCGCGCAAACGAATATCTCCTTCAACTATGCCCGCGGCACACTGCGAGGTCTGCATCGTCAGGGACCTCCGCACCCCGAGGCCAAGTTGGTGCGCTGTACGCGCGGCGCTATTGTCGACGTTGCGGTCGACGTTCGGCCCGAGTCACGCACCTACCGTAAACACGTCATGGTGCAGCTCAGCGCTGACAACCGTCGGGCGCTGTTCTTGCCGCCGTATGTGGCACATGGCTTTCAAACGTTGGCTGATAACACCGAAGTCCTCTGCCAGATCAGCGGTTCTTATGAACCTGCAAGTGAGCAGGGCTTCCGTTGGGATGACCCGAAATTCAACATCACATGGCCGTTGCCGGTCACCGTCATCTCCGAGGCGGACGCAAGCTGGCCGCTTTTGGTACCGGTCGCAAAGGTGGCGTCATGATGATGGGCGTCGACAAACTGCTGAGCGAGCGAGCGGTGCAAGGCGATCCACTGCGAGTTGCTCTGGCCGGGTGTGGATTCATGGGCCGCGGCCTGGTCAACCAGATCGCAAACAGCGTCTTCGGTATGACGCTGGCGGCGATCGCCGTGCGCAGCCCCGAGCAGGCGTTCAAGGCGCTGATCGATGCCGGTGTGAGCGACGCGATCGCCGTCGACGGGCCGTTGGGGCTGAAACAGGCAATCCAGCAACGTGTTACTGCGGTCACCGAAGACTTTCATGCGATCACGCAAAGCGACGGCATCGACGTCGTTATCGACGTGACGGGGTCCGTCGAGTTGGGCTGTCGTCTCGCGCTGGACTGCTTCGCGGGAGGTAAGCATCTGGTGCTGATGAACGCCGCAGTCGACGCAACCGTAGGCTCCGAGTTGGGTCGGTTGGCCGACGCCGCAGGCGTCGTGCTCACCGGATGCGACGGCGATCAGGCTGGCCTTCAGATGAACTTGATCCGCTTCGTACGAAGCATCGGGATAACTCCACTGGTCAGCGGCATCATCAAGGGCCTACACGATCCGTACCGCAATCCGACGACACAAGAGGGATTTGCGCGGCGCTGGGGGCAGGACCCGTGGATGGTCACCAGTTTCGCCGACGGCACCAAGATGAGTCTCGATCAATCGATCGTCGCCAACGCGGCCGGAATGTCGGTACACAAACGCGGAATGCTCGGCCGCAGCCATGGCGGTCATGTCGACCAGCTGACCCATTGCTACGACGTCGATGAACTACGCGCGCTCGGCGGCGCGATCGACTATGTGGTGCACGCCAAGCCGAATGCAGGAAGCTATTGCTTTGGTACACAGGATGATCCAAAACAACAGCACTACCTAGAGCTGTATACGCGGGGAACGGGTCCGTTGTACAGCTTCCACACCCCTTATCGCCTGGGCCATTTCGAAGTACCAATAACCGCGGCACGGGCAGCGCTGATGGACGACGCGACGGTGCGGGCGCTTCCGACACGTCACGTCGAGGCGGTGACGACCGCCAAGACCGACCTGAAAGCCGGAACCGTGCTGGATCGTCCAGGCGGCTATCACTATTACGGGCAGGCGGAAAAGGCTCATCTCGTCCGTGCCGAACGATTGCTCCCGATCGGCGCGGCAGAGGGGTGCATGCTCGTCCGGGACGTTCGCAGGGATGCCACCCTGACCTACGACGACGTAGCGGTGCCCCCCGGGCGACTGGTCGACCAATTGCTCGACGCGCAGCGCAAGTTGGCGGTAGCCGTGCCGCCGAGCCTGATGGCGAAACTGTAGGCCGACCTATGACCCACAACATCCTCCCCACTCGGTCGCTGTAGGCACGGCCGGCGACGTGTAAGCGAGAAATCAGGTCAGCATGACAACGCCACTTACGAGATCACTTCCTAGCCAAAACGGTTCTTCGCCTGTGATCTTACGACCGTTCCCCACACTGAGTTCCGGCACTGCGCGGCGTTGGCAGCTGCTCATCGTCAACGCGCTTGAAGCCGTCATAGTCAGCGCCGGGGCTTACTGGATGACCGGGATCGAGCCGAAGGTAATAGTCGGAGCGTGTGGTCCTGATGGTGATCGCCGCCGCTGGCGCATACCGGATGACCAGTATGGCGATTGGACCGGCCAATTGATCGAGAATGGCTTCGCTGCGTCTGAGGCAGGCGACCGCGTAACTCGCGAATTGGATCGGTCGTATCTGAATCGTCCGGGCCGCGGTGTGCCCCCGCCGCGGTCCGGGCTCCCTGCGCTGCTTGTGGCGTTCTTGACGCACAAAAGTCGCGTGTTGCCGGAGCTGCCGACTTGTGTCGACGAAAACAGCGTTCGCGTAAGGGGTGCGCCGTGAGACCCGGCATAACCGGTTACGCACCAACAGCTGCGGGCCGGCTGCATTGCCGCTTATGCGAATCGGACCGATTGGTCGGCGTCTTAGATCTCGGTGCGACTCCGTTATGTGAAAAGTTCCTCACCATCGGCGAACTGGATCTACCCGAAACAACGTTCCCGCTCCGTTTGCGGCTTTGTGAGGACTGTCTGCTGTTGCAGATACCCGCAGTGATCACACCCGAAGACACCTTCGCCGAATATCCTTATTTTTCATCGTTTTCGGACGATCAGGTGCGCCACGCGAAGGATTTTGTCGATCAGGCCGTCGAGCAGCTGGAGCTTGGGACCGAGTCATTGGTCGTCGAAGTCGGCAGTAATGACGGGTATCTGCTGCAACATGTGGTCGCCGCGCGCATCCCCTGCCTGGGCATCGAGCCGTCCGCAAACGTCGGTGCCACTGCCCGCGATCGCGGTGTCCCGACGGTCTCGGCGTTTCTCGACGAGCAACTGGCACGCACAGTCCGCGCCGAACACGGCCCTGCGGACCTGGTAATCGTTAACAACGTCTACGGGCACGTACCCGACCTGCTGGGTTTCACTCGAGCGTTGCGCGGTTTGGTCGCCGACGAGGGCTGGGTGACCATCGAGGTACACCATGCGTTAAAAATGGTGGGCCAAGGGCAATTCGACGCAATCGATCACGAACACCTCCAGTATTACACCCTCCTGTCGGCCACCCGCGCGCTCGCCACTGCGGGGCTAGCTATCGTCGACGTCGACCTGTTGCAGACGCGCGGTGGTTCCATTCGTATCTGGGCTCGTCCCACGCGAATCGCGGCACTACCAAGCGAAGGGGTCACTAACCTGCTGCGGGCGGAGAAGGCCGCGGGGCTACATCGGGTGAATGCTTATCTGCAACTCCGTTCGCGCACCGAAGCGCTGCGCCACGACCTGTTGCGGTTCCTGCTTCAGTGCCGCGCCGAGGGTAAGCGTGTCGTCGGCTACGGCGCATCGGGTGAGGGCAACACTCTGCTCAATTACTGTGGGATCCGCAGCGACTTGCTCGAGTACATTGTCGACCGCAATCCGTACAAACATGGCCGCTTCACGCCAGGTATGCGTATTCCGATTCGCGATCCAGGGGCTCTGACCACGGATCGACCAGATGTGGTGCTGGCGCTGCCCTGGAATCTGGAGACCGAACTCACCGATCAGCTGAGCTATATAGCCGACTGGGGCGGTGAACTCGTTTATCCTCTTCCGACCCTGCACCATGCCAAGCCGTTGGCATCTAACGGCATTGGGATGGTGCTGTCATGACGGTCTGCGGGGTGGTGTCGGAACCGGTCTATCCCGAGTTATCGACCTGGGAAATGTTACGTCAGCAGACAACTTCCGAGTCCAGGCTGGCCCAATGGAAATGGCCATGACCCTATGCGAAAGCACGAAACGGTGACGGCGATGATTAAGGCCAGCATCCAACGCGATCACCGCGGTACCGCGAAAGAACCGCGGGTGCTGTGGCTTTCGCCGTTGATGCGGCCGCTCGCGCGCGTGCAAGCTGAAGGACTACGCGCGCGGGGTATTGACGTGCTATTGGTGACCACCGATCAACACCCGGAGTCAGATACGGCTCGTGACTATGAGCTAGTGCTCGATCCGCAGTTCCGCACGGCTTCGACCTGGCCACCGGCTCTGGCGGCTCACCGCCGCATTCGCGAATATCGGCCTGACATAGTGATCGCTGAATCGGTTCGCGATCCGCGCTGGATCGCACTGGCCGGACGGGCGCCACGTATTCAGCTGGTGCACGATGAACGCCGAGATGACGGCCGGCATCGGCAAGCCTTGGCGCGATTCCTATTTGACAGGTGGGGCGCGCACTCCGCGGCCACCGTCACCTATAGCAACTATGCCGCGATTGCGGCCGCCACAAGGCGCGACGTGGCCGGCACCAGCGTGCAAGTGGTGCCGCTCTGCAGCGACCTGGTTGCGCGGCTGGTTCCTCCGTTTGTCGGTCCCGACGGGCGGCGCGACTTCGTGGTGGCTGGTCGGCTTGGCTCGCACAAAAACATTGACGTTGTGCTCGAGGCTTGGCAGCGACATGTGGACGGCGGCAGGTGGCGCGGCGACGAGCTGCTGTTGATCGGTGATGGGCCACTGACGATCCGGGCTCTACCGGCCTACGTTCGGTGGCGTCCCGGCACTTACCGCTATGCGGATGTCGTCACCACACTGGCCGCTGCGAAGGGGTCGGTCGCCCACTACCGCAGTGCCTCGCAAAGCGGCGTGCAGGTGCTTTCCATGCAGTTGGGCGTCATGCCAATCGTCTCCCCGGTCGGTGGCCTGCCCGAATACCAGCCCGCGAGCTTTCCCCCGGTCGGGGTCAACGACATCGCCGGCCTGACGGCCGCGTTCGACGAGTTGGCTGACCCGTGCACCGCGACGTTGCGCGGGTCCCTGGCATCGCGTCACTACGCCGACCACTTCAGCGTCGACCATGCCGTGGACGCCCTTGTGAATGTGCTTACCGAGGTGAGTCGTCGATTTGGCAAAGCAACAGTATGAAGCTGGTGTGCGGCACCCTGTTTCTACCCAGCCCTGGCAAAACAGTCGATGGGCGCCGGGCGCAGCCACGACGAACTCAGGGTCGTTAACGGCGACAGCGGCGAGGTTGACGTCCGGCCGCAGCGATCACCGGCCGACAGGACACAAAACAGGTGATCCAGCTTCCGGCGGTATACATACTTTGTGAATGATATATCAGGATTAACAGACTCATAGTACACTAACCTTCACTCCCGGTATGAGTACGGGAACCTTGTCATGGCTGGCCGTTGGTTCTCGTGACCAAAGAGCTTCAACAGGACCGATGGCCTTTCGCGAAGGGATGCGCCTGTGGTGCTGATGACCGGCAGGGTGTTTGGTAGGGGCGTCGTCGAAACGGCCATCGCCGAGGCGCCAATGAAGGCGCAACGCCGGCGCAACATGCCGTTGACGACGACCGAAGTGCCGACGTTTTTCGGACCGTCTGATTCGCCGTTGTTCGGCGTGGTTCATCTGCCGGTCGATAACCAGATCAGGGGCGGGGTAGTGATCTGTGGTTCGCTCGGGAAGGAGGGGATGGACAGTGTCCGACTACACCGGATCCTCGCCGACAGCCTGGCGCGCCGCGGTTTCGGCGTGCTGCGTTTTGACTATCTGGGCCTGGGTGATTCTGCATACGCTCAGGTCCGTGATGACGCGGTGGCCAACTGGGTGGCAAGCGTGGGCCACGCGCTCGACTACCTCACGCTGATCGGCGCGGAGTCGGCGACCGCTATCGGCATACGCGCCGGGTGCCTCATCCTCGACGAGTACCTGGCCCAATCCCACGTGGTCAACCGCGTGGTCTACCTCGATCCCCCGGGGACGGGCAGGCGTTACCTTCGGGAACACACCACGTTTTTCCGGTTGTCGGTGGGCGAGGACGCTGCTACGCCCGGCGAAGTGTCAATCTTCGGCGGTCGGTTGAGCGAGCACGCCGCCGCAGAATTCGCCGCGCTGCGGATGAGTGCAAATCCAGTTAGCGCTCACGGCGTCGACAACGTACTTCTGGTCGGACGACCAGCCGAGACCGACAAGCACGTCACCGCTGTGGCGTCGGCCACGGGAGTTGACTCGATCATTACCGGCGGTCTGCCGGAAGGCGCCCGGCCGACGGGGTTGTTGTTACCGATACCTTTCGCCGCTGTCGATGCGATCAGCGAGTGGATCGACAGACACGTTCCCACTCGCACCCATCGCGCCGTACCCCAATACCGGACAACGGTGACGATGCCGGCCGAAGGGCCCGCCGGGGTCGACGTTTTCGAGAGCATCGAACGAATCGAGCCTAACGGCCTGTTCGCCATCCGCACGCTGCCCCGCCCTGGTTCGGCGCCCGCAAAGACGGTGGTGTTCTTCGTGACGGGCTGGGACTTGCACGTAGGACCCGCCCGGGAGTGGGTCGAATTGTCACGTCGGATTGCCGCGGCCGGGTCACAGGCGGTGCGATGGGACCCGGCAGGACTGGGCTTGTCGGGCCAGATCAGCCGCGACCCTTGGCGCACTCTATACACCAAGGCTGACATCACGGACTCGATAGCGGTGGTCAGACATGCGCGCCCAGGCGCCGGCGAACTCGAGCTTGTCGGTATCTGCTCCGGCTCGTGGTACGCCGCTCATTCCGCCCGCAAGATCGGTGCGCAGTCGGCGATTCTGGTCAACCTGGTGGCGTGGAATTGGCGCGTCACCCCCACCTTGCTGTCGCAGTGGTACGAACGGAAGAAAGCGCTACTCGCCAACGCGGCCAGTGACACGGGTGGCGGCGCTGGCGAATCCAGGACAACTGGCGAATCCAGGACAAAGCGCCTCATAGCACTTCTCAACCCGGCGCGGAAGTTGACGAAGAGCTTGATGCACAACCACCTCCCGCGATACGTCCTGCGGGTGTTGAGCTGGGTCGGACTCGTGTGGCTGCCGGAGGATGTTCTGACAACGCTTGCCCACCGTGGCACCGACGTGACGCTGATTGCCTCGCCCTGGGATGCGGAGCAGTTCGCTGCCAAAGGCGGTCGGGCAGCCCTTGACCGGCTGCACTCGACGTCGCACCCGCCACGCCTGATCGTTCCACCCGCCGGCGATCATCCCGCCCATCACCCGGAGATGTTGGCGGCGATCCGCACCGCGGTGTTGCCGGTAGCTGCCGTTTCCCCATCGGAGCGCATCCGGGTATCGGACATTACGTCGATTGAGAGTCGCCTAATCGGCTAGTGCCCCGCGCCGAAATTTCGTTCGGTCATGAAACGGTTTGGCGAGGTGCGGCGGAACGCAAACCGAAACGCTGGCGAAGAAACGCGGCAAGGCGCAGCGGGATTGCAATGAGGCTCAACAGGGCGAACGGCACATATTCGGCGGCGTAGCGCCAATACCGTACCTTCTGGTCGAGTGCGCCCAGCACAAAATCCCTGCCGAAGGCGACGAGAATGTAAGTCGTGGCCAGGAAGAGCAGTGGCCGCCACAACCGTCCCAGGTTGCGCATTCCGACTCCGAAGGACAGCAGCGCCAGCAGGTAGGTGCAGGACAGTGCGACCAGGAAAAACCACAACACGCCGCCCTGCAGCGGAATCTGGCCGATGACGACGCCCAGCCAGACGACCAATCCGATATGGACCTGAAGCGCGGCGGCGAAGGCCAGGCCCAAGGCTCGCGCCCGGCGCGCCAGACCGGCAAAGGCTGAGCCGAACAGGATGGCCATCGCGCCGCCGGTATAGGAAAGCCAGAAAAAAAGGAACGACCAGCGCGCCGTGACGCGCACCCCCTGCCCGAGACCATCGGGACCGGTGCCGTAACAGGCCAGGACGGCCCCGGCAAGCGCGAGCGCGCCGCCGAACGCGCCGATCATCCAAACCCATGCCGAATCATGTCTGCGCGTCACCGCGCCCGCCCCGGCGTCGCCGCCGTCAACGGTGAACGTCGGATCGCCGCCCTCGCCGGTACCGCCGTTGCCGAACAACGCTGTCGACTGAGGCCGGGAAACGGGTTGTGCTACTGAGCGATCCTTCTGCTCGAACATGTCAGCCGTGAGCTCCGTCCCAAAAACCAAAGCAGTAGCAAAGACCTATGCTATCCAGCACCGAGTGCCATTGACACCTCGAAGCGTCGGTATCGCCAATCGGCGGTCGTGTCAGATCGATCGACGGCGCAAGCTTGAGCCGCGGGCCGGCTATCCGTATCTCAGCCGCCACCAGAAGTCTGCAGTCCGTCGCTCTTGACCTGTGCGGGTGCGCATCTGTCGCGGTGTGCCCACGACGCCAGTCAGGCCGGCGGACCAGAGGCGGACCCGAGGCGCAGGACGTTTTCTACCCGGACCCGGCCGGACTACAGACCACGAGAACCACGGCCATTGCGTGGCAATCGGCGTGCGAAAGCGACAAAGACGAGCTGATCCAGCCCTGGTGGTGTGCCCGCTCGGCGACCCCTCCGCTCAGACGCAGCAGAGGCAGCGGACCATCCAGTGTTACCTCGATCTCCCGCAGGGGAAACGGCATGTCGGGTTCTGCGAATGCCTTGATCGCTGCTTCCTTGGCCGCGAACCGGGCCGCCAGTCGGTGCACCCGGTTGGGGCCCCCGCAGTCGTTGATTTCGCGCGCGGTAAATACCTTGCGCAGGTACCGGTGCCCGAACGCCGCTAGCGAGTCCTGGACATCGTCAATGGCCACGACATCGCATCCGACGCGGACGCGGCGCCCGTCAACCTCGCCCGGCAAGGTAATCATCCACTCGCTGTAATCGTTGTGCTGCCAAGGGAATCCACCAATGCGACGTTACCCAGCGGCGCAGCATGATCACAGCATCGTTGCAGCCGCACGCGGTAGGCGTCGCCTGGCTCCGGCAGGCCGACGATCAGCGCGCCTGGCATCACGCAGACGACTTGACTAGGCCTTCGACCACCTGCTCGATGTTGTGTACCGAAGCGAAGGTGGACTTCTTGAGCACTTCATCGGGGAACTCGATGCCGAATGCATCCTCAAGTGCAAGCATGACATTGACCGACGCATGCGACGTCAGGCCGAGCTCGTAGAGGTCGGCCTGACTGTCCACCTCGCGTGGATCGACCGCTAGACGGCCATGAGCAGCTAGGACGTCACGAATTTGGTCCTGAATCACACTTCCCCTCACGTCTGACCCGATTAAGCATCACGTCCAGCTATTAAACCAGTGTTGTGTCCAGCAACCGCTGCTCCCACGACTGACGTCCGTGGGCGTGGAGTGCGGGCTTGGGTCCCGTGATACCGGCGCCGGAGGCCCCGGTCCTGGTAGCGTCCACGGGGATGTGCGGACTCCGATCGAGTTGCGGCGGGGCTTCGGCGCGGCCGGCTGCCTATCGTTCGCCCCGAGCCATCACAGCGGGTCATCATCGAGTCGGTCAGTGTCACCGAGACCGGAGACCGGCGCCATGACCGAAACCGGCTGGAGGGTCGTCGTTCTCACCGTTTACCCCGGTGTGGCCCGCTTCACGACAGACGCCCTGCGCCGACTCGGCCACGAGCCGGTCGCCGTGGTTGGCGCCCGGAGCAAGGCGGCGTCCACCGGGATGGAGACCATCGACGAGGACACGCAGCTCGAAGGGAGCGCGGTGACCATCGCGTCATCGCCAGCGGCGGTGGCATCCGTGGCCGCAGCGTTCCGTCCGGAATTCCTCCTGACTTGGTCGTTTCCCTGGCGGCTATCTCCCGAGCTGCTGAGCATGCCGCCGCTAGGCTCGATCAACTATCACCCGTCGCTGCTGCCCCGCCATCGGGGACCGAACCCGTTGGGATGGACGATTCGGGCCGGCGACAGTGACTTCGGCGTCACCTGGCACCGTATGGCGCCCGAGTACGACAGCGGCCCGATTCTGGCTCAAGAGTCCACCCCGGTGCTAGAGGAGGACGCCGCTCACGAGGTCTACATGCGCCTGTGCCGGCTTGGGCTACGCATGCTTCCCGGTGTGCTGGAACGGGTAGCAGCCGGTGATCCAGGTGAGCCGCAGCCCTCGGAAGGCGCCACGCAGGCGCCGGCGTTCGGCGAGGATTACGCTTCGATCGACTGGACCAACACAGCTCGTTTCGTCCACGATCAGGTTCGGGCGTGGTCGTTTACGCCGGGGACAGGATCAGTGTCAGGTCCGTTCGGAGACATCGACGGGACCCGGTACCGGGTGCTGCGGACCACGCTGCGGCCGCCGGAGCCCAATGACCGGCACGCAGTCCGCGTCGAGTGCAGTGACGGGCCGCTGTGGGTCCTCGAGCGCACTCCGGGCGAACCCTGATCCAGCCCTGCGGGCGAACAGGTGGCCAGCAGCAGGGCCGGGGTCGGTCTGTCCCCAGATCGTGGCCGGTAGGCGACCGCGACGGCTGGGCGAACGTACTTTCGCGACGTGCTTCGGTGACCTCCACCGGTGAGCGAGAATAGCGGGCGTGCAGCACCTGCGAGAAGGCGTGACGGACCACGGCGTGCTCGGTGCTGTGCTGGACCACGCCGATCGAGCCCCGGATCGGCCCGCTGTCAAGGACCTGGATCGCGCATTGAGCCGGGGCGAGCTGCGCGTCGCGGCTGGCAGAGTGGCCGCTAGCCTGCTTGAAAAAGGCGTCCAGCCCGGGGATCGGGTTGCCCTGCTGATCGGCAATTCGGTGGACTTCGTGGTGGCGGCCCTGGGCTGCCTGTGGGTGGGGGTCACGTTCGTTCCGCTGGCCATCACCGATCCAGATCTCCGCCGTGCTCAGATCGTGGCTGACTGCCGGCCCGCACTGGTGATTACCGCAGGCTCGGACCAAACGGCGCCATCAGGACTTCCCGTCGGCACGGCCTGGACCTCCCTTTCGGCGTTGAGCGTGGCAGATGGGTGCACGCCACCACCCGTAACCGGACCTATCTCCTACGTCATTTACACGTCGGGGACGACCGGTATCCCCAAGGGGGTGCAGATTCCCCCGGACGCCTTTTTCACCGCAGTCGAAGCATGCGCCGACGCCGAGGAACTCACCGAGGACGACCGGGCCCTATGCGTTTCGCCCGTGCACTTTGACGGGTCGTTCTCTGCCATCTTTCCTCCGCTCGTGCGCGGCGTCCCCCTCGTCATCCCCGATCGAGAAGCCCTGCTGTTCCCGCGGAGGTTCTTCTCGATTGTCGCCAGCGAGGGGATCACGGCGACCAGCTGCTCTCCCAGCTACCTCCGGTTGCTCCGGGCCAGCGGCCGTCTGGCGCGGTTGGCGGACACCCCGCTGAGAGTGATCGCCCTGGGCGGCGAAGCACCGTCACGGGCCGATATCCGGGCGGTGTGGGCTGCCAGTCCGGGACTGCGGGTGGTGAACCGGTACGGCCCGACCGAGACGACCATCGCCGTCGCCCATCTGGAACTGACGCCCGAGTTGCTCGACGCGGGGCTGGTACCGATCGGTCGTCCTCATCCCGGGAGTTCGTTCCACCTCGTTGATGAGCACGGACGGCTGGTGGATCAACCTGGAGTGGTCGGCGAGCTCTACATCGGCGGAGTGCAGCTTATGGCGGGATATCTGAACGACTTGGCGGTGAGTGCGGCGGTGCTGCGGTCGGACGTCGTCGACGGAACCACTGTCTACCGCACCGGTGACCTCGTCTTTCGCGACGACCGGGGGAACTACGTATACGTGGGGCGCTCGGACCGCGTCATCAAGCGACATGGGGTGAGGATGTCGCTGGTCGAGGTGACCGAGGCGCTCGGTGGTATCGACGGGGTCGCATCCGCGGCGTGCACGACCTTCGACCTGGAGGGCGATCTGGGGGTGGTGGCATTTGTGGTGCCGGACGGCGAGCTCACCCCTGTCGCCGTCCGCCAGGCCGCCAACGAACGGCTCCCGGAAACGATGCTGCCCGATCAATTCGTCTTGGTGGCCGACTTGCCCTTGACGTCTTCCAGCAAGGTCGATGAGCGACGGCTGCTCAAGGAGGCTGGCTTGTCTCCGCCGAACGAAGGGGCCTGAGCCGTCAGTGCCGTGGCGACATCAACCCGGCCGACATACTGGACAACATGTACATTCCCGCCCATTTCGCCCCCGACGAGCAGGCCGTCGACGACCTGCTCGCCCATCACGGTGCCGCTGACCTGATCACCGCAACAGCGGAGGGCGTGGTCGCCACTATGCTGCCGTTCGTCTACGACCCGGGCATGAGGATCCTTCGTGGTCATCTCGCCCGCAACAATGACCAGTGGCGGCGCCCGGTGGTGGGCGAGGCTCTGGTCATCGTGCGGGGACCAGATGCGTATATTTCCCCGGCCTGGTATCCGAGCAAGGCCGAGCACGGACGTGTGGTGCCCACGTGGAACTACGTCACTGCGCACGTCTATGGGCGACTGGCAGTGCACGATGACCCGGCGTGGGTCGAACAGAATGTGCGTGATCTCACCGGGCGCCATGAGGCTGGGCGACCGCAACCATGGTCCGTCGACGACGCGCCGGCGCAATTCATCGAGGGTCAACTACGCGCCATTGTGGGAGTAGAACTGCTGATCACGCGGATCGAGGCCAAGTTCAAGCTCAGCCAGAATCGATCAGCCGCTGACGTCGATGGCGTGATCTCGGGATTAATCACCAACGGACATCAAGACGCTGCCCAAGCGGTGCAGCGAGCGCGAACGGGGTGATGCACAAGCTGGTCGATCACGGCGTCGCGCTGGCCGGCGATGTCAGTAGACGACGTCCGGGTGGTATTCGTCGATCCACACCGACAGGTCGAGGACCCGCTCTAGCCGCTCCCGGTCCAGCGGCCTCATCAGTCGGGGGTCCAACAGTGTCAACTGCTCCAGCGCCGCCCGGTCGATCAGACCGAACAACACACCATCGCCGGTGCCCAAGAGATCCTTCGCTTGCGCCTGGAGGGCGGCATCGTATTGCGGATCCGAGGTGGACGGATACGGGCTCTTGACCCGCTTCACCACCGACTCGGGCAGCACGTCACGGACCGCGCCGCGCAGCAGGCTCTTCTCTCTGCCGTCATAGGTCTTCAGCGACCAAGGCGTGTTGTAGACATATTCGACGAGGCGGTGATCGCAGAAGGGAACACGCACCTCCAGGCCGACCGCCATGCTCATCCGGTCCTTGCGGTCCAACAGGATCCGCATGAACCGGGTCAGGTGGAGGTAGCTCATCACCCGCATGCGGTGAGTGAAGTCGTCCTCCTCGTCGAGCCGCGCGACCTCGTTGACTGCCTCGCTATAGCGGTCCTGCAGATAGGTATCTAGGTCGACGGCGGAGCGTAGTGCCGGCGTGAACATGTCGCTGGAGCGGGCCGCGTACATCAAACTAACGAGGCGGCCACGCCGCGCTGCACTGCCAGGCAGACCGCGCTGGGGTGAAGTTACCGAGTCTCCGATGGCGATCCAGGGGAACGCGTCGGTGTTCTGCACCGCCGCGTCGTGAAACTGCCGGTAGCCACCGAAAATCTCGTCGGCCGATTCTCCGGACAGCGCCACCGTCGACTGCTGCCGGATCGCCTTGAACAGCAGATAAAGCGACTCGTCCATGTCGCCCATCCCGACCGGGAGGTCGCGGGCCCTGACCACCTTGCGCCGGAGGTCGAGGTCGGCTAAATGATTGTGATCAAGCACGATGTCGGTGTGGTCCGAACCGACGTGTTGGGCCACTTCGTGCACATACGGCGTGTCCATGGTCGGACGGAGCTCGCTCGGCTTGAAGTTTTCCACCTGGGCATCGAAGTCGACGGCAAACGTGCGGACCGGGGTGCTGAGTTCGCGTGCCGACAGCGCGGTGATGGTGCTGGAGTCCAGGCCACCGGACAACAGCACACACTCGGGAACGTCGGCGACCAGCTGACGACGGACGGTGTCGTCGAGCAGCTCACGTACCCGCGCGACAGTCGTGTCGCGGTCGTCGTCGTGCGGTTTCGATTCCAGCCGCCAGTAGGTGCGCTCGCGGACGCCGCACTCGTCGACGGTGACGATGGTGCCGGGCTCTACCTCCTGCATGCCCTTCCACACGGCGTGCTTGGGAGTCTTGATGAGCGGGACCAGCATTTCACCCAGCCCGTCGACGTCGACGACCCGCTTGACCAGCGGGTTGGCCAGAATCGCCTTGGGCTCCGAGCCGAACAGCACGCCGTCGGGAGTGCGGTAGAAGTAGAGCGGTTTGATGCCCATCCGATCGCGGATCATCACGAGCCTGCGTACCCGCGCGTCCCAGATGGCGAACGCGTACATGCCGTTGAGCCGATCTACCAGCGCCTCACCCCACTGGAGGTACCCGCGAAGCACGACCTCGGTATCACTGGAGGTGTGGAACGTCTGGCCCTTCTGGGTCAGTTCCTCGCGCAGCTCTTTGAAGTTGTAGGCTTCGCCGCTGTAGACCATCACCACGTCGCCGTGGGGGGTGGACACTGACATCGGCTGAGCCCCACCGGCCAGATCGATCACGGCGAGACGGCGGTGGCCCAGAGCGGCGTGCCGGTCGCACCAGACGCCGGATGCGTCAGGGCCACGGCACGCCATCGTCTCGGTCATCGCGTCGATGACCACGCGCTCTCGGGTTTGGTCCCGAGAGAAGTCCACCCACCCGGTGATGCCGCACATGTTGTTACCTCCCGACCATGGCCTTGTCTAGGGCCTGGTCGATGTCGTCGATGATGTCGTCGATGTGCTCGATCCCGATGCACAGGCGGATCGTCTCTGGCCGGATACCGGCCTTCACCAGCTCCTCGCCGGATAGTTGGCGGTGGGTGGTGGAGGCCGGATGGATGGCCAGGGTCTTGGCGTCCCCCAGATTGAGCAGCCGCTTGACGAGCTGGAGCGCATCGAAGAAGGCCAGTCCCGCCTCGTAACCCCCCTCGGCCCCGAAGGTGACGATGGACGGCACGCGCCCGTGCAGGTAGCGCTCGACCAGGTGGTGGTGGGGATGGTCGGGGAAGCCGGCGAAGCTCACCCAGGCTACCCGGGGGTCGGCGGCCAAATAGTCGGCGACGGCCCGGGCGTTGGCCTCGTGGCGCTCGAGCCGTAGGGCCATCGTCTCGAGGCCCTGGAGGAGCAGGAAGGCGTTGAAGGGCGAGAGGGTGGCGCCGCTGTTGCGCAGCTGGGTGGAGCGGGCCCGCACGGTGAAGGGCCGCTCGGGGAAGTCGCGGGCGAAGACGACGCCGTGGAAGGCGGGCTCTGGCTGGTTGAACATGGGGAAGCGGTCGGGGTGGTCGGCCCACGGGAACCGGCCGCCGTCCACGATCGCCCCGCCGAGGGTGGTGCCGTGGCCGCCGACGAACTTCGTCAGCGAGTGCACGACCACGTCGGCCCCGTGCTCGAAGGGCTTGAGCAACAGCGGCGTGGCCACCGTGTTATCCACGATGAGGGGCACGCTGGCCGCGTGGGCCACGGCGGCCACGGCCTCGAGGTCCACGATGTTGCCGGCCGGGTTGCCGATGGTCTCGCAGAAGACGGCGCGGGTGTTCTCGTCGATGAGGGGGGCGATCGCCTCGGCTCGGTCGTCGACGGCGAAGCGGGCCTCGATGCCGAGGGTGGGCAGCACGTGGGCGAAGTAGGTGAAGGTGGCCCCGTAGAGCTGGGGGGCCACCACGATGTTCGAGCCGGCACTGGCCACCGTCAGGATGGCGTAGCTGACGGCGGCCATGCCCGAAGCCACCACCAGAGCCGCCGTCCCACCTTCGAGGGCGCAGATGCGCTGCTCGAGGACGTCGCAGGTCGGGTTGTTGAGCCGGTTGTAGTGGAAGCCAGGCGTCTCCAGGTCGAGCACGGCACCGGCGTGGGCGGCGTCGATGAAGTCGTGGGCCACCGTCTGGTAGATCGGCACGGCCACGGCCCGCGTCCCGTCGGGTGTATAGCCACCGTGGATGGCGATGGTCTCGTCGTGCATGTCTCAGGCGCTCCTCTTCTGGACGGTGCCCAACAGGTTGGCATACAGACGCAGGGCCGCGCCTCGCCACGGCCAGGGGGCGCGGGTGCCGACCTCGTCGAAGGGGAAGGCGGCCACCAGGCCCGGGTCACGCTCGCCGCCGATCACCCGCTTGTGCAGCAGGCGAAGCCCTTCCCAGTCCGGGCCCTCCACGCAATCTGTTGGCAGGCAGGGTAATTCGTCACGTTCATGGCCGGCGTAGCGTCGAACGTCTCGGGCGTACTCGCGCACCAGGCTCGAGGGGTCGTACTCGGGATGGGCTTGGACGAGCACGACTTCGGACCGCCCAACGGTTTTCGTGACCACGCTCCACCCCACCTCATCGGACTGGAGGGCGACGGCGTAGCCGGCGGCCACCACCGCCTCGACAGGCACAGTGTTGTGTCGAGAGTGGGGCAGAACGACGGGACCGTTGAACCAGGCGTTCAGGGGGTGGGTCGGGTCGGCCTCCTGGGCAAAGACGCCCGTGCACTTGACCGGCAGGGTGGTCCGTTCGACGCCGTCGAAGACGGCCAGGGCGGCGTGCGCCGACAGGCAGGACAGCACCATGGCCGGCACGTTTTCGCTGCCCCACCGCAGCAGGTCGCACAAATCGGACCAGTAGGGCTCGTCCTCGATGCGGGACTGGATCGGGTTGGCGCCGGTCACCACCAGCAGGTCGGGGGGGTCCGAGGTGATGTCCTCGAGGGGACGGTATTCGGCGGCGATACGGGCCCGGATCCGCTCGCCCCGGGGCACCCCGGCCATGGCGTAGCGAGTCAACGCGACCGTCTCGCACCCGGACCCGGCATCTAGCAGCCCCACGAACTGTCGCTCGGTGGCGCAGAAAGCGGCGTCGGGCATGTTGTTGACCAGGGCGCAGGTCCATCGCACCGATCTGTCGGCCCGGTCCGGTCCCGCATCGAGTGCCTTGGCCAGTTGCACGCTCACCGCTCAATGCCTCACGTCGGTGTAGGTGACCGTGACCTCTTGGTGGAGGAGCCGGTAGGCCGCCTGCAGCTGCGCCTCGTCGTCGGTGGAGCCAACCACGGCCACGATGTGGTTGCCGGAGCCGTCCCGCCAGTCGAGGGCGGCGCCCGGCGCCTGGTGAACGCTCACCGTGTCCACCTCGGCGCGGTCGCTGAAGTCATTGATCCCCTCGATGGCCGTCACCGTTGCGGAGACGGTCGGCGGCTGGAGGAAGAAGCGGTAGCCGATGCGGTCGGTGGCCAGGGGTCCGTCGATGGACACCGGCTCGCCCAGGGCCACCCGCAGGGTCAGGTCGAGCAGGCTGACGCCGGCGGCCCGTTCCAGCATCTCGGGCACACCGCCACCGAGCCGTCCGTTGACCTCGATGATGCGGGGTCCATCGGGGGTGAACTTGACTTCGGTGTGCAGGCATCCGGTGCGTACCCCGAGGGCGGCGATGGCCCGGGTAGCCAGGTCCAGGACGGCGGTGCGGCTTTCGGCGTCGAGGGCGGCGGGGATGAAGAACCCGGTCTCACGGAAGTTTTTGGCCGGCGGAAAGCGGCCGGTCAGGGCCAGGTGGCTGATGGCGCCGTCGGCCACCACGCTCTCGACCGAGACGTAGCCGGCGTAGGGGCTGCCCGCCCTGGCCGGATCGTCGGCCAGGTAGCCCTCGAGGACCATGTCGGAGCGGCCCGAGCCGAGGGCATCGAGCAGCTGCTCGAACTCGGCACGATCGCGGGCCAAAAAGGTGCAGCGGCTGCCCTGGGCGGAGCGGGGCTTGAGCACGGCGGGCCAGCCCACCTCGGCCTCGACGGCGGAGAGCACCCGCTCGGACTGGTCGGGACGGACCAGGTAACAGGGCGGCACGTCGAGTCCGGCGTCGGCCAGGGCCCGGCGCTGACGGGCCTTGTCGGTCAGGGCGGCGGCGGTCGCCGGGCTGTGGAAGGCGAGGCCCAGCCCCTCGGCCGCACAGGCCAGTTTGACCATGCCGGCGTCAAGGTAGGTGGTCATGCCGTCTGGCTCCCAGTCGGCAAGCACCTTGACGACGTGATCGGCGCTCATGCCCTTGAGGTCGACGACGGTGCCGAACCGGTTGAGGAGGTCGACCATGTCGCCCATCCCCGGCACGGACGTGTCGATCATCCACAAGAGATCGCAAAGTCCGGCGGCCGCTTCGGCCAACTGCATCACGGGAACGCAGCGTGGCCCGTAGCCCACGGCCACCAGCGGTCGCGCCCGTCCGGTCACCGACAAATGCGTATCCATCATCTGCTCAGCCGATGACGGCCTCGACGCAGTCCTGGGCGTCGTACACGGCCCGGAGGCGGCTGCGGGGCGAGGGTAGGTAGTGGGTGAAGTAGCGCACCCCTTCGGTGAGCACGCCCAGGACGGAGAGGCTGGGCTGAAGCCGGCCCTCGGTGTCGTAGGGATGGAAGTTCTCGTTGATGGCCACGCTGCCCACGGGCGTGTCACCGTAGCTGAGCTGGGTCAGCCTTCCCTTGGCGTAGAGACGCTTGAGCAGCGGCGAGCCCGACCGGGCCAGCGAGGGCATGTCGAGATAGCCCCGCACCACCCCGTCGACCGTCATGGCCGTCGGCTCGTCGAGGGCCGTCGAGCTCAGTCGGACGCCGTCGGGGCAGGCAGCCAGCTCCGGGCTCGGTCCGAGCGGGATGCGCACCACCCCCGCGTCGAGCAGCGCCAGCAGTTGCTGGGAGCGCATGGGTGGCACGCCCGCCTCCAGCCGGTTGATGCGGCCCCGGACGCCTGACTGGAACTCGACGTAGGAGTCCAGGGAAAGACCCCCGAACTCGATGACCGAACGCAGCTGGTCCCGGAGGATGCGCAGCACCTCCTGGGCCGCCTTGACCGGGCTGCCCCCGGGTCGCAGCGCCTCGGTGAGGTCGTCCTCGATCATGTCGTAGACCTGACCCTGGTAGTCGGCGGCCGACGTGTAGTGGCGGTCTGACCCGGCGAAGAGCTGGGTGACCGGGTCGAAGCGCCCGTAGCGGGGCTCAAGGACGTCGATAGCCTTTTCGTAGTGGCCGTTGACCCAGCCTTGCCGGAGGACGGCGCGAACCTCGGTCGACTCGACGTCGCCCCCGGCCAGCAGGGCGGCCTGGATGTAGTGGCGCGCCTGCATCTCGGCGAAGACTAGCGGCAGAAGCTCGGCCCGGAAGTCCACCTGCCGCCGCACCGGAGACCCGCCCGGATTGGTCAGCGCCGCGAACTCCTCGGGGGTGCACACCACCGGCTGGTACTGGCCGTAGGGGTCGACGCCGGTGGCCGACTTGGCGCAGTACGGCGCGCCCGAGCGCGAGTAGAGGGTGACGGTCGGCTCCCGGCCCGAGGGCACGTACCGCAAGCGGTCGGCCCGGTCGCTCCGGTCCGCGAAGGTCCCGCCTCGGCCGATGGTGAGGGCAGTGAGGACGTCGAAGCCGACCAGGCCCATGCCGGCAACGGCCACCGAGGATCCGGCCGGGGCGCTCTGGTCGAGGCACTCGATGGGGTAGGCCCGCTGGTAGTGCACGCCTCCGTCGGGCCCGGGCTCGTCGTTGTAGGTGTGACCCGAGGTCAACACCACGTGGTCGACGGTGAGGGTGGTGCCATTGTCGAGCAGCACCGCCTCGCGCCCCTGCAGGGCCGGTGAAATGTCGACGGCCGCCGCGTAGTGCCGGACGACCTCGAGGTTGGGCGGGGCCCAGTCCACCAGCGTGTCGTAGAACCACACCAGGTACTCGCCCATCAGACGCCGCGGCAGGTAGTCGGTGGGCCGGATGGGGTCGCCCCCGGCGCCGATGCGGCACTCGTAACCCAACCAGCGGTAGCCGCAGCACACCGCCCACTGGTGCAGGCCCACGGCGTAGGGGGGAAGGTCGTCTCCATCGGGTGCGGCGTAGAGGGAGAGCTGACCGCAGGCGTTGTTGAGCACCAGGAAATCGGGCTGCTCGGCGGAGTAAACCCCGCCGCCCAGCGCAGCAGGCTCGATCACGTGCAGCCGCACCGGCGTGCCTACCTGCCGGGCCCGGTTCACCGTCCGCTCCATGACGCACAGGCCCCACGAGCCGAGCCCCACGATGGCCATCTCGATCATCGGATGCGTCCCATGTACGCCACCTCAGACCGGCGGACGTCAGCTGATCTCCGCGTTTGAGCGCTTTTACACCGGCTTTTTTCGATCGCCGCGGCGGTGAGCCGGCGGACCGCGTATACCAGCGCGTCGACATCGCGGGTCGTGGTGGCAAACGAGGTGACGAAACGGACGACGCCGGGCTCCCAACGGCCGTGGTAAAACTCGTAGCCCTGGTCCAGAAGTCCGTCGATGATCTGCTGGGGTAGCCGGCAGAAGATGAGGTTCGCCTGTGGCGTGCCCACAATGCGAATGCCGGGAATGGACCTCAACCCCTCTTCGAGCCGTGCGGTCATGGCGTTGGCGTGCCGCGCGTTGCACAGCCACAGGTCGTCGGCGAGGTAGGCGTCGAGTTGAGCGGCGGCGAAACGCATCTTGGCGGCGAGTTGTCCGGCACGCTTAGCCCGGAAGCTGAGCTCGGTGGTCAGCGAGCGGTCGAAGACGACGATCGCATCGGCAGTCATGCCCCCGTTCTTGATGGCGCCAAAGGACAGCATGTCCACGCCGGCGAGCCAGGTCAGCTCGGCGGGGCGGCAGCCCAGTGCGGCTACGGCGTTGGCGAGCCGGGCGCCATCCATGTGGACACGTAGGCCCGCGTGCTTCGCAATGCGGGCCAGCTGTCCGATCTCGGCGGGGGTGTATACCGCGCCGGTCTCGGTTGCCTGGGTGATGCTCAACACGGCGGGTTGCACGCTGTGCACGTCGCCGACTTTGCGGTGCACTGCGGCGTGCAGCTCCTCGGCGTCGATCTTGGCGTGATCCCCGCCCAGGGCAACCAGTTTGGCGCCGGTGAAGAACTCCGGCGCGCCGCACTCGTCGTTGTTGATATGGCTGTCGCGGTGGCATAACACGCTGCCACACGGCGGGGTCAGCGCGGCCAAGCTCAATGCGTTCGCCGCCGACCCGGTGGAAACGGGCAGCACATCGACGTCGCAATCAAAGATCTCGGTGAAGCGGCGTCGTGCGCTCAAAGTCCAACTGTCAGTGCCATAGGGCGGTGCCTGCCCGGAGGCTGCCGCTGCAACAGCTGCGACGATCTCGGCTGCACCACCGGCGGTGTTGTCGCTGGTGAACGAGCGAGCCGTCAACGCCGGCATTTCTGCCCGTGTGGTCACCAACGACATGTGCTCCTCCTAACGGAAGCAGCCCAACCTTGGGTTGTTACGCCGACGCTCGAGTGCGGGGAAGGTGTATACCGACAGTGCACCTGAGACGTAGTTTACATACTATTGGACGATAACAGAAGGTTATAGCAGGTATCTAGTTTATGAAGCTGTGGAAAGCATCAGCACCCCCGAAGACTCGGCAGTGAACAGACCGAGCAGTTTTGTCAGGTAGTTCCTCGCGGAGATATCCGCCTGACCTGCGTGAGCGTGCGGTGCGAATGGTTGCCGCGAGAGCGATCAGCATGAGTCAGGAGTGGGCGGCGATCGGCGAGGTTGCTCCGCTTAGGCTTGCGCGCATGACGGCATGCGCCGCGCTAGCCCAGCCGACAAGTAGTTGCGCTAATGTGCTACCGGGAGCGCGACGGAAACGGTTCAGCTCTGGAAGACCCATACCCTTTGAATGATGTGAACCCTTTAACAAACTTGTAGTATCCAATCACGCGCTGCGTCTCCTGCTGAATTTGTGGTGATGCGCGCTCGCCAACTGGTTGGGGGAAGGGTCGTGGTGGATGGGAAACCCTTCGGGCGGTATCGACTCGTAGAGCTGCTGGGTCGCGGCGGCACGGGCGAAGTATGGCGGGCCTATGACCCGGATATGAACTGCGTGGTCGCTCTGAAGGTGCTTCCGCGGAACTTGGCTGACGACGAGGTTTTCCGGGAGCGGTTCCGGCGCGAGGCACGATCAGCGGCCGAGCTTGGCGAGGCTCACGTGATTCCGATTTATGAGTTAGACGAGATTGACGGCCGGCTGTATGTGACCATGCCGCTGATCCGCGGCCAGAGCCTGCAGGTGCTCCTTCGAAGTGGCCCGCTGGAGCCCGGAAGATCGGTGAACATCGTTCAGCAGATTGCCTCCGCCTTAAACGCCGCGCACGAAATTGGGCTTGTGCACGGCGACGTCAAACCATCCAGCATTCTGCTCGGCGACGACGATTTCGCCCATCTGACCGACTTCGGGATCGCGGGCGACGCGGATCAGACCGAGCTGACCAGCACCGACGCCACGGTCGGCACCTGGGCCTATATGGCACCTGAGCGGTTCAGCGCGCGCGAGGTGGACGCCCGGGCCGATATCTATGCGTTGGCCTGTGTGCTGTATGAATGTCTGACGGGTAGCCCACCGTTCCCGGGCGACACCATGGCAAGCCAACTGGCGGCACATCTGACTGCGCCCCCGCCGCGACCATCGATCACCCAACCGGGTGTATCCCCCCTGCTCGACAAGGTCATCGCGACCGGGATGGCCAAAGACCCTGACCAGCGGTACGCAACCACCATCGAGCTGATGAATGCCGCCCGCGACGCCCTGACCACCGCGACACCCCGCACCCAGCTTGCCGACTCGACCCAACCCGCACCCACCCGGCTCGACCCGAAGCTCGCGACAACCCCCGACGGCACGTTCGGCTGGACTGCGGATCGATGGGCGAGCCGTCCAGCGGTCGAACTACCGGGGCACCGCCCCCGTAGAGCGCTGAAGTGGCCGGTGATCGCCGCGATCGTCCTGCTCGTAGCTGCCGGCATCACCGGCTACCTGGTGATCAACGGACATCGGCACGCGGCATCCCTCTCGGTGCCGGCATCCCTCTCCGCGCCGCCATCCCCGTCTGCGTCCCCGTCCGCGTCGGCGTTCGGGCCAAAGCCGCTGCTGATCAACGGCCTCAGAGGACCCGAGGCGGTGGCGGTGGACACCTTGGGCAACGTGTATGTCACGGACCACCGCAAACGGGTGGTGATGTGGGTGTTCGGACTGAACACCCAGAGCGTGCTGCCGTTCACCGGCCTCGACCACCCCGGTGGTGTGGCGGTAAACAACGCTGGTGACGTGTACGTCACCGACTCCGGCACGAACCGGGTGGCGATGTGGGTGGCCCGACTGAACACCCAAACCGTGTTGCCGTTCACCGGCCTCGACCACCCCGGTGGTGTGGCGGTGGATACCGCCGGTGGCGTGTACGTCGTCGACTCAGGCTCCCGGGTGGTGAAGTGGGAGGCCGGGTCAAGCAGCCAAACCGTGTTGCCGTTCGCTGGCCTCGACCACCCCGGTGGTGTGGCGGTGGATACCGCCGGTGGTGTGTACGTCGTCGACTCGGGCAAGGATCGGGTGGTGAAGTGGGCGCCCGGATCGAACGCCCAAACCGTGCTGCCGTTCACCGGCCTGCGCCACCCCGGTGGTCTGGCGGTGGACAACGCCGGCAACGTGTACGTCACCGACTACTCCAACAACCGGGTGGTGAAGTGGGCGGCTGAGTCGAACACCCAGACGGTGCTGCCGTTCACCGGCACTGGCCTCAACAAACCCCTGGATGTGGCGGTGGACACCGCCGGTTCGCTCTATCTCACCTTCACTGCCAACAACCGGGTGCTGAAGGTGCCGGCTCAGTGGCGCGTCCGCTGAGGTTGCCAGCGGTCACCGGCGGGAGCGCCGTTGTCGATAACGCCTCGTAGGCGGCCACGGCGGCTGGCCTGGCTCATCGCGCTCGCCACGATCGGCCGCGCCTTCGCCCCATCGAGTAGAGTCCGGACCGATGACTAGCTTGCGAGAGTGGGTTCGCCCGTTGATGCGGACGGTGACGCGCGCCGGCGAGCGGGCCGGGGTGCACGTGGTGCCGGTCCACTTCTATTCCCAGCAGCCGAACGTCCATGAGCTCGAGCGCACGCGCGACATCTGGGCGCGGCCGTCGGCGATGCCCGGCATCGCGGCCGATCCGGATGCTCAAATCGCCGCGTTGCGGCGGATTTGCCTGCCCTATCAGGGTGAATACACCGCGCAGCACACGTTCGACTATGCGACCGAGCGTGGTTTCGGCCGCGGGTACGGTCTGATCGAGGCCGAGGCGCTGCACGGTTTCATCCGCTCCTATCACCCGGCGCGGATCATCGAGGTGGGAAGCGGCGTCTCGACCTACTGCGCAGACGTCGCGGCGGATATCAATCGCCGCGAGGGCTTCCCCTGTGCGATCACGTGTATCGAGCCCTATCCACGAGCGCCGCTTCGTGGGATGTCCGTGACGCTGATCGATCGTCCCGTACAGACGGTGTCGCTCGACACGTTCGCAACCTTGGCGGCGAACGACATTCTCTTCATCGACTCGAGCCATGCCGTGCGCGTCGGCAGCGACGTCAATTTTCTGCTGCTCGAGATCATTCCGCGGCTGGCGCCGGGCGTCGTCATCCACATTCACGACATCCACCTCCCGTACGACTATTCGCCGTCCGAGCTCCAAGCCCTCTGGTTCCACTGGTCCGAGACGTCTCTGATTCGAGCACTGCTGACGGACAACCCGCGCCTCGAGATCATCGCCTGTCTGAGCCAGCTCCATCACGAGCGCCCAGCGGCTCTGGCCGAAGTGTTTCCGGATTATCGTCCGCGCCCGACGCGGGATGGCCTGTTCATCTCCAGCACCGACGACGCATTGCATTTTCCGTCATCGTTATGGCTTCGCGTGACGGCTCCGTGATTCCACCGCAACAATGATTCCGATCTACGGCCGCAATACTGGTTCGCAGATCACACCGTGTTAGTCTCGTGGCGACGAAAATCAATCGCCGAGTGAGTACGACGTGAGGCTGTTCTATGCAGAAGACAGTTTCGCTGGTGAGGGCCGTGAGGAAATTCAGATGGGTCCGTCGTGGCGTCGAGTTTATCGCTCGCTTTGAGCCGATCCGCTATGTTCTTTTCAAATATTGCGATAAAAGATATATGCATCTAACCCCCGTTCATCCATTTGACAATCAGTACGGAATAAGGACTAGCGGATTTCTTCCCGGATCCGTTCTTCGACTTCCCGATCCGGACAAAAAGAACACTGCTTACATTGGCTATCTCGGCGTGCAACCAAGTATCATGCGTCGAGCTTTGAACGTTCTTCCGCATCAAGATAATGCAACCTTCCTAGACCTGGGTTGTGGAAAAGGGCGTGCCTTAGTGGTGGCCGCTGAGTTCCCATTTCGATCGGTCATAGGAATAGAGATATCTCCCGAGCTCGTGCGAGTAGCTAAGAAAAACGCCCAGGTGGTGGCTCAGAACTTTCCCGAGCGAACGCTTATTACTGTGGTTAACGGGAACGCTCTCGATTATGCTCTTCCAGAAGGCAATCTTATCGTCTTTCTATACAACCCGTTTGGGGAATGTTTGATCAGAGAGCTCTTGGCAAAAATTGAGACTGCTCTCCTAAAGAAAGACAGGAGTATTTGGGTCGTCTACATCAATCCAGTGTGGGGCCATTTGTTTGACACATCTTCGGCGCTAAGCCGGATCCATGCCGAATCTGTTCCATACGACCCTCGAGAAATAGGATTCGGCCCGGACTCTTCTGATGTTGTTATTATATGGCAGGACGCAAAAAGCGCTCCCGGAAATGCTTCAAAAGAGGCGGACCGAGGGATTGTGGTGACAGACTTTGGCCGGCGCGCTGAACTCAGCGACTAGTCTTTGACCCACACAAGGCCATGCGCCGCCCGTACATGCCGTTTGCGTTGTACGTGCGGTTCCCTCGAATCTCTGTTACTCGACGCTGGCCGACCAGCCCAAAGGGCGCTGCCCATCTAACAAATAGGGCACGTAATCGGCGACGCTCTCCTCCAGCGTGCGGACGTGGCCGGTAAAACCAGCGCGCCGGATCTTTCCTATATCCGCTTCCGTGTGGTACTGGTATTTCTCACGCAGCCCTTCCGGCATGTCCACGAATTCGATGCACGGCTCCCGCCCCAGCGATCGGAACACGGAGCTAATCAGGTCCAACCACGTCCTAGCCTTTCCCGTGCCTATGTTGTAGATGCCTCCACCCAGCGCCGGGTCAAGGAAGAACAGCGCCATATCTATCACGTCCTTGACGTAAACGAAGTCTCGCATCTGTTCGCCGTCATGGTAATCCGGATGCCGAGACTTGAATAGCTGAACTTTGCCCGTTTCTATAATTTGCTCGTAGGCTTTGACGACCATACTCCGCATGGGCCCTTTATGGTATTCGTTGGGTCCGAAAACATTGAAGAATTTGAGCCCGACCACCTGATCTAGACATGAATGCGATAGGTTCCACAGATCGAACATCTGCTTGGAATAGCCGTACATGTTCAACGGACGAAGTTCCGGAAGGCGTTCATGATCGTCGGCGTAGCCGAGCGTCCCATCGCCGTACGTCGCGGCCGAGGAGGCGTAGATGAATCGGATTGGCTTGCTACGATCCAAACACCAAGAGGCGAGCCGCTTGCTGTATTCGAAGTTATTCTTGGCGAGGTAGGTTGCGTCCGCTTCAAACGTCGACGAACACGCTCCCATATGCAGCACGGCCTCGACGTCGGCGCCGCTCAACTCCCCATCCACAACGGCATTAAGAAAATCTGATCTTTCCATGTAGTCGTGGTAGCGAAGAGGGACCAGATTCTTCCACTTCTGGCTGGTCGCACCGAGATGGTCGACCAGTAGCAGCTTCGTTCTCCCCATGCTATTTAGTCGCCAAGCCAGAGCGCTACCAATGAAACCTGCGGCTCCGGTGATGATGATGAGTGGTTGATCGGTCTTCATCGGGTTCCTCGTCTTCTGTCCCTGAATGTGGCAGGGCCCGGGCCCCAATTGTGGCTCCTTCGCTGCAGGCGCATCCATATTCCCGAAGCTCTCACATGGAAATCTGGTTCGTTCTTCTCCAGATTCGGTTGCGTTCCGTGCGCATCGGCGATATCGATGTAGCGGGCGCCACGATTAGAGCTCACCTGCGGCGAGCAGCTGCGCTAGTGCCGCCAAGACTGCTTTTGGTTGGAGTTCGATCATGCACGCACCCGACCCAGTAGCCGTAAAGGCACAATCCGGGTCGACGCATGCACAGGGTGCGCGAACCGACACAATGGCGCTTCGCGTCGTCCACGGCCGGTATTTCTCCGGATCGGCGGGACCGAAGAGAGCGACTACCGGCGTACCGACCAGCGCAGCCAGGTGCATGGGACCGGAATCGACGGCCACTGCAGCGCTCGCACCGGCGATCACCGTGAGGCTCTCGAGGAGCGACAACGTCCCCGCGAGAACAGCGATCGGAACAGGGCTGGCACTCGCAATTTCCTCGGCAACTTGGCGGTCTTCCTCGCCTCCGATGTATACGGTTCCCATTCCGAGCTTCGCCGCCCCTTCAGCGAACACCGCCGCACTTCGCGCTGGCCAGGTCCGGTTTCGCTTGGTACCGCGAACAGATAGCGTGACGTAACCACGCGGACCTGCAACGGATTTCAGTGCCTCTTGGGCTTTTGAAGGAAGCCCTGGAAGCCTTGGTGACTCCAGCTCAACATCCCCATCGGCGCCGAGAAGCCTTGCCACCGCTGCATTTTTCTCGACTTCGTGTTGTGCATCGTCATATCGGACCACCCGGGTAAGGAGACGACTTCCACCGGTCCGATTGCTGCTGACGCGCTCCGCGCAACGACCGAGCACGAGAAACAGAAGGATCTGCCGAAGATCACCGCGCAGGTCTATACCAACGTCGTAATGGCCGTTTCTGATCTCGTGGACTACTCGGGGCAACGATCGCCATGCTCGGAGTCGCGCGCTTGGGGAGGCGCCGCGTGCCGCCAGCCACCACGGCGTAGCGACGGTGATCACTCCGTCGACTTCAGGATGCTCCTGAAACAGAGGGGCTGCCCAAGGTGCTGCGAGAACGTCTAGGCGCGATGCGCCGAGCGCGCGACGAATCGGCCCGATCACAGCGGTCGCCATCGCGGCGTCACCGAGGTGATCGCATCGGATCAGCAGCACGCGCGGGTCCGGCGGAAGACGCGAAGAAACCGCGCCCCGCACCATGATTGGCGCGATTACGCCCAGAAGTGCGTCGATACCGATTGTCGCCGCACGCTTTCTACGGCTCTTCATTGGTATCACGCTAGGCATTTCACACCCACGCCGTTGTGGCCCGGCTGGCGTGCGCCACCAAAGGCTATCCTGACTCGACGGTTCAGAAAACTCCCCTTCCCGAGCACGTGCTGCTAGTTTTCCGGCCCCGTATTGGCTCCCGAAGCGGGAGGCCACCAATCGGATGCGAACTGCGTCAAACAGGCACGGGTGTAGTCAAACAGACATGTTGTAATTGGGCCATACATCGCTCTGATTCCGTTCAAGCATGATGAAGCTCGCCGGGCGTTGCAGCGGGCAGGATCCCGCGAACGAAGTCGAGCAAATCGGAGCCGGTGAACAAGTAACTGGCGACCGCAGCCGCAGCTGCCGCTGCGCAGTCTCTTGTTTCATCGCCAATCAGAAAACTGCTCGCCGGGTCGAGGTCGAGTTCGCGAACGGCTTGGAGCAGCAAACCCGGTCGTGGCTTTCGGCATTCGCAGTTCCTTCGGTATGCCGGCAATTCCGCGTCGGGTAAATGCGGGCAGAAGTACACGGCGTCGATGCGTGCTCCGGATTCCCGCAGGCGCTGGTCAATCCAGCGATGAAGCGCTCGGAACTCCGCTTCCGTGTAGTAGCCGCGCGCAATTCCAGACTGGTTCGTGACGACTACGACGAGATAGCCGGCGTCGTTGAGGTAACGTATGGCTTCTGGCGCTCCGGCGATCCATTCGAAGTCCCGGGATTTGCCGACGTAGCCATGATCGACGTTCAATACGCCATCTCGATCCAGAAATGCCGCTCCACGCAGCCGTCGCGACTCCACGTCTCGAGCCATCAAACCGGAACCGCTGCGACGAGAGGCGATCTCGCGCCCGACTTCCAACGGAGTAGTTCCGTCCCCGCCAGGGTGATGTGGTAGAGCGTGCTCGCTGGCATCCTGCGGCGCGACGGAGTGCCGTCCGCTTCGAGCTCCTCAAACCACAGCGGCGGCTCACGCAGCAGAAAGTGCTCGCTAAGATCGCCCACGATCGAAACGATCGCGGGATCGAAGTCTCGCGCGCAGGCTTCCGCGCGTACGACGTGAGCTTTGAGCTGTTCTGTGACAGCCCACAACTTAACAGCACCCCGTCGCTGGACTCCGTGCGTATCGACTTGCTCGACCGGACGCCCACGGGCGTCCAGCCCGTGACGGGTAGCGAAGTCGAAGAGCTGCGATGCGAGTGGATGGATCGGCTCATCGATCAAGCGGGCATACTCGTGCAACAGCCAGACCCACTCGTAATGATGCCCGGGCTCGACGGTTTCGCCGTCGGATCCGTCCGCAGGGTGCCAAGCGTCATCGAAGTACTCGCGCAGCGCTCCGGTGCTAGCCACGAAGTGCCGCTCCAGCAGACTGAGAATAATCGCTGCACGCGAGCGGAAGAGCTCGTCACCGGTGACTTCGTAAAGGGCGAGGAATGCTTCGAGCAGATGCATGTGAGGGTTCTGACGGCGTGGTAGTTGGGGATTCGCTGCTTCCGTGTAGCCGCCGTGCGGACTCGCCATGTTGTCATCGAGAAACCGCAGTGTGCGGTACGCGTATTCGAGTGTGTTCGAGTCGCGGTCGATCGCATATGTCCACGCGCAGGCCAACATACCGAACGCCTGGTCGTAGCTCTGACGCGTCGCATCGTACCCGGCGCCGTTCGTGTCAACCTTGTGAACGAAACCGCCATGCGGGTGCCACGCCGCAGCAGCCGCTCGATGAAACAACGTGCACGGCAAAGCTCGAGAACCGAAGCCCATCAGCGCCGCTCGCGCGAGAACATAGACTTGTCGGAACTGGACGAGCGAGCGTCGATAGCCAAGTTCCTTGGGTTTTCCATCGAATCCCAGTTCCTCGTGCGCGAGACCGTGGCAGTCCATGCCCTGCTCGATCCAAAACGGGACGGCCGATTCGAACAGCCACCGTCGCATGATTTCGCACTCCGCTCGGTGCGATGTGTTTGTCGGCGTCATTCAAGCCCCTTTACCCAACGTCCAACGACTTGCTTCTTGTGACGGCCCTAGTGGCGCGCTCACACTTCAGGTGAATCCGTCGTCATGATGCACCGCTCAAGCTTCGAACGCCGTGCTTAGTTGAACCGTTGAACCGTTTCACCATCCCCGTGGTCGACTGATTAGGCGTCAGGTCGGCCAGAAACACCTTGCCGCCGTAGGATTGGACGAAGTCCGCTCCGATGACTTGGCTAGCGGTGTAATCCGCGCCCTTGATCAGCACGTCGGGTCGCAGCTTCCTGATGAGATTCTCAGGGGTGTCCTCGTCGAAAAGCACGACCACATCGACACCCCGTAGCGCGGTGAGCACCAACGCCCGCGAGAGTTCGTTTTGAATGGGCCGTCGAGGGCCTTTGAGCCGACGAACCGATGCGTCACTGTTGAGCCCGACAATCAAGTGATCGCAGTGCGCGGCGGCTTGGGCCAGCAGTGAAATGTGCCCGGGATGTATCAGATCAAAGCAGCCATTGGTGAATCCGATGCGACGCCCTTCGTCGCGCCAGCGTTGGGCGAGCGCGATGACATCCTCAGGCTCGCTGAACTTCTCGAGCAGCGAGCCACGTTCCTCGCGCCGAGTTGCTTCCAAGAGTTCTCGGAGCTCCACGGTCGCGGTGCCGACTTTGCCCACGACGATACCGCCTGCGAGATTCGCCAGCTTAGCTGCGCGCATCGGATCGATCCCAACCCCGATCGCGACCGCCAAGGTCGCGACGACGGTGTCTCCGGCACCCGAAACATCGAACACTTCACGGGCTGTCGTAGGAAGATGCACTGCAGCCTTATCACGCTGCACGTAGGACACCCCTCGCTCCGAGCTGGTGACAAGCACTGCATCAATGTTGGTGAGGCTGAAGAGTTCTCTCGTCGCGCGCTCGACGCCTTCTTCCGTGTGTGGGTCCACACCGGTAGCCTCCTGCAGCTCCTTCAGGTTCGGCGTTACCAGTGATGCGCCGTCGTACTTGCGGAAGTCTCTGCCCTTTGGATCAACGATTACCGGAACCCGTGCGGCGCGGGCGGCAGCGATGACCGCCGAGGCGACCTGCTCGGTGACCACACCCTTGGCGTAGTCCGAGAGGACCACCACGTCCACCTCGGACAGCAGTTTCGTCGCTTGATCGACCAATTGCTTTGCCAAGTCGGCAGATAGCGGAGTGTCGACCTCCTGATCGACCCGTAGCACCTGCTGACTGGAAGCGATGAAGCGCGTCTTGACCGAGGTCGGTCGCGTTTGATCGATCACGGCATCACACGTGAGACCAGGCAGTCTCTGCAGAATCACTCTCAGCTCGTCACCCGCCGCGTCCTTGCCGGTGACCGTGAGCAGAGAACAACGTGCGTCGAGCCCCACAACGTTGCGGGCGACGTTGCCGGACCCTCCGGGCATGGCTTGCGAACGGTCGACCTTGACGACCGGCACCGGAGCCTCCGGCGAGATACGTTGCGTGCCACCGTATACGAAGCGGTCTAGCATAACATCGCCGATGCAAAGCACGTGTGCTTGGCTGAGTTTCTCGATCTCAGCAGATACGGTCGTCATGTCGCGTGGTTCATCGTGGGTGTCTGGCGGGGGAGCTCGCCAGGGCTTTCTGGCATTTCTGGCTTGCAAACCATTGAGGCACTCGATTCGCCCCGCGGTATTCCCACGAGGCGCCCTACGCCTGTCGATACCCTCGCTTTACCAAGCGACTCGAGCATCATCCGCGCGAGTGGCTCCACTGCGGGCAGATGGAGCAGGCTGACGTGGTCAGCGGCGAGATGTTGCACCATCAACGGCCCTATGTGAAATTCGTCCCATCCCAATAGATCTGCCTCCAGATGCGCTGCGAAGCCTCTGCTCACGAACAGATGCGTCGGGACCTCATGCCCGGGTTGCTGATAGCGGTGTGCCATCTCTGCGGCACCGCGATAGTCGAAGTCGGTCTGTGGCCGCAGCCCACCGAGGCCACCGCGAAGCACCCGGAGCGCGACTTCGGCGTACTTGGCCCATCGCTCACGCGCCGGCTTTCGGCGTAACCGGCCAATCCGCCATCGCAGCGACAACTGCTCCCGCACCAGCTCCTCCAGCGATGGTGCCTCAGTATCGAGAATGCCCAGCCAGTCGACTTGCTGGCCGGCATCGACTGCCTGACGGGCAACTTCGTAGGCCACGAGTCCCCCGATGGAGTAGCCGGCCAGTGCAAGCGGACCATCCGGCTGCCGTTTACGGATCGCCGAAAGGGTCTGGCTCGCATGCTCTTCGATGGCCAGCGATAGGTCGAACCGCCCGCCTGGCTGTTCGGGGATCAGCGTATGTACCGGCAGCGCGGCACCCCATTGGGCGGTAAAGTGCCTGAGGCTCATCGCCGATGAAAGATCGGGGAAGATGAAATGCAGCGGTGGGCCGGACGTGACTTCATCGGTCCGGTTTGGATTTTCGGCACCGATTAACTTGGCAAGTTGTGCAACGGTCCTGCCGCTATCCAGAAACGCCGCAAGCGACAGCGGGACATCGAATGTCCGCTTAATGGTGGAGATCAGCCGAGCCGCCATCAGCGAATTACCGCCCACATCGAAGAAGTCGGAGTTGACGTCGGTCACCGGCACGCCCAGCACGTCAGCCCACAGCTCCGCGACGCGTCTTTCCGTATCGTTACGAGGACGCTGATCACCGGGGTGCCCGGCTGGCGGCAGCGGCGGCGCGGGCAGCGCGGCCTTGTCGAGCTTCCCGCTCGCGGTCATCGGGAACGCGCTCAGATGCACGAACGCGCTAGGGACCATGTATTCGGGCAGACGGCGTCGTAACCAGTCACGTGCCTCGGCGTCGGTTGGGCTCGCCGACCGGCTCACGACGTAGGCCACCAATTGCTGCTCGCCCGTGGGAGCTTCACGAGCGACCACAGCACAGGAGTTCACTTCCGGGTGCTCGGTCAGCGTCGACGAAATCTCGCCCGGCTCAACGCGAATCCCACGGATCTTCACCTGGTCGTCGTAGCGGCCCAGGTACTGCAGTCGGCCGTCGGGCAGAAACCTGCCACGGTCGCCGGTCCGATAGATCCGCCCGCCGACTTCGAACGGATCCTCCCCGAACTGGCGCGCATGCTCGTCAGGCCGATTGAGATAACCACGAGCCACACCGACGCCGCCAATGACGATCTCCCCGGGCACGCCGACCGGTTGGAGTCGCCCGCGGGCATCGGTAACGTAAACCCGCACGTTCGGCAAGGGTCGGCCCACTGTGCCGGTGTCTCCCTCGGCCAGCCGGGAAAAGTTGGACCCTATGGTGGCCTCGCTGGGGCCATAGCCGTTCCAGACCGCGCCGCACCGTTGTAACAGCGCGTCGGCTAGCCCTTCGGTGAGCGTTTCGCCGACAGACACCGCCGTTAAAAGAGGGTCGCCGTTCCAGCCAGTGCCGACAAGCGCCTGCCAAAGGGTCGGTGTGGCCATCATGTAGGTCGCACCGGTGCCCGCCATCAGCTGGCGCAGCGCATCCGGATTCGTCGCCTCTTCGAAGGTCGCAAGGACGAGTCGTGCCCCACACGCCAGCGCACAGAAGATGTCGGCCAGCGCGGCATCGAAGCTGATGGAGGACGGCGACAGTACCGTGTCGGAAGCGGCGACGCCGAACTCGCCAAACATGGTCAGCATCACGTTGGCCACACCACGATGTTCGATGAGCGCACCCTTGGGGCGGCCGGTCGAACCCGACGTGTAGATCACATAAGCAAGATCACTGGGGGACACCGCACCTGATGGAATGGACGCCAGTACTGGGCGCGCCCGCCACGGATCGTTGAGATTGATCACGTCAACCGTGACCGGCTCCCCGCCAGCTGGCAGCTGACGATCGGTGAGAATAATGACAGCGCCGGCGTCGTTGATGTTGGCGATGTTGCGGGCGGCCGGCTGGCGGGGATCCAGCGCCAGGAAAGCCGCGCCGGACTTGAGGATTCCCAGCAGCGCCGCCACCAGATCGGGCTTACGGTCAAGCAGGACGGCCACCACCGTGCCGGGCCCGGCGCCCGCGGCCCGCAGTCGCGCGGCCATAACCTCGGCGCGGTCGTCGAGTTGGCGATAAGTCAGCGCCTCATCGCCGACCTGTACTGCCACGGAGTTGGGCGTCCGTTCGGTCTGGGCCCGGATTACGTCATGGATGCACTGCGACGAAACATCTTGTGGTGCCACAGTGTTCCAGCTCAGCTGACGTGAACGCTCCGCCGGTGTGACGAGGTTATGTTCAGCTATCGGCACGTCGGGCGCGGCTGCGACGACTTGAACCAACCGGACCCAGTGCCTTGCCATGGCCTGTGCCGTTTCGCGCTCGAATAGGTCAGTCCTGAAGACCAATTGCCCGGCCATATACCCTTCGGGCCGCTCGTCCAGTTCGATACTGATGTCGAACTTCGTCGATCCCTTTGCCTCAAGGACATCGGACTCCTTCAGATCCAACGACCAGTCACCAGCCGAAGACGTTAGCTGCGGATGAATCACCAGCGCCGTCTGAAACAGCGGGTTGTTCCGCGGATCCCGCGGGACGTCGAGCTCAGCAACCAGGCTTGCGAATGGGACCGCGTCGCTGATCGCATCGGTGACCACGGAGCGTATGCGGTCCACCAGCTCGATGAAGGTCTCTTGGCCCGTCACCTGGCAGCGCACCACCACCGGAGTGACGCAATAGCCGGCTACCTTCAACAGGTCCTTGCGCCAGCGCAAGTCATGGGGGATACCGAACACCACGTCGGTAGACTCGGTGTGACGATGCAGCCACCATGCGTATGCCGCGGCGAGCGCATGGAACAGTGTGGCTCCGGTACGTCGCGCGATATTTTCCAGGCCATCAATGGCTACGTGTGCAATTGTCAACGGGATTGTGGCGCCGACAAACTGTTGCCGAGGCGGTCGTGGGTGGTCGACGGGCAACTGGGTCGGCGTGATGCCGGCAAGCCCATCGCGCCAGCGTCCGATCCGCGCGACTGCCGCCGGTCCGGAGACCCATTCTCGTTCCCAGGTCGTGTAGTCAGAATATTGCGCCCTGGGTTCGGGCAGCGCCGGCGGCAGACCCAACGCGTAGCTGCTGTATAACGCGATCAACTCTGGGAACAGCACATCGTGCAGCGAAACCGCGTCGCAGACCAGGCGGTGCTTCCCGAGATGCAACCGATGGTCGTCTTCCGCGATGCGCATCAGCCTTGGGCGGATCAATGGCCCGTGGGCAAGGTCGTAGGGCCGCATGACGTCGGCAACGGCGATTTCTTTCACTTGCCGTGCGGCCTCATCGGGCCTCAGCTGTGAAAAGTCCACGAGGGGCAGGTTGATTTCTGTTGGGGCGCGGACGAATTGCTGCGGCACGCCGTCGACAGTCACAAAAGTCGTACGTAACGCCTCGTGTCTTCTCACCACCTCGTTGAGCGCCTGCCGCAACGCATCTACATCGAATGCACCCGTCTTACGGATCACCAGCAGCTCGTTGTACGCCAAAGACGTCGGTGCGAGTTGGCTCATGTACCACAGTTGAGTCTGCGCAGCCGAAAGGGGCCGCGGGCCGGAGGCGGTTCGCGCAGTGACTGCCCGCGGTTCAACCGCCAGGCGCGAATCGTTCGGCGAGGTCGCGCAACTTCGGCGAGCCGCATCCTCGGCGTGGACGTCCACACCGAGAATCCCGTTATGACCCGCAGCTGACCTGGGGATATCGAACGTTCTCCTCGACACGTCAACCTCCCGTCGGAAACAGGCCGACCCAGCGAAAGGCCGCGGTTGTTCGGGCCCCAAATCCGATCCCTCTCGGCGTACCTTCGATACACTTGAAGGTGAAGTAACATACTATCAGATAGTAACTACGCTATTACCATACCTCTAGTATGTTGGGCCTGGGCAACCACAAGCATCACACCTGCCCAACCGGTGGGGGCCTGCGTTTGCGCAGCTCAGGGCGCACGGCGCCGAAAGACACGGCAAGGTCCGACCGGCTCAAGTGAGGACTCACTCCCAACTCCGGAGACGGTCTACTAGCGAGACGGCGTGCGGGTCTGTCAGATGGCGATACGGGTCGAAAGATACTTAGAGTATGGCGGTGCCAGGATTAGGACTGCGCCAGGCCTTCGCGCAGGTTGCTGCGAGGAATAATGCGTATCGGGGTCGCCATTGGCCGGGCGAGCCGCGGCGCTGGCGCCTCATTCGACGATGGCTCGTGTCGCTGGGCGTGATATTCATCGTCGCCGTGGTGGCAGGATTGCCTGTCTACGTGCGACCGCAGATCGATCCGCTCCGGCACGCGGACGCGATCTTCGTACTCGGTGGGGTCGCACCTGATCGGTATCCCTTTGGAATAGCACTCGGCGAGCAAGGCTGGGCTCCGATCGTTGTGCTATCCGTGGATCGATGGCGGACGTGGTATTGCGCGTCGCCGCACCCACACTTTGACTTGCGCTGCTTCATCCCCGATCCGGCCACGACCAACGGGGAAGCGCAGGAATTGCACCGTCTGGCAGCGAATTACGGCTGGCGCACCGTCATCGTGGTCACGTTTCGTCCGCATATCTCCCGCGCCCGGTTCATCCTCGAGCGATGCTTTGATGGCAACCTGGTGATGGTCGAGAGTCCGGAACGCTTATCCGTGCCCGAGTGGGCTTTCCAGTACGTCTACCAGACCGCCGGTTACGCGCGTGAGGTCCTCGAACCCGCTTGTTGACATAGCTAGTCGCGTCCTAGCCGCAGTCCGGCACGAACGTTGATGACGGCGTGGCATCGTGACGCAACGGCGCCGGCAAACACTAGCTCGGTGCCACTTCCGTTCTCGCACGCTGATCCGATCGCCGTTTCGACGACAACATGTACTGCCGTATTGAGGCGGCGACGGCAAGTGCCCCGATCGCCAGCCCGAACGGCACCCATCCGACCGATCGGAACACATGCACCGAGGCCGCAACGAGCGCCAGCGAGAGCATTGAGCTGGCGATGTGCGTCACCAGCGAAGCCACCTGCATCCCGCGGACCGCCGCCAGCAGGGCATAAGGTACGGCCGCTGCAACACTAACCGTATAAACCAGCCATCCAACGACGGTCAGGGCTGAGATTTCATGGCCAGTTATGAGGGGCCCGGCGAGCGGAAGTGCGACCACCGCGCAGATGCCCAGGACCGCGGTCAACAGGGTCAGGGTGAGCGCCTCTTTGTCTGCCGACCGCACGGCGGTAGGCATGGGCGCCTTAGATACCGCGTAGTTCGCAAAGAGGAACCAGCCCAAACCATGCACTACCAACAATGCGGGCGAGGTGTAGATTCGGGCAGCCTCCAGCTCGCCAGCGGCGGCGAGACCGAGGGTTCCGATGACAATGACTCTCGTAACTGCCAGCAGAGCAGGTGGGACGGCCTGTTGCAGGCTGCGCCACAAGCCATACGCAGCGACGGCCCGGTGCCGGGCGGGAAGCGGTCTGGCCAGCCACCTTTCACCGACAGGGAGAAGGCAGATCCCTACGGCGATAGCCGACAGTTGGCCGACCATGAGTGCAAGGAACAACGAGGCCAAGGTAACCGTGGGCGCGAGCAAAACGAACACGACCATCACGACGAGGCTGGTGATGTCGATGGCGACGACCCGCCCGAACATCATTGTCGCTATTAGCAGTTTTCGCACGGCGTCCTCGATAAGGAAAACGAATGTCGCTCCTCCAAACGCAAGCGCGGTGCGCAAACCGACGAAGCCGGTCGCCCACGGGACGAGGAAACAAGCTACTGCGCAGAGCGCCGAGAAAAGCAGCAACCAGTTCTGCAGCGCCGCCCGTATCGCAGGTTCGTGCCGGTCAAGAACAATCATGGAATCGCCGACGAATCCCGAGGTGAGTCCGGTGGCTAAGACCAACGAGCCGTAAAGCAAGCCAAACTGGCCTAAGCCGGCGACTCCGAGGCTTCGCGCGGCCAGCACTTGGAGTGCGAAACCGCCGGCAGTCAGTGTTCCTTGGGCAACTATCGACACCAAGCCGTTGCGGCGCTTCGTCCCAAATCTCGGTGCGAGGCGTCGGGCCATTGCCGTCTTCCTCCGTACTGTGAGCGTGTGCCAACGGGATACGGTGACAAATAGACAGCCACTTGAATCTTGAACCGTATATGCTACCGACGAGAGCGGCAGGTCCCCGCGGTGGGTGGTTAGCGAAATGTGGGGGATTGAGCGCCATGTTAAGCGGTCAACGATGAAGAACTACCTATCGCCGTCCTCGCCGGAGCCCGGCCTGGCCAATCACGAGAGTCAGCGATGAGCTTCAACCTGGCCGTCGTTCTTCGAGAATCCCGTAATGCGCATCCGGACAAACCGCTGTGCTACATCGCGGACCAGACCTTTAGTTACGCAGAGGTCGACGAGATTTCGGGGCGGATCGCCGCGAGTTTGCGCAACCTCGGCGTGCGCCGCGGCGACAGGGTCGCGGTCCAACTGCCCAACCTGCCACAGTTTTTGTTTGCCTATTTCGGCATCCTCAAGGCCGGCGCGGTCATGGTGCCGCTAAACCCGTTACTGCGCGCGCCGGAAACCAGATATGCCTTGGCCGATTCTGACTCTCGGCTGCTTATCACGTTCGAGACGTCCGCCGACAAGGCGGCCAAGGGCGCGGCCAAGATCGAAGGGCTGAGCGTTTATGTGGTGAACCTATCCGCCGACAACCAACGACCGGAGGGCACGAAATCTTTCGACGAACTCTACCTCGCCTACAACACCGGCGACATTGAGCCGACCAATGCCGACGACACCGCGGTGATCATCTACACCTCAGGCACCATAGGCAAACTCAAGGCCGCGAGGCTGACGCACTATCAGCTGTACGCGGACTGCACCGCCATCGGGCAGCGGTTCGGATTCGGTGCCGAGGACGTCAGCATGGCGGTGCTGCCAATGTTTCACGTCATCGGCCTGTCCAGCGTGCTCAACGTGGCCGTGCGGTTCGGCGCCACCCTGGTGCTGGTGCCCCCTTTCGACGCCCAAACCGTCATCGACGAACTCGCCCGGCACCGCTGCACGATCTTCTCCGGTGTCCCGACAATGTATGGCACGCTGCTGAAGTCCGACGCCGAAGGCCGTGACCTCTCAGCGCTGCGCGTGGCGGTATCCGCCGGCGCGGACATCTCCGGTGACGTGATCAGGGCGTTCGAGGAGAAGTTCCCGGGCGTGGTGATCCACGACGGGCAGGGGATGCTCGATAAGGTATCCACCGCGCCGTCCGCCATCAGCGCGTCATTGCACCGAATTCGCGATGCGCTCACGCCTGAACGTATTTCTAGATATTGTGTGGCTACGGCGATTTTTTTGTTGCTTATCTCGGTCATGCCATGGCGGTGGCAGAAGTACTTTAGCGGTCAACTTGACTGGATTGTACTAGCAAAAGCCGGTCTTTTAATATCGGCTGTCTTGGTTGTACTCTGGGCCAAGAGCAGGGTCGCGCACAGTGGCCGGTCGACTAATACCGTGATGGCGTCGGCGCTTCTTCTGGCGGCACTGTACTTGGGCGTGTCCGTCATGGGCGGTTTCCTCTTCGGAGACTTCAAATCCAGCGTACAGCTATCGATCAGGGCGCTGTTAGTCGGTTTCGTGGTCCTGGTGTCTATCGAGCTGGTAGAACCGATGGTTGCGATCAGAACGCTATCACGCGTGCTAGCCACCGTGGCGATTTGGTGCGGCGTCACCGGATCAATGGATTCGGACGTTTATCCCGCACGGCTTATCGGCAATTTCCCGCCCACTACCCCCAACGAAGTCGCATTTCTCGCCGCGGTACCGATAATCTACTTCGTGTGGCGTACAGTGAATGTGGACATGAGCTTCGTACGCATTCTGGCTATGGTACCTCTCGGGGTGATCATAGCCCTCAGTCAATCGCGGACCACTGGCGCCTCTGTTGCCGTTATAGTTCTTTTCCTGATAATTCGCGGGACCCGACATGTGCGACTTCGACTGAGCATGACGACCGCGGCAGTAATCTATCTTCTTTTCTCAGTTACTTTTACCGATGCCATTCAGCATTTCGGTACACGTGGGGGGACCAGCTCCATCGAGTCAGCCGGATCCCGCATGATAGCCTGGAATGCGGTACTGGACATGGACCGAAGCCCCATGCAGACTCTGCTCGGCGAGGGGCTCGCTGGCAAATCAATTCCGGTAACAGGGCAGTTCTGGACTACGCAAATTTTCGACAGTTCCTGGTTCTCGGCATTCGTCCAAGCCGGCCTGATCGGCGTTGTCCTTCTTATCGCACTCGTGATCTATGCGGCGACCCAAGCACTCAGGAATGCCCGTCCGGCCAATGACTTACTGCTCGCGCTCGTGGTGTTCGTTGTGTTCCGAAGCATTTTCGAAAGTGGCCTACTGGACGCCAGCATGAGCTTCCTCGCCTTCATGGTGATTTCGATGTGCGCCGCGACGCAGGCGTACGCCGAAAGTTCTCAGGCGGGAATCACTTTCAGGCCGGGGTCTGAACCGATCGCATTGCCCCGGACGACTCCGACGTATCCGGGATAGCCGTTCAACCCGATCTTCACCGGGTCGGCGCTCGAACAGTAAACGATTGGCGTAGCCGAAGCCGGTCCTGCGTTGTCCAGCGTGGTGCTGAGAAACTGGTTTCCGACAATGACGATCTGGCGGCCACCAGAGATATCAATGATGCCGCGTGAATCGTTGCCAGGTTCGGCCATGTTGGCATAGAAGACACAATCGGAGATGGTCAATCCATCAACTGCGGACACCTTCACCGCACTTCCATGCGACGGCAACTCAGGAGGAGCATCGAACTGGACCCCGGAGACATGAAGGCCCCGTCCGCCTTCGATGGAGAGATGATACGAGTTCAATTGGGCGGTGATAATGACGCGACCAATGAACGATTTTTCCATGATGGATCGAATGAACGGCTTTCCACTTGAAGTCCACGGTCGCGAGCTGTTGTCCATGAACGACTGTGATCCGGTTCCGAAGATGGTATTTTCGCTGCCGCCCAGATAGAGAGGGGTGTCGTACACGGCCTGGGCATCAAAGCTGCCCGTCAACGAGACGCCGGTACCGTATCCCCACCAGAAGGTGCGCATAGCGCGAACGCCGAGGTTGTGCAGATTGCAATACCATAGGCTGTTGCCGCGGATCGAGTCGGCGGTCATGGGCAGCCGCGGGAACACATCCGTCTGCGCTCCATTCCTTCCTCCGACGAAAAGAATGCCACTTATCGAGATGTCTCGCGGCGACCCGTCCGACGGATATGCTTGCCGCGCTTGGGCTTCGGGTTCGAATACAAAGATTGATGTATCGGGCTTGCCTTCCCATCGAATTGTCGTTCCACTGTCGACTTCCCCCGCAGGAAGCCCGCTGGTCCCCAGCAGCTTGAGACCTGAGTAGAGTTTGATGGGTGTCGACAGGACATATTGCCGGGTGGCGAACTCGAAGACCGGGCAATGGATTCCACCAGATCGCCTGGCAAGTTCATTGAGTGCATTGATTCGCTCGTTGTCGGATGTACCAAGCTGATCCACAGCGATCGTCTGGCCCCATGATGCCGCACCCTCGCGGGTCAATGGGGTAGCGCAGCCATTAGCCGCGCTGGCTGTGGCAGCCCCCACTATCGCAGCCCCACCCATTGCGATGATCGATCGTCGATTCTTTGGTCCCGCAACGGCAGCCGGTGGCATATCCTGCGCGGCCGGCCCGCCGGACTGCAACGTCACCGGTCCAACCAGCCCGGTCCCACGGCAGTTCTCAGATCTGCTGCCAAGCCGTGGCGTAGCCGCGGGTCTGCGCACATGGTCGAGATGCGGCCAAACTCGGCGTCGCCCCACTGCATGCAGTCGCCGCTGGCGTCGATGCGGCCGTCTGGAGTTCGCCGCGTGGGCGACAGCGCCACCGCACGGCTCTCGCCGAGGTTCCCCCCCGGGCTGAGTTTCGAAAAAGCAATAGCCCGATTCGTGTCGACCACCACGAGATGGTTGTTCATGCAATCCGCCCGGGCTCTTCTTGACGATGTTGGGAGCGGCCCCCTAAAGGTGCCCGCCTGACTGGTGGGCTCGCTGGTCGCGCGGGGAGCTTGTCCGCATGTCGGCACGCGTAGAGGTTACCCTGAGATTCCGCCGGCCTCTGGCGATCCAGACCAGGCGTCCGGTGGCCCATCTGGGTCCATGAATTGCGGCCGAAGCTCGCCGCCGCATCCGCCGCATCCGCCGCTCCGGCGGTCCCAAGATGTCCCAAGATACTGGGCGCGGTCAGGATCCAACCGGCGGCGGTCAAAGCGCCCCAACGCGCCAACCTCGTAGGGAAGCACGTCGTGGTCGAATTTCCACGATCGCCAAGCCAGGCCCGCTCAGATGCGCTGACAACCCGTCGGATGTGGACAGGCGGTCGGGCCCGCTGCAGGCCGCTACCGGGGTTCGGATCTGCCGCAAAGGCATTGAGAACCAGTCAATCGGAGACGGGTCGGCGTTGTTATCGAGACAGAATTCGCGGCCCACAATGTGGCCACGGGTGTTCCGGCCGCGCCAACAATGATGAGCTGGCTGCTAATGGCCCGTATCGCTAGCTTCGGCCGCAATTCATGGACCCAAATCCAATGACCCACCGCTTGTTCGCCTACACCGATCTCGCCGCCACGCGGGCTGGCGGACGGCTGGTCTCGATCGCCAGCGGCCGGCGAAATCTCAGGGTGCCCGCTACGCGTGCCGACATGCGGACAAGCTCCGCGCGACCAGCGAGCCCATCACCCAGGTGAGCACCTTCAGAGGCCAATCCCAAAGCGGACCATCGTGGTTTACTATCGGAAGGCCCGAACAAACACTTGTCGGCGGTATAAGCAAGCTCGGTTGCCAACTTTAAACCGCGCCAGGAAGGGCTGGTTGTGACTCTGCAAGATGCCATATACATCCTTCGCGCGCGCTGGATTACGGTGGCGGTGGTGATTGCGGCTGCAATGACCATTGCCGTCGGTTGGGCATTGCTGGCCCAGCCCACGTACGCGACATCGACGCGCATCTTCCTCGCGACACAGAGCGCAACGGATGGACAAGATGCATTCGCGGCAGCCGAGCTCGCCAAGGAGCGCGTCGCGTCTTACAACGATCTCATCATGAGCGAAACGTTGGCCGCGCGCACCGTCAAAAGGCTGGGACTGCAAATTACGCCGCACGATCTCGCCAAAAAGATTGGCGCCTCCGCCAAACCTGATTCAGTAGTGATCACTCTCTCCGTCACCGATTCGTCGGCAACCAATGCCGTATCGTTGGCAAATGCATTGTCGGACGATTTCGTCAGTATGGTCCGGGACCTCGAAACAACACCGGCAGACAGTGGGCCACCGGCCGTGCGCGCACTAATCGTGCAACACGCGGTTGATCCAAAATGGGTGTCACCCAACCGACCCAAGATCATTTTGTTCGGTATTTTCGCCGGCCTATTACTGGGCCCAATGATTGCGCTTCTACGCGGTCGCCCAAATAGGCAAGACAGCGGCGAACACGGGAGGGATACCAATTTCGAGAAAGCCAATGGAGCGGCAATCGGTTCTTTGCGTCGATGAATATCTGCTGCGATGAGTCAGACCAGCAAGATAAGGACGAGGACGGGCGGACCCAATGCGATCACCCCGTCCCCGGATGCGCACATGAATCGCTCAGGGTGGGCGTGGACGCCCATGTTCTGGACGGTAAGTACCAGGGTTCGCGTACCTGGCTGATCGAAGTGCTCCGACGAGCGCCGCGAATCGCCCCAGATATCACCTTCGTCATCTACTCGTATGACCCCGAACGTTCAGCACGACTCCTCGAGTTTGCGCCGGTGGAGCATCGGAAGCTCCCATCAGTAGGCCCCGTCAGTCGCAACCTCATCGTGTGGCCACGATCGGTTCGACGCGATCGGCTCGCGCTGCTGATCACCCAGTACTACTGCTCACCCGGGATCGCATCAACACAGATACCGGTCATCCATGACGTGCTGCCCGAGACACACCCCAGGTTTTTTCCTTGGCAACGTCGCTGGCGCAACCGGCTCTTGCTGCCCTGGTCTGCTCGTCGCTCGCGAATTGTGATCACAGTCTCCGAGTACTCGCGCAAGCAAATCGCTCAGCTCTATCACCGCAGCATGGCGGAAATCGCGATCGTCAGCAGTGGAGTTGACGCTTCATCGTTTAACAGCTCAGAAGCTCCCACAACCTCTGTTACTGGCGGGCTCCCCTATGGCCTTTTCGTCGGGCGGCTAGAACCTCGCAAGAATCTGACACTCGCCTTGGCAGCGTTGCGGCTCCTCCCTGAGCCGGCAGCGCGCCTGGTGGTAGTCGGTCGCAATGACTTCGAGGATCCCGGCGTGCTCATGCAGCTGGAAGCGGAACCGCGGGCTGTCCACTTGGCGGACGTGCCGGACGACGTGCTTCGGGCACTCTATCGAGATGCGGCAGTCCTCATCTATCCGAGTCTGGGTGAGGGGTTTGGCCTTCCCATTCTCGAATCTCTCGCAGCTGGGACGCCTGTCATCGCGTCAGACGTCACTGCGATTCCCGAGACTGGGGGAAAGTCTTGCCATTACTTCTCGCCATCGGCGCCCGACGCGGCCGACACCGTCGCCGACCTATTCGCACTGGCGGTGCAGGGTCGCCTCGAGTTCGACGCGGCGGAGGCGGCGTCCCACGTAAGTTCGTTGAGCGCGGACCGTGCGGCAGAGCAATTCGTCGATGCAATACGACTTGCATCGACGCTGGGCCGGGGTGGTCGTCACTCTCGCAGGTGAACCGGTGTAGGCCCGCTTTGTGCCTCGTTCCCTCGGCGAACGCCTGGCGGCCGCTACAAATCCTCGCCCCAGCGAGCAGGCGAGCCTACCTCCCGCGGACGCTCTTCTGCTCAGCCACCAAATACCCGCCCGCTGACTGGTGTCCAACCACGGGCGGATCTGCCGCTACGGACCACGGCATCTAATATGCCCACCATGAAGTTGGCTGTCCGGCAAACCTCGCTGCCCGACGTCTTGGTCGTCGAACACGAGATCTTCGAGGATGACCGCGGCTTCTTCATGGAGGTGTATCGCGCCGACCTGTTCGCCGAGCACGCCCGCCTCGGCCTGCCGAGCACGTTCGTGCAGCTCAACCACAGCCGAAGTGTTCGGGGCGTGACCCGCGGCCTGCACTTCCAGTGGGACCCGCCAATGGGCAAGCTCATGCGTGTGGTGCGCGGCGAAGCGTTCCTGGTGGCCGTGGACATCCGGCCCGGCTCACCTACGCTGGGCCGGTACGAAAGCATCATCGCTAGCGAGCGGAACCACCTGCAACTCTGGGCACCGGCCTGCTTCGCGCGGGGGTTCTGTGTGCTGTCGGATGTCGCGGAGATCGAGTACCTGACGACTGGGACCTACAATTCCGGGGCCGAGTCGGGCGTGCGCTGGGACGATCCCCGGATCGGCATCGACTGGCCGATCCGGGAGCCTATCCTTTCGCGCAAGGATGCCGAGGCCCAGTCACTCGCCGAGTGGCTTGAGCGACCAGAGGCCCAAGCCTTTCGCATGAGCGGAGACAACATCGGGCGTTAGCGACCCTTGGCCGCAAGGTCCTTGGTTGACCTTCGCCGCGACCTGTCGACGCCGGCAGACACGTACAGGTTTTACCCGGCGGCAGCCTGGCCGAGCCCTGGATTACCTGCGCGACCCGGATTCGCTAGGCGAATCGGTTGTTACGATGTGCACCCGATGAGGATCGCGATTTTCGGGGCGCGCGGGGTACCTGCAGCTTGGGGTGGGTTCGACACGTTCGTCACGGAACTGGCGCCGCGGCTCGTGCAGTCCGGCCACCAGGTCACGCTCTATTGCATGCCCAAGTACACCGGCCCCGAGGTCGGCGACCAATTCCGCGGCGTGGACATCGTGCGGCTGCCCACCGTCTATGGCAAGTTCACCGAGACGGTCCTCCATGAGCTTCTGAGCAGCCTCCATGCTCTCTTCCGATCGCGACAAGACATCTACTATGTGCTGGCCTGCCGGACCGTGTGGGCCTACCTGCCGCATCTGTTGCTGCGCCGTCGCCTCGTTATCAACACCGACGGTCTCGACTGGCAGCGACGCAAGTGGGGTCGCCTGGCGCGCGCATATTTGAAGTTCAACTACTGGCTGGCGCGGCACATTTCTCGGTACTTGGTCTCGGACGCCAAGGAGCTCCAGAAGTTCTACATGGAGGAGTACGGCACGCGAAGCGCTTTCCTCACCAACGGCGGCCACGTACTTGAGGTCGAGGACAAGGCCCGTCATGAGGAGATATTGGCGGAGTACGGCGTCGAGCCGGACTCGTACTACCTGGTGGCCTGCCGCCTCGAGCCTGAAAACAACACCGACATCATTATTCGGGAGTTCGGACGCTCATCCGTCCGGCAGAAGCTGCTCATCGCTGGCGGCGCCAACTACAAGAGCGCCCACGTCGAGGAGCTCCAACGGACGAACGACCCGCGTGTGCAATTCCTGGGGCCGGTCTACAAGACTGGCCACATTGAAGCCCTCCACCTGGGCGCCCGGGCCTACGTCCATGGCCACGAGGTCGGGGGCACAAATCCCTCGCTCCTCAAGGCGATGGGATGCGGAAACCTCGTCCTCGCGCACGACGTGCGCTTCAACCGGGAGGTGCTCGGCGGCACTGGCCTGCTCTGGACCAAGGAGCCGGGCTCGCTGTTAGGCGCGCTCGAGCACGTCGACAGCGATGCCGTGGCTCTGCGAGCCGAAGCCGCAACGGCCTGCCGGGAACGCATCACTCAGTACTACTCGTGGGACAAAGTCGCGCGTGACCATGAACGGTACTTCCGCTGGATCCTCGGTGAAGTGCCGGACTACAACGATTCGTTCTGAGCCTTGCGGCGGCTCAGAACGATGGGCAGGTCAGCGTCTCCGCATGCTCCCCAAGCTCCGCGTCGTTAAGCGACGAAACGTATTCGGCCAGCGCCTCCTGCCAGGGTCGCATGACCACGATGTCAAGCTCAAGCAGGCGGCGGTGCGCCAGGATGGAGTACGCGGGGCGCCGGACCTTACGCACCATCGTCGCCGTCGTCGCCTCGTGTACGGGAACGTCCGAGATGCCGGCCAGACGCAATGTCTCCTTCGCAAAGGCGTGCCAGGACACCTCGCCCACTCCCGTCGCGTGGACGATGCCATACGCGTTCGTGGCGCTCAGCGCCACGAGCTGGCGGGCCAGGTCCGGGGTGTACGTCGGTCCCACTAATTCGTCGGTCACCACGGTGAGCTGGCCCTGCTCGCCGGCCAGCTTCAGCATCAGACGCGGGAAGTTCAGCCCACCCTTCGCGCGGCAGGGTCGGGGGCCGTACAGACCGGACGTGCGGACCACGAAGGCTCGAGGGCAGCTGGCCTGGACGAGGTGCTCGCCGGCCAGCTTGGATGCGCCGTAGACGTTGAGGGGTCCGGGGAGGTCGCCCTCGTCATACGGCGATCCTTTCGCACCGCCGAAGACGTAGTCGGTGCTGATGTGGATGAGGGTTGCCCCGGTGTCCTCGGCGGCCGCCGCCACGTTGCGTGCCCCGGTGGCATTGATGGCATACGCCGAGGCTTGGTCCTCCTCGCAGCGGTCGAGATGGTGGAAGGCGGCCGTATTGACGACCAGTGACGGGTGCGCCGCGGAGACGGCGGCCAGCACGGCCGGACCATCGGTGACGTCCACGTCCGCGTGGCCCAGCCCGAGCACGTCCCAACCGGCCAATCCGAACGCGTCGACAACGTCGGAGCCCAGTTGACCGGTGGCGCCCAAGACGACGACGCGCGCGGCCGCCATCTGCTATGCCGCCGCCGCGGCAAGCGCGTTGTGACGGCTCACTGCCATCCCGTCGGCCGTGAGGGCCCGGAACGTCGTGATGTTGTAGTAGGCGGGGTTGTCCAGATCGGCGAACGCAGTCCGGTTCTCGATGAGGTCCCAGACGATTTTCTCGATGTCGCAACTGGGCTTGAAGCCGAGCTGCACCCGCGCCCTGTCCACGGACACCTTGTAGTTGCGCACATCAGGCTTCTCGCGAATCTCGAGCTCCGGCTCCAGGCCGAGGTTCTGCGTAAGCGACGCGGCGACCTGGTCGGCCAGGGCGCCCAGCGTTGTGTTCTCCGACGCCACGTTGAATGTCCCGCTCACCGAGGGAGCCGCCTCGACTGCGCGGACGTACGCGGCCGCCGCATCCTGGATGGCGAGAATCGGCCGCCAGATAGATGGGTTGTTGACGATGATTCGACCGTCCTGCAGGGCGGTCTTGAACATCGTGTTGACGACCAGGTCCAGCCTCATCCGTGGGCTGTACCCGCAGACGGTGCCCTTGCGCAGGATGATCACGCTGAACGAGTCGTCCTGCAGGTGGCGGACGCCTGCCTCGGCCTGCAGCTTGCTGATGCCGTAGGGGTGTGCAGTCGTGGTCGGCGAGTCCTCGTCCCAGAGTTCGTCCTCGGTGAAGCCGTAGACCGAGCACGACGACGCGAGGATGAAGCGGCGCACCCCGGCGCGCTTGGCCGTGTAGGCCAGGTTGGCTGATGCCGCGGCGTTGTGAACGTAATTGAGAGCCGGGCTGAACTCGGCCATCGGGTCATTCGAGAGGCCCGCCAGGAAGATGACCACATCGGTCCCGGCGAGATCCGCCTCGGTGAGGGACATGACGTCCTTGCGGACCAGTGGGATCTCATCGGGCAGGTGGTTGCCGAACCAGCCCAGGTCAGCGGCCGTCACGGCATACCCGCGGGCGGCCAACCGCGGAGCCAGCACCGTACCGATATAGCCGGCGCCGCCGGCAATCAAGATTCTCATAGTCGCTCTAATACGCCCCTTCACGAAGTAGGACAGCGCCCAAGGTCTTGAAGATGATGACCAGATCGCCGCCCATTGACCAGTTTTCGACATAGCTCAAATCAAGACGAACAGACTCCTCCCAACTCAGGTCCGATCGTCCGCTCACCTGCCATAGCCCCGTGACTCCCGGACGTACGAGGAGTCTGCGCTTAACATCGCCGTCGTAGGTCTCGACTTCGCGCCCTAGCGGCGGCCGCGGGCCGACAACGCTCATCTCTTGTTTCAAAACGTTGATGAATTGCGGCAGTTCATCGAGGCTGTATCGACGAAGTATTTTTCCGACCGTAGTGATGCGCGGATCGTCGCGGATCTTGAAGAGAACTGCGCCTTGGCTTTCGTTTAGATCGGCCAACTTCTCAAGTTGCTCATCGGCATCCGTCACCATCGTGCGCAGCTTCAGCATCGTGAACGGCTGTCCGTCCAGCCCGATCCGCTCGGCGGCATAGAACACCGGTCCGCGGCTCGTCAGCTTTATTGCGATCATCGCTGCGAGCAAGATAGGAGATGCGGCAACCAGCGCTGCAAGCGCGAAGCAAAAGTCGAATGCACGCTTCTGAAAGCGCTTCGCACCTTGATACTGCGGCTTTTCGACGTAAATCAGCTGATAGCCCGACACCGGCCGCATGACGAGCCGTCGGCCGGCGATATCGATGACACCCGGCGAAACCACCAGATCAACGTCGAGCGCCTCAAGCTGCCACAGCAGCTTGCGAATGCCGTCGGCGCCAAAATGCTCCGCACCGGTGATCGCAACTGTGTTGGCACCGCATTGGTTGATCGCAGCCAGGGCCCGTATCTCATCACCAAGGATCGGGACTTCTCGCCCGTTGACCAGTAGGGTCTCGCCGCGAGGCTCGCCATAGCCCGGAACTCCGACGCCGACGATCCGATAGCCGTCGTTTGGTTTTCGCGTTATTTCGCGGGCAAGAACCGACACGGCGCGCTGATCGCCGATCGCCAGAACTAGCCTTTGACAACCACCGCTGGACCGTTCTTGCGCCATCCTATTGCGCCAAAATCGGCGCCCCAGAAGCAGACCCGCCGTTCCGATCGGCAGCGTAACAGCCAGGTATCCTCGCGAGGGTTCAAGCTTAAAAAGCAGGGAGGCGATCGCTATCGCGCCAAAGATCCAGAAGGACGCACTGAAGATATAGCGATACTCGTCAAGGCCATCCCCGATCACTCGAGGCGATCTGGTCCGGAAGATAGCCAATGCCGACAACCACAACAGGGCGAACAGCACTGAATAAACAGTTAACTGAGTGCCAATGCCTTTCGGAACCTCTGCCTGACCAAAGCGGATGTACTGGCCCAGCAGGACCGCCGCAGCAACAATGACAGCATCCGTCATAAGCAGTCGTAACGCGTACAGAGACTCCCAACGCGTTCGCATGGTCGCCACCGGCGAAGTCGTTGCGTTAAGCAACATCTCGTCGCCTTTGATACTGACTAAAGCTGGGTGCCGCGCCGCCCGGACCGGGTGCCCCGGCGCAGCCGCCCCGCTACCCAGGGTCGTCGTCTCGCACATCGGCCTGGCTTCCGCGACCGCCTCAGCGCTCCGCACCGGTTCGTACGTTGTCACGATCAACCCGCTCGGTTAGGCCCAGCTGGAGCCGACGGCGCTGTCGGTGGAGTTCATGTTGTTGCCGGCGGTCTGCACCTTTTGGCCGTGTTGGTTGGCTTGTTCGTAGATGACCTGGAAGTTGCGGCCCAACTGGGTGATGAACTCCTGGCAGGCAGAAGAACCCGCGCCGCCCCAGAAGTCACCGGCGGCCAGCA
>Ga0335075_10000686_pt1 | contig 57873 bp, 60 predicted proteins | sample Lox_Sample_24_FD_206723 | JGI IMG/M metagenome (GOLD analysis project Ga0335075, IMG submission 206723) | Soil microbial communities from Loxahatchee National Wildlife Refuge, Florida, United States - Lox_Sample_2.4 | ecosystem: Environmental > Terrestrial > Soil > Wetlands | place: USA...
GGCCATCTTCTGGGCCATGTACAGAAGAATCCTCTGGTTCTTTTCATCCGTCTTTCCGAGGAGCCTGCGGAACTGCCCCAGCAACCTGGCATCCTTGCCCGAGTTTCCCCAGGCAATGTCGTCAGCCGTCTTACGCTTTGGAAGGTTCGGGACCTTGGGCGGTTCCTCGCCGTCGTAGAAGAGCTGGTAGAGCGGAACTTCCATAGCTCGAGCCAGCTTTTCCAGCGTCTCGATCGCCGGAACGGTGTGGCCGTTCTCGACGCGCGAGATGTAGCAGCGAAGCAGCCCCGTGCGTTTCTCGATGTCCCCTTGTGACAACTTCTTCTGCTCCCGCAACTCTCGCAACCTGTCGCCGATGATCATGTTCGATTCTCCTCGTCCTGCAGTATAACCGAGACAACACGACACGGGCAGATTATCTGGGGACTCTCATGAGGCCGGATCAGAAGCTACCGAAACAGTTCTTCCACTGTGCCCATCGGCAGGAAGAACCTTCGCTCGATTTTGGGCAGCTCAAGAAACCCGTATTTCCTATAAAAGGCAGCGGCCGCGGGATCCTTTGCGTCGACGATCACTCCAGCCGACGCTATCTCCCTACTGTAACTAAGACTGCGGTGGAGTGCGTCCATCAAGAGTGTTGCGCCGTGGCCCTGTCCGCGAAATGCAATGCTTACGGCGAGACGACCGAGTAGCGTCGTCGGTACCATCGGATATTTGGGCAGCCTCTTCGCGACTTCCGGGGGAATGACGTCGAGGTGCACCGCGTATTGAGACAGGGTGTAGTACCCGGCGATCGTGACTCCGTCAGACGTGAGCACAAACGGAACGGCTACGTGCTTCCTGAGATCCTGTACTGCCTGTTTGTGAAGATAATCATCCAGAATCTGAACACCGCATGAAAAAGTCGCCCGGTCGTGTTTCGGACCGAGCGGCTCTATCACGAATCGACGTTGCTCAGGATCGCTGGACAATCAGAGCCCCATCTGTTGCCTATACCGCCGGGCTGCCTTACGTGCGGCTTCGTTCGGCGCTGGGGGATTCAAAACTGCATTCACAAAAACTTCGCGGGCCTCGCCATGCAAGGTCAAGAGCTCGTAGTCCTTGATTGCTGCGGTCGCAGCCTCCTGGGCGCTCGCGACGACAAATTCTGTTACTGAGGTACCGCGGAGAGCTGCCGCTTGGGCGATTAACTTCTTCTGTTCCGGCGTTACTCGAGCTTCCAGACGTTCCTCTTTCAGGGACCGGCGACCGATTGTCGCAGCTCGCTTCATAGCATGCCTCCGCTTCCTAAGCAATTGTACGGCGATTCGCCGTACGTGTCAATGGCATTCGAATTAGCGAACCTCAGTACGCCTCGTGGGTTCCGGGCTGGAAATCCAACGTGCGAGGCCCGCTCTCTCCCGGCAGCGCTGCTTTTCGCCCTCAGCGACAGGGTTTGGCTCACGTGCAAAACACTTCAGCAAAGTGCGCGACGACATAGACCGCGCCGAATGTTCTAGTACGCAGTTGAAGCTGAAAGCTGATGAGGACGGGAAGTCCGTTTCACTCGCCACCCTATCCTTTGTAACGTCCCAACCCACAGTAAGCCCGCTAGAGGCTTGGCTACTACAGTTGACTCCAACGAATCTCAAATCGCCAACCCTCAGCGAGCGACCATCCCGCCGAACCCCCCGAAACCTCCGAAGAGCAGCACTACCACAATCGCCATCGTAACAGCTTGCTCGCGTTGCGGGCTTCGCGCGACTCCAGTCACAATCCAGTTGACGTCATCTTCGCAATTCGCAGTGAACAAATTGAATGGCTTACCGAGCAAGCTTGTCGCGCGCGACAGTACCGCTTGTTGAATTTCGAGGGATTCAGGCAGCCAGGTATATTGCGCGGGCTGACCGTCCGCGAACTCCTCATAAGTGGTCAAGGCAAACCTACCGCGTTCCTTGGACCCATGCATTACCATTGGCATTCCATACAGCCAGGTCAAAATCCCGCAGTGCCATACGCCGTAACGTCGGCTGTAGACGCGCAGAACGCCTCCCGGAATCCAGTTGCTGTGCCTAATACAGTTCATTTGTCCTCCTATCATTCAGTACTTCAACATACTAACTTGCCGCTAACGCGGCCATCGCTTTCGCCTTAGCGTAAAGTCCTCGGGATCGAGCTCCTCCATAGTCGGCGGATCTTCCTCGTCGTCAGTCTCTCTCAGCACGAACCACAGCAACGTAAGCACCGCGTCGTAATTCAGCAGGTGGATTGAGTGCTCAAGAACTCGCACGACACGATCGGCATCCCGCCAATCTAACCATGCCTTCGCGGGGACTTCTGCAAAATCGCCCGGTACATCTCGGCCATCGAATAGATTACTTGCGAACGATCCATCGGCTGGAAGACTTTCTTTCGGGAGGTAGAACGGAAAAGCAGCACTGCGTCTATACCATCGCGCGCGTTTGTTCACGCTCCAAACAGCCACGCAGGGCAAATCGGTAAGACCGACAAAGCGCAATGTCGTGGCAGTTAGGCTAGTCTCGAATTGATCGGCTACGCACACACGAACATCGACGCAAAGCGAGCGGCGATCGAGAAACTCGGAAGTTTTAGTGACAATTTGGTGACAGTTGGTCCTTCGTTGCACCATTCCAGGGCAGTACTGTCACTAAATCGCGTTGTAAGTTACAATGATTCAACAAGTTAATTTCGGAGGGGTGGCCGAGTGGTTGAAGGCGGCGGTCTTGAAAACCGTTAGGCCCGAAAGGGTCTCGTGGGTTCGAATCCCACCTCCTCCGCCACGTATTTTGCGTTAAATCCGCAACTCCTTTGCCAGCCTGATCGCCACATCACGCCGCGGTTCTCCGGATTCAGTATTTCATCGTATCCCCGATTTCCGTAGCTGCCAGACGACGATCGCGTGAAGCGGCTTGCAGTCATGCACCGAAGCCGACCCGGCGTCTCTCGCTTGCAGTCTAGCGAGCCGCACGAGCTCCGGTCGCCGATGTGACCACGGGCGAGGCATTCATCTCGCCCCGGCACTGAAAGCTGGATCCAAGTCGTTGCCAAGTACATCCAAACACCGTGCCCGGAGCGTACTAAGGACGAAAGGGTGAGAGGATGAAATGCGCGCTTCACTGTTTGCCCTAGGTTTTCTCGCATTCCTTTTGCTGATGGTCGGCGCCGGCCGCACGTTCTTGGGCGACGCGCCATACACCGCAAGCGCTGCCACGGAAGCGGAGCGTGTCGCCGCACCCGACGCGACTCCCGTCGTCGTCGAGCTTTTCACTTCGGAAGGCTGCTCGAGCTGCCCTCCCGCCGACCGCCTTTTGGCCCACCTGCAGCGCACCCAGCCGGTGCCAGGTGCGGACATCATCGCCCTCGAAGAGCATGTGGACTACTGGAACGATCTCGGCTGGAAGGACCCGTTTTCGTCCTCGCAGTTCAGCAACCGCCAGGACGACTACGCGCACTTCTTCCGCACGTCCGGACCCTACACTCCGCAAATGGTGGTGGACGGCAAATCGCAGTTCGTCGGTGGCGACGAACGCGCGGCGCTTGCCGCCATCGCGAAAGCGGCGCGCGTCCCCAAGGCCAAGATTGATTTGTCTCAGATTCCGGATCCCAAGGAGACCGGCGCGGATTCAGGCGAGCTGACGCTGCAGATTCGGTTTGGACCAGTCGCCGGCTGGCGCCGCGGCGATCTGGCCGAAGTCATCCTCGCGGTCACCGAGGATGACCTGTCGTCGAATGTGACCCGCGGAGAAAATGCCGGCAACCAGATGATCCATCGCGCTGTCGTGCGCGATTTCAAGGTGCTGGGGCGGCTCGATTCCACGGGGTCATTCGCGGCCGAGCCGAAAGTGAAGCTCGCGAAGGACTGGAAGCGCGACAATCTGCGCGTGGTCGCCTTCGTGCAAGATCGCACCAGCCGCGACGTGCTTGGCGCTGCGGCGCTTCGCCTCGCCCCTCCGGCGGGCGGTGCATCCTAGTCTCGCATGCGTGGAAACATCGGCGCGCGCGCATCCAAATCGCTTCCCGCTCCTCGAAATCTCTGATAGCATCATATTTGGGCGTTTTCCCAAATACTCCCCTTTGGAGCAATGGAACCATGGCACTCGCATGTGAAATTTGCGGCAAAAAGCCGCGCTACGGCAATACCATCAGCCACGCGCACAATGTCACGCGGCGCCGCTGGAACCCCAATCTTCGTCGCGTTCGCGCCGTCGTCAAGGGCGCCCGCAAGCAGGTGCGGGTTTGCACCGCCTGCATCCGCGCCGGACGCGTGACGAAAGCCGCCTGAACCATCCCACCTTTTCGCAAGGAGCTCCGGTTGAAGCGCACACTTTTCGCCCTCGCACTGCTGGTGATTTGCGCGCTCGCCGTGTCCTGCAACAGGGAAATGGCGCCCGGCCCGGACGTGTGGGCCGTCGTCAACGGCAAGGAGATTCACCGCGAAGACGTCGACAAGCTCTTTCGCTCGCGCGTCAATGCCGATGCGCCTCCGCCTTCGCAGGAGGAAGCTCTTTCGCTCAAGCTCAGCATCCTCGACGAGCTGATCAACAGCGAAATCCTCATCGAGCGCGCCCAAAAGATGAACCTCGTCGCCAGCGACGCCGAGGTCGAGGATAAGTTCACGGAATCGAAGAGTCCTTACACCGAAGAGGAATTTCAGAAGAAGCTCGAGGAAACCGGGCTTACGGTCGACGACCTCAAGAGCGACATCCGGCGCCAACTATCGATCCAGAAGCTTCTCAACCGCGAGGTCGTGGCTAAAATTTCCATCACCGACCAGGACATCACCGACTTCTACAACAAGAATCGCGCGCAATTCAACGTGACCGAGCCGCAGTACCACATCGCGCAGATCGTGATCACGCCCCGGCCCGACCCGAACGTCCACAATCGCAAGAACGACAAAGCCATGAACGAGGCGGAAGCCGGCCGCAAGGCGGCCATGCTCGAGCAGAAACTCGCTGCAGGGGCTGACTTCAGCGAACTCGCCATGGACTATTCCGAGGATCCCAGCGCATCCACCGGCGGCGATCTCGGTTTTCTCGCCGAGTCTTCGCTCAACCGCTCCCCGGCGCCGCTGAAGGCCGCGGTGCTGGCGCTCAAGGTAGGCCAGGTAAGTCAGCCCATTCCGGAAAACGGCGGTGGCTATCGCATTCTGAAGCTTGTCGCGAAGGAAGCTGCGGGAGACCGCCAGCTTTCCGACCCCCAGGTGCAGCAGGCCATCCGCGATGCCCTGCGCACGCGGAAGGAGCAGCTTCTCCGTTCGGCGTACCTGATCGAGGCGCGAGACGAAGCGCACGTCACGAACTATCTCGCACGCCAGATTATCGAGTCAGCAGGCAAGCTTCCCGCCGCAAACTAGCGCGGTCTAGGTCACCACCGCCAGCACGTCCCCGGCGCCCACCGTCTGCCCTTCCGACACGAGAACGCGCTCCACTTTTCCCGATTTTGGCGACCGGACTTCGTTCTGCATCTTCATCGCTTCGACCACCACGAGCCCCTTGCCTGTTTCGACGGTTTGGCCCGGCTTCACCAGCACGCGAATCACTTTCCCTGGCATGGGCGCCACGACGCGCTGGCTCCCCTCGGCTTCCTCCGCGGCGCCGCGATTGCGTCGCCATTGCCGCGGGTCGCGAATCCGGGCCGCATACTCACGCCCGCCGACGCCGACGCGCAGCCCGGCTGCGTAAGGCTCGACGCGGACCTCGAAGGATGTGCCTTCGATCAAAATGGAATAAACACCGGGCGCTACTTCGATTGCATCCGCTTCGACGGACCGGCCGTCGATCGCGCAAAGCAGGCGTCCGCCGCCTCGCGCCGCGTCGGCGCCGATTTCGACCGTGCGTGTTTTCCCGTCGAGTTCGATCGTGAGCTTCATTGTGGGTCAGGAGCGCGGTGCAGTTGTTCGCGCCGTCCTTCGATCTTCCACCGCGATTCAGCGGCGCGCGATGGCGGAGCACCCGAGCCGCCGGATGCTCCCGCGCGATGGCTGTGCCATAGTGCGGCCGCGATGAGCGCGGCATCTTCGGCGCGCGGTGCGGCGCTCGCGATTTCCCGCCCGCGACTCAGAAACTCGTCGAGCCAGCGCGTGTAAATATCCGCATCCTGGAAGTCGCGGCTCGCGAGGATCCGTCGGAAGAGCCCGACGTTCGTCTTGATTCCCAGGGCGTAATGTTCGCCGAGCGCTCGGGTCAGCCGCGCGATCGCTTCAGCGCGATCGCCGCCCCACGCGATTAGCTTACTCAGCAAGGGATCGTACTCGTTCGGCACGGTCCAACCGGCGTAAACGCCGTCGTCGAGCCGGATGCCGGGGCCCGTCGGAACTCGCCGCTCGAGGATTTTCCCGGGCGACGGGAAAAAGCTGTTGTCGGGGTCCTCCGCGTAAATCCTGCACTCGATCGCATGCCCCCGCAGAGCGATGTCGTCCTGAGCGAGCTGCAGCCGCTCTCCCGAAGCGATGCGAATCTGCAGCTTTACCAGGTCGAGCCCAGTCACCATCTCGGTCACTGGGTGTTCCACCTGCAGGCGCGTGTTCATCTCGAGGAAATAAAACCTCCGCTCCGCGTCCACGAGAAATTCGACGGTCCCGGCATTCGCGTACTTCCCGGCGCGCGCCAATTTCACTGCTGCCTCGCCCATCGAACGGCGGAGTTCCGGCGTCATCACCGGGGAAGGCGCCTCTTCGATCACTTTTTGGTAGCGCCGCTGCACCGAGCATTCGCGTTCGCCCAGGTACACGATGTGCCCGTGATGATCGCCCAGAATCTGAATTTCGATGTGCCGTGGGCGCAGCAGGTATTTTTCGATGTACAGCCGCCCATCGCCAAAAGCGTTCTGCGCCTCGGAGGATGCATCGCGCCACGCGGAGGCCATTGCCGCCTCGCTCTCGACCAGCCGCATCCCCTTGCCGCCTCCGCCCGCTACCGCCTTCAGCACCACAGGGAACCCGATCGGTTTTGCGGCCGCGAGAGCGGCCTCGGCATTCTCGATCGGATCGAGCGTCCCGGGCACCGTCGGAACGCCGGTTTCCCGCGCGACGTGCCGGGCCGCCGTCTTCGATCCCAGTTGTTCCATCGCTTCCGGCGAAGGCCCGATGAACGTGATCCCCGCATCACCGCAGGCGCGCGCGAACGCCGCATTCTCGGCGAGAAATCCGTATCCGGGATGGATGGCGTCGCAACCCGCGTCTCGCGCGGCGCGCACTATCTTGTCGATGGATAGATAACTTTCACGGGAAGGCGCCGCGCCGATCGGATACGCTTCGTCCGCCAGTCGAACGTGGAGCGCCGCGCGGTCGACCTCGCTATAGACGGCCACCGCGCGCACATTCATCTCGCGGCATGCGCGCAGAATGCGCACGGCGATCTCGCCGCGGTTCGCGATCAGGATTTTTCGGAACATTCCCGCCCCAAAGAAACGCAGATCGGCAAGAACGGAATTCTAGCACGCCATCAGTGAAACCCCGCCGCTTGGCAGCGTCCCGCAAAACCCGCTATCATTGCCCGGCGCCCGGCCATCGCCCGGCGGCAGCGCGGAAAGCGAGCACTCGTTTGAATCTTTCGCAGCAGGATCAATGGAAGAAAGCGGCCGCTGAGGAGGCTGCGAAGCTCGTGCAGGACGGCATGGTGCTGGGTCTCGGAACCGGCTCCACCACGACCTTCTTCATAAACGCCTTGGCCAAGCGCATCGCCCACGATCATCTGCGCGTCGTGGGCATTCCCACCTCGCTCAAGACGGCGGCGCTCGCCCGCTCGCTGAAGATCCCGCTCTCCAGCTTCGCCGCTCACGCCCAAATCGACTTGACCGTCGACGGAGCGGACGAAGTCGAGCGCGGCACGCTCTACCTGATCAAGGGTCACGGCGGGGCGCTGTTGCGCGAAAAAATCGTCGCCGCAGCGAGCAAGCGCCTGGCGATCGTCGTCGACGAAACCAAACTCGTCGATCGACTCGGCTCGCTCGTCTCCGTGCCGGTCGAGACGGTGAAGTTCGGCTGGCAGGCCACGCAGCAGAAGCTGCAAGCTCTCGGCGGGAACCCGTCACTGCGCGTGAACGCTGGCAAGAAGATCTTCATCACCGACGGTGGCAACTACATCTCCGATTGCGCCTTCGGTCCGATGGAAAAGCCCAAAGAGGTCGCCCACCACCTCGATCACGTGATCGGCACGGTAGAACACGGACTCTTCCTCGGATTTGCGAAAGAGGTTCTCGTGGGAGGGCGCGAGGGAGTGAAAGTGCTGAAAGGCGACTGACGCGGAAGAAAGGGGCCCCCGAATCGCGAAGAGCGCGGCGGCCCGCAGGCTGCCGCGCTCCTCTCCCCCCGTTGGTTAATTCTTTGCGGCGGCGCAAGCCTGCGGATACACCGCGTCCAAAGCGCCCCACAACGCCTTCAGAATACGCTCGGCGGCGCAGAGCACGCCGAACGTGTCCGCATTCTTCTGGCTCGCCAGCCATTCGCGCCACGCCGCGCGATGGCGAACGTCCGTTTCCTCGTGCGCCAAAAAGTATGCAAGCGCGCGCGAGTCGTTGATGTCGTAGAAACGCCGCAGACCGGAAACTTTGCGCGCGCCCAGCTCCGGCGCCTGCGCTTCGTAGACGTAAAAGGCCGCAACCGCTTGAGCGGGTGTACCCTCGCACGCGATTTCATCGAACGTGTCGAGCTGCGCCGCAACCCCCGGAAGCGGCCGTGCGCGATCCAGGTCCGCGTCGGCTACGCCGAGAGATTCGGCGAACTGCCGCCACAGCTGCTGCGAGCCGGCGGCGTCGAGCCCCTCGGACAAATTTCCGTTCACGACCTCCGCCAGGCTGCCATTCGCTCGAGTGGCGAGTTGTCTCAAGTTCTGCGGAAAGGCGCGAACGTGGTGATAGTACTGCTCCGCATAGATCTGCAGAGATTCCTTGGAAAGCGCGCCTTCGGTCCACGCCTGATAGAAAGGATGCTTCCGCAGATGATGCTCCTCGACGAGCGCGTCGAGCGATTCGAGCATCGTCAGTTCCTTCTTCACCTGCTTCTTCTTCATCGCAGTTCTGTTTCCCTGGGCCGATGATCTCGATAAACCCGCGAAATAGTACTCGAAATCGTTTTTAAAATCCAGCCGGGGATCAAGGACGGAGCGGCGAAGGCGTTACAGCGGGATGTTTCCGTGCTTCTTCTTCGGATTCCTATCGCGCTTGTTTTCGAGCGACCTCAGGGCGGTCACGATCTTCGCGCGCGTTTGGGAGGGTTCGATAATCGCGTCGATGTACCCGCGTTCCGCCGCCACGTAGGGATTCGCGAAACGCTCGCGGAAGTCCTCGATTTTTTCGCGGCGCAGCCGTTCGCGTTCTGCTTCCGGCGCGCTGTCGATCTCTCGCTTGTTGACGATATTCACCGCGCCCTCGGGCCCCATTACCGCGATCTCCGCCGTCGGCCACGCATAATTGATGTCGGTGCGGATGTGTTTCGACGCCATCACGCAATACGCGCCCCCGTACGCCTTTCGCGTGATCACCGTGACCTTGGGCACCGTGGCTTCCGCGAACGCGAACAACAATTTCGCGCCGTGCCGGATGATCCCCCCGAATTCCTGCTGCGTGCCGGGCAAAAATCCCGGCACGTCCTCGAACGTGACCAGCGGAATATTGAAGGCGTCGCAGAATCGCACGAACCTCGCGCCTTTCACCGACGCGTCGATATCGAGCACGCCCGCCAGAAACGCCGGTTGGTTCGCGACGATTCCCACCGGCCGCCCGTCGAATCGCGCCAGCCCCACCACGATATTCTTCGCGAAGTGCTCCTGCACCTCGAAGAATTCGCCCTCGTCGGCGACGGCGTGGATCACGTCCTTGATGTCGTACGGTTGTTGTGGATCTTCCGGTACGAGCGTATCGAGCCCCGCGTGGGCGCGATCCCATGGATCGTCCGTTTCGCGTCGGGGCGGATCGTCCACGTTGTTCGACGGCAAATAGCCGACGAGCTCGCGAATCATGGCGAGGCAGTCCGCGTCGTCGCGCGTAATGAAATGGGCGACGCCGCTCTTGGTGTTGTGCGTCATCGCGCCGCCCAGCTCTTGTTTGGTCACGTCTTCGTGCGTCACGGTCTTGATCACGTCCGGGCCGGTGATGAACATGTACGACGTGTCGCGCGTCATGAAAATGAAGTCCGTGATCGCCGGCGAATACACCGCGCCCCCCGCGCAAGGCCCTAGAATCGCGCTGATCTGCGGAATCACGCCGCTCGCCAGCGTGTTGCGCAGGAAAATATCGGCGTATCCCGCGAGCGACATCACCCCTTCTTGAATCCGTGCGCCGCCCGAATCGTTCAGCCCGATCACGGGCGCGCCCTGCCGCATCGCGAGGTCCATAATCTTCGTAATCTTCGAAGCGTTCGCCTCCGAGAGCGAGCCGCCGAAAACGGTGAAGTCCTGCGCGAAAACGTACACGATCCGCCCGTCGATCCGCCCGTAACCCGTCACGAACCCGTCGCCCGGCGGCCGCTGGTCCTCCATTCCGAAATCCTGGCAGCGATGGCGGACGAACTTGTCCAGCTCCTCGAACGACCCTTCATCAAGCAGAAGGCCGATTCGTTCTCGCGCGCCGAGCTTCCCGGCCTTGTGCTCGCGCTCGCGGCGTTCCGCCCCGCCGCCCGCCTCCGCTTCGGCGTTGCGCTTGCGAAGCTCGTCGAGCCGGTCGTGATGTTTGAGGTTTTTCGCCATCGGAGGATTGCGTGTAGCGCGGCCCGGATTTGGTCCTCGCAGCCGCGCGCCCGCGGCATTTCCTGGCCCGGATCACCCTAGCAATCTGACAAGCGAGTTTCAAGCAGTTGTTGTTGCGGAGATCGGGAGACCGCTCGGTGCGGAGTTTCGATCCGTCTAGTGCAGGCCCGACCAATCGTCGGCCAGCAAAATCGAATTCGACGGGTTCGACGGGTCGTATTTCACGCTGGCGATTTGTCCGGTTGCGACGCGGGTGAGGTGCAGCCGCTCTTCGAGCCCGGTGACGTCTTGCGCGGTTTCATAAGTGACGCCGGAAATCGAATACGTGTAGTACAGCAGTTTCTGCGGCCCGTTCGAGACGACGTGAGCGTGCCCCTTCGCAAAGAGCCCGCTCTTGCCGTTCCCGTTCGTCGGCGGCTGCGGCACGGCGCTTTTGTGATCGACGATTTCGAGTACCTGGCCCTCGACGATTCGGCCCACGCGGTTCAGATATGACCGGCGCTGCCTCTCGAGTTCGCTTTCATCCTCGGGTTTTTTGCGCAGCCAAAACACCATGCCCACGGCCGCCAGGACGACGAGTCCCGCCAATGGTAGAAAGTCGCGCCAATCGGAAAGTAAGCTTTTCAAGGCAAAACTATGTTAGCGCAGCAGGTCGCGCGTACAAGCGGGGAGAATCAGGGATGCGGCCAGTCAATCAATGGGCCGGCCGCGGTTTCTAATCTTTCGGGCCAACGACAGGGTTGCGCAGGCTGTCCGCTCCGCTTACCCGCACCTCCACGACGTCGCCAGGCGAAAGAGGGCCCACTCCGGCGGGTGTTCCGGTCGGTATCACGTCGCCCGGTTCGAGCGTCATAGCCTCGGCGATCCAGCGAATCACCACGTCGATCGGGAAAATCAGATCCGCCAGCGGAGCCGACTGCTTCACCGTACCGTTCACCAGCGTCTCCACCTTCGTTTGCGCCGTAGGCGCGTCGGTTTGCAGCACGGGCCCGAACGGGCAAAACGTGTCGAAACCTTTTCCACGCGTGTACTGGCCGTCGAGCCGCTGCAAATCGCGCGCGGTAACGTCATTGAGGCAGGTATATCCCGCGATATAGGACGTGACATCATCCGATGGGCGCAACCGATGGCACCGGCGCCCGATCACGATGGCCAGCTCCCCTTCGTAATCCACTCGCTTGGAAATTGACGGCATCTGGATCGGATCGAGCGGCGCGATGATGGCCGAGGGCGGCTTCGAGAAAATGATCGGCGTCTCGGGCGGCTTGCTGTCCATCTCGATGGCGTGGTCCACGTAGTTTTTGGCCATGCAGATGATCTTGCTGGGCCACGACGGGGGCAAAAAACGCACCTGGTCCACCCGCCATTCGCGTCCCGACGGCCGGCGTTCGCCCCACAGCTCTCCGGAGATTTCCCGGATTTTCCCGTCGTCGAGAATTCCGGCGCGCGACTCCACCATCGTTTCGCGCATGCTCCGGTTCGGATTCTGTTTCGCGGACTCGATCGGTTCAAAGCGGCAGAGTTTCATCGGCTATGAGTCGTTTCGCTGCCGGCCCGCCTGCGGCCCGGCAAAATGGGATGGCGCCGCGCATGAAATAGCATGCCTACTACCCAGGAGCCTCCGGCGAAAACGCCGTACACCACGGCTCCCTCCACCAGCGCTTGAAACGGTGTTCGCAGCACGTCGAAAAGATTGTGAAAGTACAGCCCGGACAGGTCGTACGCGCATACGAACAGCACCCATCCTATCATGGACGCCGTCAGCATCTGCTCCGGCCGGTTGAGAAACCGGCACACCGGGATCAGCATGAAGACGATAAATAGCGTGTAGAAGATTCCGTTTCGTTCGAGTGCGTAGCGTTCGAGCCCGGGAATCCGGTTCGCAGCCACCAGGCCTCCCAGCATCGTGATGATCAGCAGGGCTCCCGTGTATACGCCGGTTCGCAGCGCAGGGTGTGACTTCCTCGGTTCTTCCGATGCTTCGTTTGGGATTAGGTTGTCGTCGGTCATGGCGTGGGCTGTCCTTCGGCCGGCACGCCGCCAGAGACAATTCCGCTCGCGGGGCTCTCGTTCCCAGAGCGATCTACCGCGGTGACACTGTAGAAGTAACGGCGGCCGGGTTGAACATTCATATCCCGAAAAGCTGGCGCAATCAACAATTCCGTGTTCTGTCGCGTGCCCTGAACGCCAGCATCCTCACTTCGGTAGACGTTGTAACCGGCGATGTCGGTTTCAGGGCTGATCGCCCAGGAAAGCTCGAGATGCGCCGGGGTGGCTCCCTGCGCCGGTACTAAAACCACCACCAGCCCCTGCGGTGCCGCCGGCGGGAACGTGTCTTTCGGCGTTATCGTCACCAGATTCGAATCGCCCGATTCGATGGCCGCCTCCGGATACTGGACGATGCTTCGCACCGAATACTCATAGGTAGTCCCGAAGACCGCCCCCGCATCGGAGTACGGCGGCGCCGCTGTCTCCCCGATTTTCACCAGCGTAGGCTGCGTCTTTGCCGCCGCTCCAGCCGCCTCCGGTGCGATCTCCGCCCGATAGATCCGGTACGGCCCGATCGAAGTCACCGGCCCCGCGATGGTCATCTGTGGCGGCGTCCAGTTGAGGACAACTGCCGAGGGCGTCACGTCCGCTTTCAGGTCGTCGATCGGCTCGGCGGCGGGGTAGAGCCGTAGGGTCACTGCGTTCGAATTTTGCGAATCGCGTTTGGCGGAAACCCGCGTCCGCACCATGTAAACGGCCGTCGCGTTCGGATGGCCTTCGAAGTCGGATGCCCGGAGCGCGTCAACCACGCGCACGTGCCCGGCCCTCGAGTACTGGTCGACCATGCCGGAGGGAATGGTCAGCGCGAGCGTGGGTTTTGCGGGCGGAGCCTGTTGCGATGCGTTCGTCGCCGCCGGCTCGAAGTCGCGGAAAACCTCAATGGACGGCGTTTCATCGAGCGTTCGCCCATCGACTCCTTCCTGCGGCAGCGTGAACGTCAGCACCACGTCGTTACCCGATTGCTCGGCCGCAAGATCGGTCACCGCTTGTGGAGTGGGAGGTTTACGGTCGGTCGGCTCGCCCGGCGAGGCGCAACCCGCGACGACGCCCGCGAACGCCAGCGCCGCGGCGCCAAGCGCGTTCATTCGAAAGCGGCCGCCGACACGGCCTATCGACGAGCGGCTGAGAGCTCGCGAGTTTCGAATTTCCATTTTCGAGTTTCGCGCCTTAGAGGATGTAGCGGCTGAGATCCTGGTCCTTCACGATGTTCGCAAGCTGCTTCTGGACGTACGCCGAGTCCAACTTCACCGTTTTCTTCTTCATCTCGGGCGCCTCGAACGAAATCTCCTCCAGCACTTTCTCCAGAATCGTGTGCAGGCGGCGCGCTCCGATGTTTTCGGTGTGTTCGTTCACCGTGGCCGCAAAACGCGCGATCGTCGCGATGGCGTCCTCGCTGAACGTCAGCTTCAGCCCTTCCGTATCGAGCAGCGCCGTGTATTGCTTGATGAGCGCGTTCTTCGGCTCGGTGAGAATACGGATGAAGTCCGCTTCCGAAAGCGAGCTCAGCTCCACTCGAATCGGAAAGCGGCCTTGGAGCTCGGGAATCAGGTCCGAGGGCTTCGTCGTGTGGAAGGCGCCCGCCGCGATGAAAAGAATGTGGTCCGTGCGAACCATCCCGTAACGCGTGTTTACCGTCGTTCCTTCCACGATCGGCAGAATGTCGCGCTGCACTCCCTCGCGCGATACGTCCGGCCCGTGCCCCGCCTCGCGTCCCGCGATTTTATCGACCTCGTCGATGAAGAGAATGCCCATCTGCTCCACGCGATCGACGGCGATGCGCGTCACCTGGTCCATGTCGATCAGCCGGTTTTCCTCTTCCTGAATCAGGTAGTCGAAAGCCTCGGCCACCGTCATCCGGCGCTTCTTTTTCTGCTGCCCGAACATGCCCGAAAGCATGTCCTTCACGTTGATGTCCATCTCCTCGACGCCCTGGTTGGTGATGATCTCGAAAGAGGGCATCGAGCGTTCGCGTACCTCGACTTCCACAAGCCGCTGATCGAGCTTCCCTTCGCGGAGTTGCGCGCGCAGCTTGTCGCGCGTGCGTTGCGTCTGCTCGCGCCGCTGTGCCTCGCTGCTCGCGGCGGCTGCTCCCGGCGCGCCGGGCATGCTCGTTTCCGTGGGTGGCGGTGACGACGGCAACAGGAGATCGAGCAGCCTCTCTTCCGCGGACTGCTCGGCGCGCTCCGCTACCTCGTCGAGCTTTTCCTCCCGCACCATGTCGATCGAAGTCTCCACCAGGTCGCGCACCATCGATTCCACGTCGCGGCCCACGTACCCGACTTCCGTGTACTTCGACGCTTCCACTTTCACGAACGGGCACCCCGCCAGCCGCGCCAGCCTCCGCGCGATTTCCGTCTTGCCGACGCCCGTCGGCCCGATCATCAGGATGTTCTTCGGCAGGATTTCCTCCGCGAGTTCCGGCTGCAGCTTCTGCCGCCGCACGCGGTTCCGCAGCGCGATCGCCACCGCTTTTTTCGCCGCGTTCTGCCCCACGATGTATTTATCGAGCTCGACCACGATTTCCCGGGGCGTCAGCTCGTCGAATGACGGAAGCGCTTCCGGCTCCGCCGCCTGCTGGTCTCCAGACAAGTAGATCACCATGTCTTTCTCCGGCTTGCCGCTCATAGTTCCTCAATACTGAAATTCTCGTTCGTATAGATGCAGATTTCGCTCGCGATGCGCATCGCTTCTTGCGCGATGTCCTTGGCGCTCAGCTTCGTGTGTTTCGCCAGCGCCCGCGCCGACGCCACCGCGTACGGCCCGCCCGAGCCGATGGCGCAGATCCCGTCGTCCGGCTCGATCACGTCGCCGTTGCCCGATAGCAGCAGCGTGTTTTTCGCGTCGGCCACGATCAAAAGCGCGTCGAGATGCCGCAACGAACGGTCCGTCCGCCACTCCTTCGCCAGTTCCACCGCCGACCGCGGCAGATTCCCGTGATACTCCTGCAGCTTGTTCTCGAATCGCGCGAAAAGCGACAGGGCGTCCGCCGTGCTTCCCGCGAAGCCCGCCACGATCTTGTCGTTGTACAGGCGTCTCGTCTTTTTCGCGTTGTGCTTGATCACTCCCTCGCCCATCGTCACTTGCCCGTCGGCGGCGAGCACCACTTTGTTGTCCTTCCGCACGCACAACACCGTCGTCCCGTGTATCGGTTGTGATTTCTGGCTCATCCCCATCCGGCCATTATACGCGCGCGACGCAATGTGAGCCAATCGCGCGCCGCGCGGGTTCCATGCAATAGGTGAGAAGCGTTCCTTGCGGGGAAGGGAACTGTCAGTTCTTGCCGGGATCGTCGCTCGAGTCGCTCTGGTCGTCCTTGTCGGCTTTGTCCTTCTTGTCTCTGTCCTTCTCTTTTTCCTTCTTGCTGCCCACCTTCGCCCACCGGTCTTCGAGCGACTCTCGCGTGAACAGAGAATTCGGCAGATTCGTGTTGTAATCGCACTTGTCGAAGAAAACCTGAAAAATCTTGATCCCGTTGCGTTCCCGGGTGATCTGAAACGCTGTCTGAATTCCCCCGAGCGGATGATAATTCGAATAGTATTCGATTTCCTCGCTCTTCCTGCGGCTCTTCGGATCGCGCGTATCGACGATTTTTTGGATCGGCAGGTGTGTCGCCGTCGCGATCGCGATGCGAATCGTGCGGTTGTCCGAATCGACCAGTTCCACCCACTCGGCCTGTTTCAGCTCGACGATGTCCGTTCCTCCGTAGCGGAAGATCATGTCCGGCTCGTGAATACGGTAGCGCAGAATATTGTCGAGGTTTTTCTTGTTGCCTTCTTCGAAATCGATCAAGTCGACCTGCGGAGCCTCCGACACTCCCCCGCGATCGAGTTCCCACCCCTTGTCGCCGTTGTACACCTCGATGATGTTGCGCTTCGGGAGATTCTCCTGGCGCTCCTTGTCCGGCGGCACCTCGTAGTCGATGAAGTGCCCGAAGCCGGTGAGTTCGCCCGAATGGTCGAACTGCCCGATGCGTCCCGTGCAGGTGCTGTCGTGGACGTTCAGATAGGTATTTCCGCCGAGCGCCACGATCGCCTCCTGCAGCAGTTGTTTCGCTTTCGCGGCGCTCTGTTCGGGCATCAGGAATTGATCGTCCTGGGCCCGCGCGACGTCCGTCGCGCCCAGGCTCACCAGCGCCAGCATCGATGCGGCGCACACCATCTTGCGGCTCATCCGCACGGGAACGAACCTCCGTTAACGTTGATTACCTCAGCTGTCACGAAGGTTGCCAGATCGGAAACGGCAAAAAGGATCGGCCCCGCCACTTCCTCCGGCGTCGCCACGCGCTTCAGCGGATACGACGCCAGCCACTGCTTGAATTTCTTCTTGTCCTTCGACGCCTCTTTCCAGATGTCCGTGTCGACGAACCCCGGGGCCACGCAGTTCACCAGAATATTGTGCCGCGCCAGTTCGAGCGCCAGTCCCTTGCTGAAGCTGATCATCGCGCCTTTCGTCGCCGCATAGTGCGTGTGAAAGGGCGTTCCGCGCTGTCCCGCCACGGACGAGACCGTGACGATCCGCCCTCCTCCCTGCGCGATCATGTGCGGCACCGCGTAGTGCGCCGTCGCATACACGCTCTTCAGGTTCACGCGCACCATCTCGTCCCACTCGCGCTCCGTCAGCTTTTCAATCGGCGCGTCCTTGTGGTTCCAGATGCCCGCGTTGGCCACCAGGATGTCCAGTCGCCCCAGCCGCTCCCGGGCCTGATCGATCAGCTTTCGCGCGTCTTCCGTTTTGCCCAGGTCGGCCTTGAACGATTCGATCCGTGTGCCGTGCTTGCGCGTTTCCTGCTCCACCTGGGCGGCCGCGTCGCGGTTCTGATGGTAGCTGAAAACCACGTCCGCGCCGGCCTGCGCGAATATTTTCACCGTCGCGGCGCCGATGCCTCGCGAGCCGCCCGTCACCACTGCCGCCTTGCCCGCCAGCGAAATCATGTGTCCCCCAAGGAACGAATCGAGAATGAAATCGGGATTATGGGGCGAAAAAGCCGCCCCTGAAGGATTCCGTTCAGATGCGCGCGGGCGCCTTTCGCGTTGCGGCTGCCCTCACCAGGTTGCGGAACAGTGCCTGCGCGAAGGGATCGGTCTCCGCCATCCGTTCAGGATGCCATTGAACCCCGATAACGGCGCTGGAGTCGTTCGCCCACTCCACGGCCTCCACCACGCCGTCCGCGGCGCGCGACACGACGCGCAAATCCCGGCCCGGCTCAAGCACTGCCTGGTGGTGCGAGCTGTTCACCACCGCCTCGCTCGCCCCGGCCACCTGCGTCAGCCGCGATCCCGGCTCAAGCCGCACAGAATGGAACGACTCCGGCTCGCCTCCGTCGCAGTCCCAATCGTGTTGAATCTGCGTCCCAAGCTCGCTGGGGACGTCCTGCACGAGCGTCCCGCCCAGGAACACATTCAGGCTCTGAATTCCGTAGCAGATCGCCAGCAGGGGCTTATGTTCGCTTAGCGCGTGCTCCACCAGGGCAAAGTCCGTGCGCTGGCGGTCGAGGTCGCCCTCGGCCGTCTCAGGGTGCTTCGCGGCGCCGAACAGCGAGGGTTCGATATCGGCGGGGCTGCCCGTCAGTAGAATCCCGTCGAGCGTCCACGCGATCCGGTGCAGGTGCTGCGCCGTAAGGCCCAGGGAAATCGGCACAGGCTGGCCGCCCGCCGCGTTTACGGCCTTGATGTACGGTTCAAGCTTGCCGAAATCGCCCGTAAGCTCTTCTTTTCTGGTGCGATACGGGACACCTACACGCGGCCTTGGGCTGGGCTCGGAGGGCATACAAGCGACATCGTACCACTGCGGCATCGGCACGGGCAACGTCCACATCGCCCGGCCGGAAGAGATTCTCTGCAGCTGCCTGGAACTTGCCGAACTCGCCTCAGCAGGTTCCCACGGACATCGAGACCATTTGGGGCGAGGCGCTCGCCTTGGCCGGTGACGCCGCTTTTCGTGGTGGGTGCGTCTTCAGCCAACTCTCGTAGTTCCCCCGCATCTGGTCGATGTGGTGCGGAATATGACGCTCCTGGCGCTCCATCCAGCTCTCGAGGCTGATGCTGCCATCCTCCGGATGGTCCACCTCATGCGCCCAGATCGGCTCCGGAATCGCCACAAGAAGCTGGTACGTCATCTTGCGCAGCCTCCGGATCACCTCGAGCGCTTCCCGCGTGCTCTGATGGAAGTACCCGAGCGACCCTGCCCACCGCTCGGCGTCGAATTCAGTCACCAGCCGCTCGGGCTCCGCGATCAGGTGGCGGCACCGTACATAGGAACTCGCCTCGCTATCGGCAAGATGGAGGATGATCTCGTGAATGCTCCAGCGGTCGTGCGCAGGTTTGTAAAGCCACATCTTCTTGGGAAGCTGGCCTAGAGCTGTCGAGAGCAAGGCGGGGGCACGCCCGAAGGATTCGAGAATCGGCCGCCGTTCGTTGCGTGTCATCGTGTCGCTCCTAGGTTCCCACTTAGACGTCTCCACCAGCTTTTCGGCTTGCTCGCCACATCGAGAAAAAATGTGATTTTTGTTACCACAGCGAATATGCGCGGATGGACGGGAGCTGCCAACAGCCAATTTGGAGCCGGGCGTGTGGTCTGCAAACTCGGATGGAACCAATATGGTTTATGGAAGCGCCTAGCGCTTCATTTCTATGGGCTTGCGCTTGTTCCAGTACGTCCGGAGATCACCGACGAGATAGAGCGAACCCGTGGCGAACACAGCGTCCGCCGCCGATGCCATGGCAATCGCCCTCTCGAGAGCCTCTCCCGGATCGCGTACCACCGCCGACTGCTTCGCCAGGTGGCTCGTCATTTCCGCGAGCAACGGGGCCGAGATCGCGCGCGGCTGGCGCGGTTCGGTCAGGATTACGAAGTCAGCCGCCGGAAAGAGCAGCCCGGCGATTTCGTCTACAGCCTTGTCCCGCATCGCTCCGTAGACCAGCAAAAGACGCCGTCCCTGAAAATTGTCTTCCCAGAATTTCAGCAGCTCGCGCGCTCCCGAAGGATTGTGCGTTCCGTCGAGATAGACTGCCGGACGTTCGCTGAGCCGTTCGAGCCGGCCAGGCCATCGCGCCGCGCGAATGCCGCTCTCGATCGCCGCGTCGTCCACCGGGAATCCCCGCTCCCCCAGAAGTCGCGCCGCCGTCGCCGCCCCGAGCGCGTTTCGGATCTGAAATCTCCCCGGCAGCGGAGGCTCGATCGACAGCGCCTTATGCGAGTGAGCCGTGGACGCCACGGCGCGGTAATATCCGCCTGTGGCCTGCACTTGTTCGATGCGCCACGCAACGTCGATTTCCACCAGCCGCGCATCCATTTCCTGGCACCGCTGCGCGATCACCGCGCGCGCCTCCGGCCGCTCGACCGTGCTCGCCACCCACGCGCCCGGCTTGATGATTCCCGCCTTCTCGGACGCGATTTCTTCGATCGAGTGCCCCAGAAAATCCTCGTGATCGAAATCGATCGACGTGATGATCGCCACTTCCGGCTGCACCACGTTCGTCGAGTCCAGCCGTCCTCCCAGCCCCACTTCGTAGATCGCGAAATCCAGCCCGCTCTTCGCAAACGCCACGAACGCCATCGCCGTCACGCACTCGAAGTACGTCGGGTGCGCCGCGAGCTTCCCGGACGCGAGCAGCGCCTCGATCGCCTCCTGCACGCGCGTCCACGCCTCCGCGAACTCCTCGTCCGAAATATCCGCGCCGTTGACGCGAATGCGCTCGTTGATCCGCTCCAGATGCGGCGACGTGTACAGCCCCGTGCGCAGCCCCGCCGTCCGCAGGATCCCGTCCAGCATCGCGGCCGTCGAGCCTTTGCCGTTGGTCCCCGCGACGTGCGCGCACGGCACCGCCCGGTGCGGATTTCCGAGAGCTTCGGCGAGAATCGAGATGTTCTCGAGTCCGAACTTCTGCACCCGAGCGTGTTGCGGCGACGCCAGCTCGCGCCCGAGCGCCATCAGTGCCCGAACCGAGTCTTCGTAGTTCATGCGGAACCAGCGAAAAATCCGAGCGCCTGCGAGATGTAGTTCTTCATTTCCTTGCGCGCAACGACCGCGTCGAGAAATCCGTGTTCGAGCAGGAACTCGGCCGTCTGGAATCCTTCGGGCAGCTTCTGCCGCAGCGTCTGCTCGATCACCCGCGGCCCCGCGAACCCGATCAACGCGCCCGGCTCGGCGATATTCAGGTCGCCCAGCATGGCGTAGCTGGCGGTCACGCCGCCCGTCGTCGGATCGGTCAACACCGAGATGAACGGCACCCGTGCCTCGTCCAGCCGCGCAAGCGCAGCCGACACTTTGGCGAGCTGCATCAGGCTCACCGTGCCTTCCATCATCCGCGCGCCGCCCGAGCACGACACCACCACCAGCGGCTTCTTCTTCTCCATCGAACGCTCGATCGCTCGCGCCACCTTTTCGCCCACCACCGCTCCCATCGATCCGCCGATGAACTGGAATTCCATCGAGCAGCAGACCACTTGCCGCCCGTTCAGCCTGCCCTCCGCCGTGAGGACCGCATCCGCCATCCGGAGCTTTTCCTGGGCGTCCTTCAGCCGCGCCGCATACGCCTTGGTGTCGGCAAAATGAAGCGGGTCGCTCGATACGAGATCGGGATCGTGCTCCGTCCACGGCTCGTCGTCCAGCAGCAGGTCGATCCGGCGCCGCGCGCTAAGGCGGAAATGGTGATCGCACTTCGGGCACACTTCCCAGTTCGCCTCGAGGTCCTTCTTCCAGATGATTGCGCGGCACGCGTTGCACTTCGTCCACAGGCCTTCGGTGCGCACGCGCCGCTCGTCCGCCGGCGTCGGATTCTCGATCGATTTTTTGTCGCGCTTAAACCACGTCATTTGAAAGTCCGGAACGAATCATTGTCAGATGCTTTTAGGGGGTCGGAGCTTCAGCTCCGACATTCGGCCCTGCGAAACCGGGCTTCAGCCCCTGAAGAAACTCTTCCTTCTGCTCGCACTGGCGCGAACGCTTCTAATAATTCTCGCGCTTAAACCAAGTCATTTCCGTGTCTCGATGCCGCCGCGCGGGATTTCTCGCCCCTCATCCCTCGCCCCTAATAGTCGATTCCCCGCTGCGCCAGAATCCCCTTCGTGTACGGATGCTTCACCTCGCGCATCTCGGTCACCAGGTCCGCAGCTTCCACCAGCTTCGGATGCGCGTTCCGCCCCGTGCAAATCACGTGCACCCGTTCCGGCCTTTTCGCCAGTGCCTCGACCACTCCTTCCGGGTCGAGCATCTTGTAGCTGATCACGTAATTGATCTCGTCCAGCACCACGAGATCGTATTTCTCGCTGTAAATCTGCTCGCGACCGAATGTCCAGGCCTGCTCGCACAGCCGCACGTCTTCCGGATCGGTGTCCTCGCCGCCCACCTTCACGAATCCGCGCCCCATCGGCCGAATTTCGAATTTGTCGTCCCCGAGCATCTTGGCGGCATCCAGCTCGCCGTAGTGCCACGACCCCTTGATGAACTGCACCATCAGCACGCGCAGCCCCTGGCCCACCGCGCGAAACGCCGTCCCGAGCGCGCAAGTCGTCTTGCCCTTGCCCGGTCCCGTATAAACGATGAGCAGTCCCTTACCTTCGGGCATGTTTCCGTCGGGCCATTAGGGCATCTTAGGGAGAGAATTCCGCCCGCGCAAGCCATCTCCCGCCCCGCGGTGGCTTAGGCTGCATGTGCGCCCGAAGGCGGCGCGCCGGCCCGCGCGAGATCGCCCGGCAGCGGCCGCAACTCGGCCGACGCCTGCAATTCGCCCCGGTACCTCGGCAGGCTCTGCGGATGATGCTCCTGCAGGAACTCGATCAGCTTTTCGCGAACGTAACATCGCAGGTCCCATGCCAGGCTCGAGTCCCGCGCGTCCATCAGCGCCCGGATTTGCAGCGAATGCTCGGAGGTGTCGGTCACCTGCAGCACGTTGACGTCCCCCTTCCACTTGTCCGTCGCCTTCAAAATGCGCGTCAGCTCCTGCCGCAATTCGTCGATCGGAGCGGTGTAATCCGTCCAGAACACCACGTACGCCAGAAGGTCCGAGCTCGTGCGCGTCCAATTCTGAAAAGGCTTCTCGATGAAATAGGAAAGCGGCAGCACCAGCCGCCGCAAGTCCCAGATGCGCACCACCACGTACGTCGTCTCGATCTCCTCGATCCAGCCCCACTCATTCTCCACCACCACCACGTCGTCGATTCGAATCGGCTGCGTCAGCGCGATCTGCATCCCCGCGATCAGGCTCGAAAGCGTCGGGCGCATCGCCACCCCCACCACCAGTCCAACCAGCCCGGCCGATGCCAGCAGGCTCGTGCCGATCTGCCGGATATCCGGAAACGTCATCAGCATCACGGAGAGCGCTATGATCACGATCGCGAACGTCACGATCCGGTGCAGCACCCGGATCTGCGTCTGCACCTTTCGCGCCAGCAGGTTATCCGCGATATCCGTGCGATAGCGCGCCGCGACCACGTCGCTCGTCACTTCGCTCGCCAGGATCACCAGCCACGCCATTGCGGCGATCAGCCCCAAACCCGTGATGTGTTGCAGCGCCGCCATCAGTTTCGGCGGAAGCGGCGCCGCCGGCAGCACCGCCAGGACCGCGAAGAGCGGCAAGATCCACGCCGAGAGGCGCCCGCCGTGCCGCGTCAGCGACGTTTTCAGCACGGTCGGATTCCTTCGCGCGATGCGCCCGAGAACGAAAAACAGCACGAACCGCGCTGCAAGCGCCGCCACGATCGCTCCTCCGATGATTCCGGCCGACCACGCGATCGATTTCCAATGCGCGAGCAAAAAGTCGATGTTCATTTGACCCCCTGGGTATCGGGGCCGGGCTCATCCATTGGATGTGCCGGGGCGCTTGCTGCGCGTCTATACTTTTGGATTATTTAGGGTAAGGATGTCCCGCGAGGATCGCGAACGCGCGGTAAATCTGTTCGGCCAGCACCACGCGCGCGAATTCGTGCGGCATCGTCAGCGTCGAAAGCGAAAGCTTCTGTCGCCCGCTCGCTCGCACTTCCGCGGGAAAGCCATCCGCGTCGCCGCACACGAAAACCATCTCCCGCGTTCCCCGGTTGCGCAGATCGCCGAGCCAGCGCGCGAATTGCTGCGATGTGAGCTGCTTGCCTGCGGCGTCCAGCAGCACCACCGTCGCGCTCGGCTCGATCTTCACCTTGCGCACCGCTGCCGGCGTCCCGTCGCGCAGTTCGCTGATCTCGATTTCGGCGTAGCGCCCGATCCGCCGGACGTAATCATCGAGCAGCGCGCGCATTTCCTCGCGCCGCGTCTTCCCCAGCATCAATAGCCGGATTTTCATCGGTGAAAACAGCCAATGCTTGAGGAAACCCGTAGGGGCGGGTTTCAAACCCGCCCGGCTGGGTGCAATTCCTCCTCGCCGTCAAATCAATCCGTACTTCTTGCGCTTCTCGAGCAGCGTCTTCCGGCTGATGCCGAGCGACTCCGCCGTTTGCCCGATCTTGTAGTGTGTCGCCTCGAGCGCCGCGCGAATCGCCTCGCGCTCCACCTCTTCAAGCGACCGCAAAGAAGCCGCTGCACCGTGCGAGTTGCCCGCCGCGCGGAGAATCTCCGGAAAATCCTCCTTCACCAGGATCGGCTGCTTTGCAAACACCAGCGCGTGCTCGATCGCGTTTTTCAGCTCCCGCACGTTCCCCGGCCACGCGTACGACTCGAGCAGTGCCAGCGCCCCCGGATCGAGCGACGCGTCCGCGTGCCCGTGCACCGGCCCCAGCCGCGCCAGGAAGTGTGCGGCTATCGGTGCGATATCCCCGGGCCGTTCGCGCAACGGCGGCACCGCCACCTTCAGCACGTTGAGCCGGAAAAACAGGTCTTCGCGAAAGCGCCCCGACGCCACGGCTTCGTCCAGATTCGTGTTCGTCAGCGCCATCACCCGCGCTTCCATATGCAGCGTTTCCGTCCCGCCCAGCCGCTCGAACGTCCGCTCCTCGAGCACGCGCAGCAGCTTCGCTTGCATCACCGAAGAGAGCGCCGCCACTTCGTCGAGGATCACCGAACCGCCCAGCGCCATCTCGAGCCGCCCCGGCTTGCGCGCCACCGCGCCGGTAAAAGCTCCGCGCTCATGCCCGAAAAGTTCGGACTCCACCAGCTCCGCCGGCAGGCTCGCGCAATCGATTTTGAGGAAGGGGGAGTACCGCCGGGGCCCGTGCTCGTGGATCCAGCGCGCGAGCTGGTCTTTGCCCGTGCCGCTCTCGCCGGTGATCAGAAGCGTCGTCGCGGTTTCTACAAGCTTCCCCGCGATTTCGAGCACTCGCTGCGAGCCCGGATCGGCCGCTATCCAGGCGATCTCCACGCCGCTCATCGCTGCGCCGCGTCTCCTTCGGACTCGGCGTGCGGCTCGCGCGCCTCGCGCGGTGGTCCCGGCGCCGCGATGTCCAGCCGCTCGGCGTCGCGCCACAGCCGCTCGAGGTCGTAGTAGTGCCGCGCGCGTTCGCTGAAGATATGCACGATAAAATCGCCGTAATCGAGCAGCACCCACTCCGCGCCCGTTTTGCCCTCGCGATGCGTCAGATGCCGGCCCCCGCGATCGAGCCGCTCCTCCACCGCTTCGCTGATCGCCTTGATCTGCGGCTGGCTGCTCCCGGAGCACAGCAGAAAATATTCCGCGAACGCGACTTTCCCCGCCAGTTTCAGCACGGTGACGTCCGCCGCCTGCTTGTCTTGAGCCGCCTCGACGGCCCATCGGATTTCGGGACGCAAAGTTTCCAGGTTCACTGGTACAGGGCCTGTCCGAGAATGTATTCCTCCACGCGCGCCGGCACAAGCCCGTGGATGCTCTGCCCGCGCTCCCGCCGCACCCGCACCTCGGTCGAGGACACGTGGCTCGCCACCGTGTTCAGCAGATAAACCGTCGATTTCCGCAGCACGATCTTCTGCGGATTCTGCGCCGCCGCCCGCCCCAGCTTCTCCGGCGGAATCACCAGCCTCAGCGCGTCCAGCCGGAATCCCGGACGGCTCGCGATGATGAAATCGCAAAGGTCCAGCAGCGTGTCGTAGTTCTTCCACGTCGGGATTTCCAGAAACTGGTCCGCGCCCACGATGAAGTACAAATGTGCGTCGGGATGCTCCCGCCGGAATTTCCGCACCGTCTCGATCGTGTAGAACACGTGCGGCGTCCCGCCCAGAGGCGCCTCCGCCAGCGACGGTACAAAACCTGGATGGCCTCCGCACGCCAGCGCCACCATCGCGTACCGGTGCGCGAACGCCGTCAGCTCCCGCTGCGGCTTGTGCGGCGGATGCGACGACGGAATGAAGTGGATCGCGTCCAGCTGGAACCGCCGTTGCGCGGCCTGCGCCACGGCGATATGCCCGGCATGCACCGGGTCGAACGTCCCTCCGAAAAGCGCCACCGAGCGGTGATGCCCCGCGCCCGAAGTTTCATGAGCCGTCGGCGCGATCAATGTTTCTCCGTCCGCGGAGCGCCGCCGCTCGCGTCGCCCGCCGCCGGCAACTGCACTGCGCCCGTCTCGACCGGCTCGCCTTCCTTCAGCGTCTCCGGCGCCGCCGGCTTCGGAATCCGGTCGAGCGCATTCGCGATCGCCCGCACCAGTTCCACCACTCCCTCGCCGCTTGCTGAAGAGATCGCGTGGAATTCCAGCCCGCGCTTCGCGGCGAAAGCGCGCAGCTCTTCGAGCCGCGTCCGGTCCGTCGTCGCATCAAGCTTCGTCGCCACCACGATCGTCGGCTTTTCCGCGAGCGCCGGGCTGAACGCCTCGAGCTCCCGCTCGATAATCTCGAAATCGTGCACCGGGTCGCGATCGTTCGCATCGCTCGTGTCCACCAGATGCGCCATCAGCCGCGTCCGCTCCACGTGCTTCAGGAACCGGATTCCCAGCCCAACGCCTTCGTGCGCTCCTTCGATCAGCCCCGGCAGATCGGCCACCACGAACGTGCGTCCCTGTCCCGGCGCCGCATCCGGATCGGCCGACACCACCCCGAGATGCGGCTCGAGCGTCGTGAACGGATACGCCGCGATCTTCGGCCGCGCCGCCGAGATGCGCGAAATGAACGTCGATTTCCCCGCGTTTGGAAATCCCACCAGCCCCACGTCCGCCAGTAATTTCAATTCGAGCCGCAGATGGCGTTCCTGCCCTGGACGTCCGTCTTCATGCTCCCGCGGCGCCTGATGCCACGGCCGCACGAACGCCGGATTCCCGTTTCCGCGCCCGCCGCGTCCGCCCCGCGCCGCGCGGAATTGCTGGCCCGCCACGGTGAAATCGAAAAGCTGCTCGCCCGAATCCCCATCGAAAACCACCGTGCCCACGGGAACCTTCAGCACCGTATCTTCCCCCGAGCGTCCGTGGCAATCCGATCCCTCGCCGTGCCGCCCGCGCTCCGCGCGAAATTCGCGGTTGTACCGGTAACGCAGCAGCGTGTTGTCGTTCGGATTCGCCTCGATCACGATATCCCCGCCGTGCCCGCCGTCGCCCCCCGAAGGCCCCCCCCGCGGCACATACTTCTCCCGCCGAAACGCGACGCACCCATTGCCGCCGTCGCCGCCCTTCACCAGGATTTTGGCTTCATCTACAAACACGGGTCACCGTTTCAAAAGTGTACACGAAGGAAGCGCATGCCGCGAATGAGGGACAGGCGGACGCCTCCGCCGCGAAACTCATGGCAGAAACGCCGTCCTGCGATTGCGGGTCAATACCGGCCGATGCCAGTCAAACGACGATCCTACGACGAATCTCGAGTCTCTATACTCTTGCGGATGTTCTTTAGGGGGTCGGAGCTTCAGCTCCGACATCAGGGCACAAAGACCACCGGGCTTCAGCCCCTGAAGATACTCCTAGGCTTCGGCGGTCGCGGGCTTCGTCTCCGCGCTCTTCGCGGCTTCTTCCACCACCAGCACGCTGATGAACCGCCCCTTCGCGCCCTTGTCCTCGAAGCGCACCACGCCGGTCGTCAGCGCAAACAGCGAGTCGTCCTTCGCGCGCGCCACGTTCTTTCCCGGCTTGTAATGCGTCCCGCGCTGCCGCACCAAAATGCTGCCGCCGGTCACCAACTGTCCGCCGAATCTCTTCACTCCGAGCCGCTGTCCGTGCGAGTCGCGTCCGTTTACGGAAGACCCGCCGCCCTTCTTATGTGCCATGACGAACCCCTAGGAAATTTGGAAGTCGCCGATCTCAACGGCGGTCAATCCCTGCCGATGGCCGGTTTGAATTTTGTACTGGCCGCCCGTCTTGAACTTCAGCACTTTGAGCTTCGGCCCGCGCACGTGCTTCACGATTTTTCCGGTGATTTTCGTTTTCGCGGCGTGCTCGCCGCCCAGAATCTTTTTGTCGTCGGTGCGCACGGCGATCACTTCATCGAAAGTGACCTTGCCGCCCACCTTGCCGTCCAGCCGCTCGACCTCGATCGTCTCCCCCGGCGCGACGCGATACTGCTTCCCACCACTCCGAATCACGGCGTACATGCTGCCTCCCAGCTCAGTTGACAAACCCCAATTATACGGGCGATTCGCCCCCTTCGTCAACGCGATTGCGGCGCGCTTTCCTTTCATCGGCAGCGCATCGCGCCGCCCCCGCGCTCTCAAATTGAGACGCTAACCGCAACATTTGCACCGCAACTTCACACAACTTTGCACAGCCCCGGGGCAACTCCCTCTCCGGAACTTTCGTCGAAGCAACTCGGAACTAGTCTCCGTAGTGCTTCAGGGCCTCGCGTCGCTCGCGTTCCGCGGCGCTGGTGATGCGAGGGCGCAACTCCGTAACGGGGCGTTTCAAAAGCAAAAAATATCCGTCCGGACACGTGTGTCTCCTCGCGTCTCCGGCCGGCAAATCCTAGGGAGGGTGGTCGCAATGATGCGATTCAAATCAGCCGTACTGGTGTGCGCAGTCGCAGCACTGTTCGCGTTTGCTTTACCCGCGCTCGCGCAAGATAGCGCTCGCTCCGAAGTCTCCGTCGACTTCACCGGCAATTTCCAAAGTCAATCCACCGGCCTTGGTATCACCGACACTCCCACGTATTCGGGTGGCTTCCTCGCCAACTATCGCTATCACTTCAACACTTGGAGCGCCATCGAGGTCAACTACGACTTCACCCGATTCTCGCAGGACTATTCCGCCGGCGGCAGCATCACGCAAGCCAACGCCCAGGAATTCACGCTCGCGTACGTCAACACGCTCGGCGTTCGCCCCGGCGCCCGCATCAAGCCCTTCGTCGAGGTAGGTACCGGCGCGCTGATTTTCTCGCCGATCGACGCAGGATCGACGGTCGCCGGCTTGACCGACGGCCGCCCCGTCTTCCTCTACGGTGCCGGGCTCGACTATCGCATCATGCCTCGCGTATCCGTTCGCCTCGGCTACCGCGGCCTGCTCTACAAAGCGCCTGATTTCGGCGTTTCGTCGCAGACCACCAACGCCTTCGCCAACATGTCCGAACCCTACGTCGGCATCTCTTTCCGCTTCTAAGTTCACCCACGTCGAACGCGGGGCCGCGCGAATCCAGCGCCGGCCCCGCTACCCGCCGATGGGCTTTTCGCCGGATGGCCCCGATCCACCCGGGCCGGCGCCGGGATTCGCCGCCGGCGCTCCTTCAGCTCCGGGCTGCCGCGTCCCGATGCCGATCGTCATCGCCGTGTCCTTCGGGAAAATCACGTCGTGCCCTCGCGCGATGAAATTCGTGTACACCGACATGCCCGCTCCATACGCTCCCATCGAATAGCCGAACGCGCGCGAGTGCACCAGAACACCCATCACCATCCCTACCGCCTTGAATCCCACCGCGCCACCCGCCACTCGATTGCTCGTGTTTCCCGCAGGATTTGGCGTCTTCGCGTCCGGATCGCCTTGCGCCGACAACGCCGCCAGGCCAATCGACACCGCCGCATTCAGATACCGCGTCTTTGGCGACGACGCCCGCGCGCCTCCCTCGGAGTCGAGCTTCACGTTATCCGCTTTTGCCGCTTCCACGCCCGCGAGGCTTGCCTCCACCTTCTGCTCCACGCCCTCCGGCAGCACCAAATCGTGAAACACCAGCCGCAGCTCGCCGTTCTTGTCCGGCCGGTGCGCCGGCTGCACCTGGATCACCGACCCCTTCAGCAAGCTCCCCTGCGGCAAAATCAGCCGCCCATCCTCGAACAGCGGTCTCGAAATCACCGCTTCCACTTCGTCGCCCTTCTTTGCCGTTGCCGAACTCAGCGGCGTCATCAAGCGCGCCTGCACCACGCTGCCGTCCGCCGGCGCCGCTCCGATCGAACTCGCCATCTCTGTCGTCATCGGCTCCGTCCCGAAATCGAGCGGCTTTTCCAGTTCCGCGAAATAGACCGTTCCCGCGTCGATGTATTGCGGATGCACGGGGAGCTGCGCGACGGCGTACCGTTCGAGCCGGTGCACTTTGCCCGGCGATTTCACGTTGCTCATCGCGCGGTTCCATTCCTGTTTCGCCTGCTGCTTGGCCTCCTTCGTTCGCGCCGCAGCCGCATCCATCACGCCCTTCTTCTGATTGCCGTCGGCCGCCGAAACGAACTCGATCACTTGTCCCGAGCCCGGCGTCACTTTCGTCTGCACCGTGATCCGGTTTCCGCCGGCCAGCTTGATCTCGTCGAACTCGATTTGGACCTTGTGCGTCGGCGTGAAATCGGCGTCCAGCGCCGAGATCACTCGCTTTCCCGTCGAGACGCCGTCGATCTGCGCGATCCGCCCCGTCACTTCCGCTCCCGCGGGGATCACCATTTTGTCGAACGCATAGACCGGTTCGACCACGTGCCCGCTGATCGCCTGCCCCGTTTTCTCGATGCGCACTTCCTTGTCGAGCGCCACTTGGATCGGCGTGCCTTTCGGCACCGTCAGCGCAACTGTAGGCGCCGTGGCCGGTTGCTCCGCGGGCCGGTGTTCGAGTTCGGGCGCGTTGTTTTGCGGCGCGATCCGCTTTTCATCCTGTGCGTTCGCTCCGGTCGCACACGCGCACGCGATCAGCGCAGTCGCCGTCCAATTCGCGAAACGCCGGGCGGAGCGGAGATTAGAGAGTCGCCGGCCAGGGAAGCCAAATTCGCGCGTAGCTTTCATCGAGAACCTCGGTAGGTCGAATACTCACGTAGATGCCGCGCACCCGAGCGCGTGTTGCATTCGCGCTCGCCGCCACCAGGCGGCGCCGGCGTCTCGCCGGTTCTTCCATTTGACGCTCTCTCAAGAGGCCGGGCATTAGCCAACGCGCAAGCTCTTCCTCAGGGGATCGGGCATTAACCAACGCGGAAGTTCTTCCTTAGGAGGCCGGGGCTTCCAGCCCCGGCGTAAGTCAGGCCACCCGCAGGGCTTCAGCCCCTGAAGCTTCCGCCTAAGCGTACGCCTGCTTGCACGTCTCGTGCTCGCGGCATGATGGAGGGCAATTCGTTTTATCGATCAGGATGTAGTTGTGGCAACCGGCGCAGACCACGCCGTAAATCGTCTCGGTAAATTGATCGTGCCCGGTTCCTGCCTGTGCCGCATGTTCGCTGCGCGCCTGCACTCTGCTGATCGCCATCCAGATCGCCTCCGTATTGTATTGCCACCGCGTAAATTCAATCTCGACATGTTAATCACGCCACCCGTAGGGGCGGGTTTCAAACCCGCCCTGCAACTGAGTGCGTCGAGCCCGACTGAAATCCTTCGGGCTGGCTTCCCAACTGCCCGGGTTGTTGGCAACGTACGACTGCCTGGACTCGACACCGCTAAGCCAATTGTGACGCCGTAGGGGCGGGTTTCAAACCCGCCTGCAGCTTCAATCCCGCCTCGATTGTGACAACGGTCGCGGCTCTTCGAACAGACGACCTCAGGGCGGGACATCCGGGAAACACGCTTTCCACTCAGAACCAATTTTCGGGATCGTTATCCCAATTGCCCGGATTGTTGGCAATGTACCTTCGAACTTGGCTCAGCCCTTTCTCATTGCGAATAATGTGATCGTAAAATCCTCGCTGCCACACCGGCAATCCCCCCGTCCCGCACAATTCGTTGATTCGCCGCCCGGAAAACGTTTTGAACGCGCGCATCACTTCGGAAAGCGTTCGGCGGCCGGCCGCCAGGGCGGGTTTCAAACCCGCCCCTACAGGATCGAGGAGCCCCACTACCGCATGCACGTGGTTTGGCATTACCGCAAACGAATCAAGCGCCACGCCAGCGTAGTGGTACGGCAACTCATACCAGCATTCCGCCACTACGATGCCCGCCGCGCTCGGTCGAAAGATGCCCTGCACTACATCCCCCAGCGTGCACTTCCGGCCGTAAGTGCAAATGGTCACGAAATACGCCCCAGGACAGCCGTAATCAAAGCCAGGTAAACGCAGCGGAACCCGACGGGGAGGCCCATTGGAAGCGTTTGCACCCATCGCAACCTCCACTACGGCCCGTAGGGGCGGGTTTCAAACCCGCCCTGCAACTGAGTGCGTCGAGCCCGACTGAAATCCTTCGGGCCGGCTTCCCAACTGTCCGGGTTGTTGGCAACGTACGACTGCCTGGACTCAACACCACTAAGCCAATTGCGGCGCTGTACGGGCGGGTTTCAAACCCGCCCTGCAACTGAGCGCGTCGAGCCCGACTGAAATCCTTCGGGCTGGCTTCCCAACTGCCCGGGTTGTTGGCAACCTACGACTGCCTGGACTCAACACCACGAAGCCAATTGTGACGCCGTAGGGGCGGGTTTCAAACCCGCCCTGCAACTGAGCGCGTCGAGCCCGACTGAAATCCTTCGGGCCGGCTTCCCAACTGCCCGGGCCCTTGGAAACGCACGACGGCCTGGACTCAACAGCACTAAGCCAATTGTGACGCCGTACGGGCGGGTTTCAAACCCGCCCTTCAACTGAGCGCATCGAGCCCGACTGAAATCCTTCGGGCCGGCTTCCCAACTGCCGGGTTTGTTGGAAACGTACAACTGCCTGGACTCAACACCACGAAGCCAATTGTGACGCCGTAGGGGCGGGTTTCAAACCCGCCCTTTCGCAGGTGGCTGTGCCTTCCATGCTGGCGAAATCGTGAACGGATACAACGGATACACCTCGCGAAAGATTTTCGCGGCCTCGCGCTCGAAGCCCGCCCGCGTCGCGACCGCCGGCGAGAATTTCCTTCGTACCACCCACCCTTGCAATTTCTTCCAGTCCTCGGGCTTCACCGGCCAGCCCTGGTGCTTCGCCCAATCCCCTTTTTCCGTCGCGTACCAATAGCTGTCGTATTTCGCGAGACGCCGCTTCTGCCGCGCGACCCACGCCACGTTGTCGCGCCCGCGCGCTCGGCCCACCTGCACCAGCGGTGACGTCCTGCCCGCGTTTTGAACGCGAAAGCCGCACGTCACGCTGTCGGCCGACAGCCCCACGTAAAGCTCTCCGCCCACGTCTCCGGGTTCGCCGAATAGGAGATACATCTGCGTGCGATAGGGCGATTTGTCTCGCGCAAACCGGATATCGCGGTTGATGCGCGAAAAATTCTCGCCCACGCGCCCGCTCACCGCGAATCGCGGATTCAATTTCCGCGCCGCCGGCGTCAGCCGCTCGAGCAATTCCCGAAACGGCTCGACGATCACCGCGCGATATCGCTCGCGGTTCTCATCCATCCACGGCTTGTGATTGTTGCGCCCGAGTTCGCGGAAGAACCGGAACGTCTCCTGGGAAAACACGCTGTCTTTGGAGGCCATCTTCGCTATCTGTCGCGCTCTGCGATTCAAGCGTAACACTGCATGCGCCGAAACGCCTCTTCGCTGAGTTCTGCCGCCGCCGCTGCCGACCGCGTCCCGCTCGGCGGATAGTAGGGCATCGCGGTGCCGGTCGGGTCGACGTACGGCCGGTCCATGTGGAACGATACGACCGCCCCGCGCCTCGCCGGCACGCTCTCGACAACCTTCGCGAATGCCGCAGCGCCCGGCGCCGCCGAAAGCGCCGTCACTCCCGCGGCGGCCGCCGCGATTTGCGCCACAAAATCTCGCCGTGTCAGCATCTCGCCGCCTCCCGCTGCTTACGCAAACGGCAGCTCATCTTCGTCCATCCATCGCCCGTGCACCTGCGCCGTCGCGCGAAACGGCAAGATCACCCGCGCCACGTCGCCATCCTCGAGATGCTGCGCATCCGCGATGATCAGCTCCGACCGCATCTCCGCGTAGTTCGATGCCACGCCGATCACGTAGCCGTCGCCCTCCGCGCCGTTCTTGCGCGGCACGAAGCACACTTCCTGCAAGCTGTGCGTGTCGCCCGCGAAATACGAGCTCATCTTGCCGGTCGAAAGGTCGAACCGCCCGTAGCAGTTGTTCACGCGTCCGCCCATATTTCCAGCCTTCCATTCCGCGAAAGGCCGCTGCTTGTCCGCGAACGCCGTGAACGCGTAGCGGTACGGCAGCGAAAGATACCGGTCGTCGACGCGCCCCAGATCGCTCACGTTCATTTCGAAAAGCTTTTCCTCCGTGAATCCGTCATCCTTCGACGCCAGGTTGAACGTATTGCGCCGGATGTACGCGCGCGCCTTCGTCGGATCCCAGGGCGAGCCGTCGATCGGCGGGAAAAACGGAAACGGGTTCCCGTCGTAGATCGCCGCCTCGAGAATCACCTTCTCCCCTTCGGTCCGCGCGTTCAGCGTGTGTACCGTCGCCCGCGAAGGTCCCTTGAACCACCGAATGTCCTTCGCCTCGCCGTCGCGAGGCACGATGGCGACGCAAGAGGGCTTCGTGTTGTCCCAGCCCCAGTGCACTTTTCCTTCTTTCAGCCGTTCCATGCTGCTCACGAATCCGAAAATCGGAATGATCACGTGCTTCTGCGTCAGGCCGATGTCGTGCACCATCGCCACGTACGGCACCTGGAACCGCACCTCCCGTTTCACGTGCCCCGTCTTGTCGATCGTGTACAAGAAAACGTCCCGCGATTCGAGCCCCGTCGCCTCGTAGCCGTAGCAGATCATCTCGCCCGTCACCGGATCGACTTTCGGGTGCGCCGTGAACGTAAGGCTCTTGTACTTGCCGTGAAAATCGTAGGGACCGATCGTCTCGAGTGTTTTCGGATCGATCTCGTAGGGCAGGCTGTCTTCCTTGAGCGTGAAGAGCTTCCCCGCGAAGCACAGCGGCGTTGTGTTCTGCACCGACCGGTCGAGATTGTGCACGCTCGGATCGTCCGTGAACGGATTCCGGTACTTCCCGAAAAGCTGTTTCCGCGCGGCGAAGTCCGCTTTGAATCGCGGCGTTTTCACCCACCGCCCTTTGTAATCCACGATCCCGTTCTTGAACCGGAACAAGTTGATGTACCCGTCCATGCTGAAGGGCGAATCATCCTCGAATTTCGGCGGATACAGCCAGTCGCCGCCCAGCCGCACGAACGCGCCGTTCAGATCGCTCGGAATTTTCCCGATCACCTCGCAGTCGTAGACGTCCGCCTCGAAGCGCGTCGGCGCGAAAAATCCCTTCATCTCAGGATGATTCGAAAAATCAACCATGGCTCATCTCCGTCTCTGCCGCTTCACGCAATTTGTCCATCGGCCTCTGCATCTGTGGGGGCGCCTGCTTGCTGCGCCCCGGCCCTGCCGCGCACTATCCGCCATGCACGTCCGTTCATGCCCAAGGTGCGCCCGTAGCGGCGCTGCTCGCTGCGCCCCGGCCCTGCTGCGTAGCACCGCCGCGTACATCATTCACGGCTCACCCGGCCCCAAAACACGGTCCGTAGGGGCGCCGCTTGCTGCGCCCAGGCCCTGCCGCGCCGCCCCACCACGCACATCATTTACAGCCAGGCGGCCCGGCCCAAAAATGGTCCGCAGGGGCGCCGCTTGCTGCGCCCCGGGCCCTGCGGCGCCGCCCCACCACGCACATCATTTACAGCCCGGCGGCACAGCGCAAAAAATGGTCCGTAGGGGCGCTGCTTGCTGCGCCCCCGGCCTCGCCGCGTAGCACCATCACGCGCGTCGTCTGCCAAGCGCCGGAGGCGCGATTGTACCCAGCCCGGCATGAAGCGAAGCGGAATGCCGGGTCCGCATCCCAAAACATCCAGTCCCGGCAGGGACGGTTGAACCCCTTCGAACCTGCCTCGTCGGGTCGCCCCACAGGCTCTTCATAGCAACGCTACTGCACCCACGGCGACGGCATGTTGTACGGTACCGTGATAAACACGGCCTCCGCGTGCCGGATTTTGCCGTCCTGAATCTTGAACATCTCCAGGAAGCAAAACGAATGAGGCGTCTTCACCGGCGATTCGTGCTCCACTCCGTCCGTGGTCGTGTATTTTTGAAGCCGGCCCGAGTGGTCGATGAACCCGCCCGCGAGGATCAGCCCCTTTTCTTCGTCGACCAACGGAAAACGCCGGGCGCGCAGCCGGTCGTCCCACCGATAGTTGCCGAGCTTGAATCCCTCCTCGCACGAATATTTTCCGAATTGCGAATACGTTGATTTCGGATCGGGATGCGGGTCGTTCGCGGTCCACACGCCGTTTTCGCGCCGGCTGCAAGCTGGATCGAACACCGTGAAGATGTGCCCGTCGTTCAGCTGCAGCGTGTTGAAGTAGCCGTCCGCCAGCGCGATCATTTTCGCCCGCGGCGTGCGTTGGTCTGCCGGAACATCGGCGAGCAGGATCGGCAGCGGCTGCATCGCCTCAGGATCGCCGAACGGCCCCGGACCCAATCCCTTGCGGCAAACGATCGTTTCGACTTCCGAAATCTGCTGGCCGCGCATGCGCAATCGCAGCGCGAGGTACGACTGTTGCCCGTGCTCCGAAACCACTCCCATGTACATCGCTTGCTCGCTCGTGGGATCGAACGCGCGAACGTCTTCAGGCCCTAAGCCAGTGATCGTGCCCCATAGCCCGTCGCCGATTTTCAGCTCGACGTTGTTTTCGGTGAACTTTACGTCGCTCGTAAAATGCGCGCTCGACGGATCTTTGTTGAGCAGCGCCTGTAGGTACCCGTCGAGGGAGATGTCAAGGCATCTACGATCGCAGTAACTCTGGTCGGGGCGAACCCCTCGCTCTGGCCCACTCGTTCCGTCGGTTTGCGGCCTCTGGTCGAGCACTGACCAGGTCTGGAGAGCGCCCGCAACCGCACTGGTAACGACCGTAAACGCGATCGCCGTCGCCGCAATCGTCGCGATCTTCCGCAGCATCGCTCCCCCCTCCTACCTGCTCATTGGGGCAGAGTGTCTCACAATTCTGTGTGCAGGTGAATGTACAGCTGAATCGCTAAGGGTGGGATCGCGGGGAAGAAGACTCCGCGCCGACAGCGGAAGCGCTCAATGACAGCCGCAGGCGCCGCCGCAGCAGCCGGCGCCCGAGCCCGATGCGGGCGACGAGCCGCCCGAGGCCTTCGTCCCGTTGCCGTGCGCGGCGAACACCGAAAGCTGAATCGTGCTCTTCGCGCTCGCGCACTTCGGGCAGGTAATCTTGGTGCTGCCGTTCATCACGATCTTCTCGTAGTGAGCGCCGCAGTCGTCGCAAACGTATTCGTAGATGGGCATCGGAGTGAAAACCTCGAATTAAGCGCGCTATATGCGTCCTAATTGTACCAAAACCGGCCGCATAAGCCCGTTTAAGGTGGCATTTGCGGCCATTTTTGGCATAAGCCGCTAAGGCCGGCGATAGAGCGCGCGGAAGCGGCGCACCCACGGCGGCTCGGGGTCGGCGAAATCTTCGAACGACTCCTCGCGCAGCCCCGAGCGCACAAACTCGTCGAGCTCGCCGCGCGTCAGCGGCCACGGCAATTGTCCTTCGGCTTCGTCCTTCTCGCGGCCGCGCGCGATCACCAGCAGCGCGCCGCCGGGCTTGACGAACTCCGCGATGTTCGCCGCTGCTCGCGCGCGCATCGACGCGGGCAGCGCCTGCAACGTGTTCGACTCAAACACAAAGTCGAATTTCCGCCCCCAGTCCGCCGGGGGATCGAACAAGTCCGCCACCAAATAATTCACGGGCGAGTTCGGAAATTTCTTTCGCGCCGCGGCGACCGCCGTCCTCGCGATGTCGAAACCGGTCGTCTGAAATCCCCGCCCCGCGATCTCTTCGGCGTCGTCGCCAAATCCGCTCCCGATCACCAGCGCGGACTTGCCCGCCGTATCGAAAGAGCGCGCCTTCCAGAATTCGCTGAGGTGCGAATTCGCTTTGTGATCGGCCCACGGAACGATGCTCTTCCCCTGCTCGCCTTCCTGATACAGCACCTCGAACCATCCCGTCGGATCGCCCTTTGCGACGTACTCCGCCGCAAGTTCTCGCGCCCGTGCCCGCTTGTCGGTCATAGTCACATTCTACAACGTTGCCTCGCTGCCAAAACAAAAGCCCCGGCCGAAGCCGGGGCTTTTCGACTCGTTCGGTTGTAGGGGCGCTGCTTGCCGCGCCTGTTTAGTCGCCGGCGACGGCTTCGGCGGCCTGATCGAGCTTGGCGTCGCCGTTGCCATTGTCTTTCGCGGGCGCGATCTGCACGGGCTTAACCGTTGCGCCGGGGACGGCCATGCGGATCTGGTCCATGCTGCCGATCTGGACGACGGGCTCTTGCGGCTTTTTCAGCACGAGCTCTTCGTAGATCTTGCGGACCTTGGCCGCTTCCTCGAAGGCCTTCTTGCGGCGGATGCGGTCTTCTTCGGCGGCCGTCAGCGGGATGTCGTGCTCGAGGTGACGCACGCGCGAGGCGTCTTCCTTGTCGATCCGCAGCGAGTGCTCGTAATGTTCGAGGTTGACGGCCTTGCCCTTGGCGTAGATCTCGTGCTTGCCATGCGTCTTGTACCACTCGGCGACCGTCGCGTTCTTGTACATGTTCTCGATGATCTTCCGCCAGCCGATGCCGGTGTTGTACGCGCAGAAGGAGATTTCGCCCTGCTGCGTGGCGTAGGGAATGATGCACATTTCGGTGCGCCGGAAGTCGTAGTTGAAGAGATCCTGGAACCACATGCCGGCGATGAAGAGCATGTTCCACTTGTCTTCACTGCGGCGCTTCATGGCGTCTTCGTAGGTGCGCTCGGGGTTGGTGCGGCCGTATTTCTTGTCCGAGTTCTTCGAGACGGCCCACGTCTTGTCGAATTTCTTGAGGATGTCCTTCAGCTTCAGACTTGGCGGCGCCTGGAACGGATCGTAGTTCTTCAGCATCGCCAGAGCCATCATGAAGGCGGAGAACTTCTTGCCGCGGGCCGCGTCGGTGATGGCGGAAACGTCCTTCACCAGTTGCGGCGCGTTGAGGAAGCGGGAAATCGGCGCCCACTCCTTGGTTTCCTTGTGAATCATCACCGCCGTGCCCACGCCGCAATTCGGGTGGCAACCGCAGGAGAGCGAACCCCACATCGCGTCGGGTCCGTGGACCATATCGGCGAAGCCCGCGAAGGGCGAAATGAACGACAGCGGGAACCAGTCGCGCGTCGGCTCGATCTTACCTACTTGCTGGCTCACGTCCTTCGCGAGATGCGAGAGCGTGTAACGCTGGCGGATGCGGCGTTCGGGCGTGATGTCTTCGTCGCGTCCGGTGAACGATACCGGCTGGAAGGAAACGAAGGCGATCTTCTTGGGATTTTCCATCGCGAACTTCACGATGGGGCCGACCTGATCGTTGTTCACGTTGTTGACGATGGTGGTGACCAGCACGATTTCGATGCCGGCTTCGTGCATGTTCTCGATCGCGCGCAGCTTCACGTCGAAGAGGTTGCCGACCTGGCGGTGGCTGTTCGCGTCGTTGCCGATGCCGTCGAACTGGAGATACGCGTAGCGCATCCCGGCTTCGAATGCCTTCTTGCAGAACTCCTTGCTCTTGGCGAACTCGATGCCGTTCGTCGCCGCCTGCACGCTGTTGTAGCCGATCTTGCGCGCGTAGGCGACCGCATCGCAGAACCGCGGATGCATCGTGGGCTCGCCGCCCGAGAACTGCACGGACATCTGGCGGCGCGGCTTGATCTTCAGAGCGTTGTCGAGAATTTCGGTGATTTCGTCCCAGTCGAGTTCGTGGACGTAGCCGACCTGGTTCGCGTCCATGAAGCAGGGATCGCACATCATGTTGCAGCGGTTGGTGAGGTCGACGGTGAGCACCGCGCCGCGGCCGTGGCGGACCGTGCTCGATCCGTGCCGGTGCAGGTCTTCGTCGTTGTGGGCCGGAATGTCGCGGCCCGGGAAGTTCTTCTCGATCCACTCGAGGAATTTGGCGTCCACGGCCATCAGGTCTTCATATTTTCCGTGGATGGGGCATTCCTTCACCATCCAGACCTGGCCGTCGCGCTCGACAATCTGCGCCTTGATCTCGCCCACTTTCTCGTGGACGAGGTCGGTCCAATCCTTCTTGCCGTTGGTGATGGCGTCGCGCGCTTCCTTCACGCAATCGGGGCAAAGGGAATCCGTGGTGCGCGGCCAGCCGAGCGTCGGCTTCGACTTCTCCCAGGATTTGAGCAGCGGCTTGTCCGACCATTTCGGAGTGATGGAAGGATTGGGATTGTATTTGTTGAAAAATTGGATCGTATTGAAGGTGACCTTCGCGCTCTTGCAAAGCGACCAGTCGACTACCTTCCAAAGATGATTGCTTGCGGTGTTTCCCATTGCGCTACATCCTCCTCAGTGGAACTCGAACTCTTGGAATCCCGCGCCCCTGCCTGGACCAATCGTGATTCGAAACTCGCCCGCGCAAGTACACTGCGCCCTAAAGTCTTACCGTAGCATAGTTTGCTTGGTGGTTAGGGGCTCCGTCCAGAGCAATGCAGCCAAATGGGTAATTCGGGGGCCGAATGGCGTTTGGAGGGGCTGAACGGCGACCCGGATCGACACTTAACCCAAGGTGGACACGTGGCTTAGCCGCTTATTCGACGTTCAAGGGTGTCCGAAGGACGCCGATGGCGAAGTGTGCCAGATGGGGAGCCTCGTCATCGAGCTGTATCCACCGGACCACGCAGTGGTCTTTCATATACTGCGACACCTTCGACTCGTTGATGCCGAGATGCTCGGCCAGTTTCGGCTTGAGACCTTCGAAGTCACCACGGCCGCCGCGATTCGATCTTCCGCCGCGGTTGCCGCTGCGCCCGAGATTGGCGAGCCCGATCCGAAGCGTCTGGCAAGCCTCTACGTAATAGGAGGTCACCTGGTCAGAATCGGAGAGCAGAAAGACACCGGGCCCCGCCGGAGCTTCGTCCGCTTCGTCGAGCCGGTGCAACGGGCTGCCCACGAGCCGCCGCAAAAGAGATTCGAGGTGAGCCATCCGCGAGGCCAGCGCCGGATCGCCGCGGCCGTGTGCCGCGCGCTCGGAAGGGAGCTGCGGTGCCGGCATCTCCGCCGGGACTGCGCGCTCCATTGCGGCGGGGCGCTGGCTGCGCTGGGCCGCGTATTCCTGCGAAGGGGATTCCACGGGACGCCGCTCGAATGCCGGACGCGGACTTGGCTCCGGGCGCGCAGGCCGGGAATCGGCGCTTTCGGCGAAGGCCTGCGCCGGGAGACCTGGCGCTCCCGCCGGTCCTTTGCGCCGGCGCCCACGCCCGCCGCGACGGCCGCGCCGCCGCTTCTTCTTCTCGCCAGTGCCGGGCGCGCCGGCTGCGCCGCCTTGCGTCGAGGGCATGGCCTCGCTTGCGTCCTCGGACTCGTCGTCCGGAATCTCTCCGAGCGCCAGCGGCATGCGCACGTTGAACGGGTCGGGAGCCTCCTCGGGCTCCACGCTTGCCTCGATGCGGTCCTCGGATCGCGCATCGGGCGAAAACGAGATCACCGTCGGCGCGATCGGCTCGCTCGACGCCGGCGGCAACTCCATTCCGAGCCGCGTCAGCGCGTCCTCGGCCTTCTTTTTCCAGTCCGCGCGGCGGAACCGCTGCGCGGCGATCGTGTACCACTTGCCGGCCTCTTCGGTGCGCCCGGCCTTCTCTTCGACGACGCCGAGTTCCCACGCCACCATGCCATCGCGCGTGCGTTGGTAGAGTTCGGAGAGTTTTGCTAGCGCTTCGGGGCTATTCTTCGCCTTGCGGATGCGCGCTTGAATCTGACGCCAATCAGCCATGTCGCGCTATTGTAGCAGCGACGCGAAGTCTAGGCCAATGGAGTCTGCACGTACGGAGCGCCCCGGGGAATAGTCCCCCACGGGCAGCTGGGGTAGAATCGTACCCACACCCGTGCGAGGAGGATCGATGAGAATGGGTCGCGCGATCTGGATCGGTGCGGCGTTGCTGGCGTTTTTCGCCGCTGCCGGGGCGCCGTCCGCTTCGGCACAGTCCGACTTCGCTCCATTCGACCTCTGGAAAGCCGCCGTGCAGAATCGCGACGCGACCGGCCTCGCGCAGCTGTATTCGATCACGCCGCCCGCCCGCACCAAGAGTCCGCAAGGCGTCACGGACGAGGTGGGCGAGGAGCCGCACTACTGGTCGGCGCTCGCCGCGAGCGGCCTCAGCGATTTCCAGCCGAAGATCCTCGAGATCGAGAAACTTGATCCCGGCGTGGTCGCGCTCGTTCTTCGCATCGAATTCAATTTGCATACGGATTCGGGCGATCAGCCTTTCGTGATCGGCGCGAGCCAGGTGTGGGCGCAGGAGGGCGGTGAGTGGCGCATCATCCAGACGCAGCGCGGAGATATGGCGCAGCGCCCGCCGCGCCGTCTGCCCGAGCCCGCCAAACCCGATACCGATTTGTATCCGCCGCCGCAGGAAGCGCCCGCGGAGATCAATGCCGCGCTGGCCCGCGCGAAGAAGGACCACAAGCGCGTGATCCTGGTCTTCGGCGGCAACTGGTGTTACGACTGCCACGTTCTGAACGCGACGTTTCACGCCAAGGACATCGCGCCGCTGGTGAACGCCAATTTTCACGTGGTCCACGTGAATATCGGCGACGACTACGACAAGAACCTCGATCTCGCCGAGAAATATCAGGTGCCGCTCAAGCGCGGCGTGCCGGCGCTGGTGGTCCTCGACGCCGACGGTTCGCTGGTGTACACGCAGCGCGAGGGCGAATTCGAAAACAGCGCGCGCCTCAGCCCCGCCGACGTCACGCAGTTCCTCAAGAAGTGGGCTCCGCCGCGCCACGACTAGCCGGCTGCCCCACCCTTCACCGAATATTAACCGCGCCGTAAAACACCCTCCAGCCGCTCGTGGGACTGTTCCGAACGCCTAGGAGGGCAAATACGTGAAAAACAGATGGATGCAAGGCGCACTTATTGTTGCGGTCGCCTCGGTGCTGGCTGCGGGAACATTCGCAGGCAAGGCGGCTGCAGACGACGATCACGGCGATCATCCTCACTTCTTCCAATTCGTTCCTGGCACTCTCGTGCTGAGCCGGAGCGTCTACTTCGGGAAAGCTTCGACGGTCACAACCGGCGAGACATTGCCGCTCGGATGCGTGGGGGGCGCTAACGGCAGCAGCATCGTCAACGTGCCGCTGCTCGCAGGCGGCACGACACCGGTCACGGTGGCGTGCGGAGTCGCGAGCGACAACGGCGAAGCGCCGAATCTCTTCGATACGCACAACGTCTGGAATAACGCCAACACGGACGGCAGCTTCGGCGTAAGCTCGCCGATTTTCCTCGATGACCTCACGACCGACGGCTGGCCGCTCGGGACGCTTCGGATTCCGACGGATCAGATCGTCACCAGCTTCAGCTCCAAGTCGGAACTTGCGCTGAACCTTTCGGTCGATGGCCGCTCTCTCACGTTCATGGGCTACCAGGGCGGACCTGGCTGCGGAGGATATCCCACAGCGCCAACGGCGCCGAACCTGCTCGATGTGTCGGCCTCGAACACACCGGGTGTCTGCGACACGACGAATCCGGTGATTACCACCTTCCAGAGCGACCCGGTCGTTCCCGCTGCGTATTACCGGGCGGTTGCCGAAATCGACGCGCACGGTCAGCTCGCGATTACCGACGGCAACGCTTACAGCGGTGACAACGGCCGTGCGGCCATCAAGGGCGCCAACGGCCTCTACTACATGGTGGGCAACGACAACAGCGGCAACCTCTCCAAGAAGCAGATTCCACTGACCCAGGACGGGGTCAATCTCGTGAACGCGACGGGCGCCGAGCTGCTCGTGCCCGGAGCGACGCCGCCGGTGCCACCGAATATCACCATGATCGGGCGCCTCGAAATCGGCTCGGACAAGCTGGGCAAGGACACAAATTTCCGCGGGATCACGATCTACAACAACACGCTGTACATCAGCAAGGGAAGTGGCGGAAACGGAATCAACACGGTCTACCAGGTGGGCAGCACGGGCGTTTTGCCGAACGGTACCGCGAGCACGCTCGCCAGCGTGCCGATCGTGCCGCTGCCGGGATTCCCGAACACCACAGCAAGCACGAACACCAATTTTCCGTTCGGCATGTTTTTCGCCAATGCGAATACGCTCTACGTCTGCGATGAAGGCGACGGCACGCTCGTCAGCCCGCCTGTAAACGGCAACGTCGCGGACGCGCAGAGCCAGGCCACGGCCGGCTTGCAGAAGTGGGTTCTGCAGCCGGATGGCACGTGGAAGATGGTGTACGTCCTGCAGGATGGGCTGAACATCGGCGTCCCCTACGGCGTGCCGGGCTACCCAGCGGCTCTTGATCCTGCAACGGGCGGGTGTCGCAACATCACGGGCAAGGTGAACCGCGATGGCACCGTCGACATTTACGCGATCACGTCCACAATCAGCGCGAATGGCGATAACGGCGCCGACCCGAACAAGCTGGTGAAAGTGGTCGACATCCTCAGCGCGACCACGCTCCCAACGCCGTCCTCTGGATGGAGCGGTTTCGGCGGCGGTTCCGTCGGCCGTTTCGTGACGCTTCGCACCGCGCGAGCGGGCGAAGTTTTCCGCGGCGTGGCCTTCGCTCCGGAAGACCGGCCGGACGTCGGCGAGTACCGCTAAACCTCTCGCGACGGGATGACTCCCCGGGCCGCGGTGCCTTTGCATCGCGGTCCGGGATCTTTTTTGCCGCGCCTCATTCGCGATTCCGCTGCGCTGGACGCTCCGGCGCCGCCGCTCTAAAATGGCTTGCTATGGCGGTGGAGCTCCCCATCTATCTGGATAACCATGCGACGACGCGCGTGGATCCGCGCGTGGTCGACGCGATGTTGCCGTATTTCACGGAAAAATACGGGAACGCCGCGAGCCGCAACCACGAATTTGGCTGGAAGGCCGAGGAAGCCGTCGAGGTTGCGCGCGGGCAGATCGCGCGGCTGATCAGGGCGTCGCCCCGCGAGATCGTGTTCACGAGCGGCGCCACCGAGTCCGATAATCTCGCGCTCAAGGGTGTGGCCGAAGCGTACGGCGCCAAGGGCAATCACATCGTCACGCAGGCGACCGAGCACAAGGCCGTGCTCGATACGTGCAAGCATCTCGAAAAATCGGGCTGCGAGGTCACCTACCTGCCCGTCGCCAAGGACGGACGGATCTCGCTTGATGATCTGCGCCGCGCCGTCACGCCGAAAACCATCCTGATTTCGGTGATGCATGCCAACAACGAAATCGGCGTGCTCCAGCCGATTGCCGAAATCGGCGCGCTCGCCAAGGAACGCAAGATCCTTTTCCACGTGGACGCCGCGCAGTCCGCCGGGCGCGTTCCGATCGACGTCGAAAAACTCGGCATCGATCTGCTGGCGATCTCCGCGCACAAAATCTACGGCCCGAAGGGCGTCGGCGCGCTGTACGTGCGCCGCAAGAATCCGCGCGTCGAGCTCGCGCCCATGATCGACGGAGGAGGGCACGAACGCGGCATGCGCTCGGGCACGCTGAATGTTCCCGGAATCGTCGGCCTCGGCAAGGCGTGCGAGCTTTGCGAAAAGGAGATGGCCGCGGAAAACGTCCGGCAGGGGGCGCTGCGCGACAAGCTGAAAGATGCGATTCTCGGCCGGCTGGACGGCGCCACGATCAACGGCACGATGGAGCACCGCCTGCCGAATAATCTCAATCTGAGCTTTGCCGGCGTCGAGGGCGACGCGCTGCTGATGGGCATCAACGACGTGGCCGTGTCGAGCGGCTCCGCCTGCACCTCGGCGACGCTCGAGCCGAGCTACGTCCTGCGCGCGCTCGGCGTGCCCGAGGATCTCGCGCACAGCTCGATTCGCTTCGGTTTCGGACGCTTCAACACGGAAGAGGAAGTTGACTACGTGGCGAATCGCGTGGTGGAGACCGTGAAGCGGCTGCGCGAGCTTTCTCCGCTTTACGAAGCAGCAAGGGATACTCCGGGCCGCTGAACGGCCCAGCCAGCTGTTGTTCCCGCAGCGGCGCCCCTACGCCACGTGCAATCCAAGGAGCATGCATGGAAACCGACCTGCGCTACCCGATCGGAAAATTCGCGAGGCCGGAAACACTTTCGGAAGGGCAGCGCCGGGAGTGCATCGAGCAGATCGCCGAGGCGCCCGCGCGCCTCGCCGCCGCCCTTGGCGGACTATCGCGCGAGCAGCTCAACACGCCCTATCGCCCGGGCGGCTGGACACTCTGCCAGCTCGCTCATCACGTCGCCGACAGCCACATGAACGCGTACGTGCGCTTCCGGCTGGCGCTCACCGAGGAAAATCCCACGATCAAGACCTATGAGGAAGCGCGCTGGGCCGAACTCGCTGACGCGAAAGTTCTGCCGATCGAGCCTTCGCTCATCCTGCTGGAAAATCTGCACAAACGCTGGGTGGCGCTGCTGAAGGCGATGACGCCCGCGGACTGGAACCGCAGCTTCCGCCATCCCGAATTGGGCGCGATGCGGCTGGATCAGAATCTGGCGATGTATGCCTGGCACGGGCGTCACCACGTCGCCCACGTCACCTCGCTGCGCGAGCGCAACGCCTGGTAAGCGACGGCGGTTCCCCGCGTGCGTTGTTATTTGGCTTCCTGGATCTCTTCGACGTGGATCACGTCGGTGTGCGTATCGAGCCTGCCGACTACGAGCACTTTCTTGCCCGCAAACTTCGACGCATCGCGCTGGTCGTCCAGGTTATACCAGGCGTCGCTGTCGTCGTCTCGCAGCACATACCGCTCGCCGTTCAGTGACATGATCGTGCCGGAATAGGCCTCCACGGCGCGTGATGCCATCGCCCGCGGCTCGGCGCTTGCGGTGCCGGTAAACGACGGCAAGGCTCCATAGAGAAAAACCACGCAACCCAGCAGAAGGTCCGCCCTTTTCATGTGCCTGCTCCTCGGTCGAAATCCAGGCCGACATCCGCCTATTCGCACGTGGCATGCCGACCAATGTAGGCCGCCAAACAATTGATTGTCCGAGGCTTTGCCGGGATGCTCCGGGCGGTCTAAATGTAGAAATATCCAGGTTTATGAAAAACGTTCGTACAGGATTTCCCGTACGCGAAATGCCGGGTTTTCCTCGCCCGCGCATTTCGTCTAATGCAAGAGGTGGCACCACAATTCACGAAGGGAGGACGATCGCTACGCTCTCGCTGAAAAAGCACCTGATTTCATGCGTCATGATAACGGCCCTCGCCGGGCCCGTGATGGTCGCGGGCTGTGCGGCGCGCGTCGAGACCGGCTACCGCGTCTACGATCCTTACTACAACGGTTACCGTGGTTGGGATCACGACGATGTCGTCTACTACCAGCAATGGGAAACGGACACGCACCGCCATCACGAGGATTTCCGGAAACGCAATGAAAAGGAACAGAAGGACTATTGGGACTGGCGTCACAATCATCACGACGACCACGATCACCACTAGGGATCGCGTTCAGTCCCGATCGAAGTATTGGCCGCCGGCGATCCAATCGCCGGCGGTTTTGTTTCGGAGCCCGCCCGAGTTTTCGCGGCGCGCTACGCGGCTTTCTTTTTCCACGCGCCGAGGATGGCGCCCATCATGCAGAGTCCGAAGAGCGGATAGAACTCGTTGATCGCAAAGAGTTCCTTCGGGCGCATTTCGTACATGTAGGTGGTGCAGACGATCGGCCCGACGATCCCGAGCCACAGCAGCACTCCGATCGCGGCGCCCCGCCCCGCCGTATTCGCGTTGCGCCAGATGCAGATCTGCGCGAGCACGAACGCGATCAGCAGGTTGAACAGAAACGTGAGAATGAACGGCACGATCCAGCGCGGATTCGCCGAATTCGCCTGCGCCGCCGGCATCTGTTCGAGCGCCGTCCACTGCTTGCTGAACAGCACGTCGAACCAGAGCCCTCCCAGCAGCCAATACGCGATCGCGGAAACGAGCACGGCCCAGTAGTTCGTTTTCATGCTGTCCTCCTAAGCCTTCACCGCCTCGATCACTGCCAGCGGCGAAGCGGTCCGGACCACGCGCGCCATCCGCAGCCCGGCCTTGCCCAGCAGTTCGGCGTACTCCGTTTCGGTTCGCTCGCGACCGCCCGCGATTGCGAGCATCTCGATGTCGATCCATTTCGCGATTCCGGGCTCGTTGGCCGGCCCAATCAGCATTTCGAGCAGGATCACTTTGCCGTTCGGGCTGCGCATCGCTTTCGCGCAGTTCTTCAGGATCGCGATCGACCGCGCGTCGTCCCAGTCGTGGATCACCGTCTTCATCACGTAGTTGTCCGCCGCCGGCACGCCCTGGAAGAAATCCCCGCCCACGATGTCGCACCGCGCCGCGAGTCCGAGCGACTCCATCACCGGCTTGGCGCCCGCCGCCACGTGCGCGATATCGAAAAGAATTCCGCGCAGTCCCGCGTGCTTCTGCAGCACCGTCGCGAGCAGCGCGCCGTGGCCGCCGCCGATGTCCGCCAGCGTGCCCGTCTCCCCGAAGGAGTAGACCTCGAGGACCGGCACGATCATTTGCCGGCTGATCGAAGTCATCGCCGCGTTGAACGACTTGTTCTCCTCCTGGTTCTGCCGGAAAAACTCGAACGGCTCCATGCCGCTTACCTTCTTGAACGCGGTCTCGCCCGTTTCGAGCGTGTGCGTGAGCTCGCCGTAGATCTTCATGTGCAGCGGGTCAGCGATGAAGAGGACAGCGTCGCGCGCCGAGTTCGGCGCATCGGTGCGAATCGCCTCGGAAATCGGCGTGTTGGCGAATGTCCGCGGAGCCGTCTCGCGGAACACGCCGATCGAAGCCAACGCCCGCAGGATGCGGTAGAGCATGTCTTCGTTGGTCTTACTTGCGTGAGCCAGTTCCGCAGCGGACTTGGGACCACCGGCGAGATGGTCGGCCACCTTCGCTTTCGCCGCCGCATACAGACAGGCGGAGGATGCAAACGACCGCGAAATCATGATGATCTGGGCGAACAGGCCGGGCCCCTGTGCATTTTGAGCCGATGGACTCGACATGAGATTCTCCTGAGCAGGAAGTGACGTCGGCAATTGCGGCGCATCATAATACAGGGCGCCCGGTTCCGCCACTTGCCGCATTCGTCGCGGGGCGCGAAGGCCGCACAACATTTTGGCGGGATTCGGGTTCTAATCAGCAGGGACAGGCTTGCCCGCCGGAGGGCGGCGCAGGCTTGGCTTGGTCCTCTATAAGCAGCGCTCCCTGCCGGGAACGAAAAACGGCCCCGAAGGGAATACAGCATGGAGTCATACGATTCATTCCCGGCCCAGCCGGGCGAAAGGAGTTCGGCCATGAAAAACTTCATACTTGGTTCGGCGGTTTTGCTGCTGGCTGGATTGGCGGGATTCGCGCCGGCCGCGAAAGCGCAGAATCCGCCTCCGGGCAGGCCGCTGAAGATCGTGCTCTCACGGCAGTCCAACGTCGATCCGGTCGAGATCATGAAACACCTCAGCGAGAAATGCCCCAACGTGAGCTTGACGACGAATCCTCGCCATTCGGATTTCATGATCAACGCGCAAGGCTGGTCGGGCGATTACCGTTTCATGGTGATCCAGCATGGAGGCGACACCATCTACGCGACGCAGACCGCGCTTCTGAGCAACGCCGTCAAGGACGTCTGCCGCTTCCTCAATACGCGAGCGCCCGTGCCCGCCCCAGAGCGCAACTGATTCCGAACGTCGGCCGTCGCTTTCCCGGCCCGCGGCCCGTCCGCCGCGGCGCCGGGACGCCCGACCCGCAGGCCTCCTGTGCTAGAGTCTTGTCGTCCGATGGACGCTCCTGCGATTTCCACCGAGCATCTCTCCCGGCGATTTGGCGACCTCGTCGCCGTCGACGACGTTAACCTCCGCGTCGCCGCCGGCCAATTCTTCGGCTTCCTCGGTCCCAACGGCGCCGGCAAATCCACCACCATCAAAATGCTCACCGGCCTGCTCGCCCCCTCGTCGGGGCGGATGGAGATTCTCGGGCTTGATTTCGAGAAGAATGCGGTCGAGGTCAAGCGTCAGATCGGCGTCGTGCCGGAGGGCATGGCTCTCTTCGGCCGCCTCACCGGCGCGGAGTACCTGAATTTCGTGGGCCGCATGTACGGCCTCGGCCGCGATACCTCCGCGAAGCGCTCCGCCGAACTTCTCGAGTTCATGCAGCTCGTCGACCAGCCCAAGGCGCTCATCGCCGACTATTCCCACGGCATGCAGAAAAAACTCGCCATGGCCGCCGCCGTGATTCACGGCCCGAAAATTCTCTTTCTCGACGAGCCGTTCGAGGGCGTCGACGCCGTTGCTTCCAACACGCTGAAATCCATGCTGCACGGCATGATCGCCCGCGGCGCCACGATTTTCCTCACGTCCCACGTCCTCGAAATCGTCGAACGCCTCTGCAGCCACGTCGGCATCATCTACCGGGGCCGCCTCGTGGCGCAAGGCTCGCTCGAGGAACTCCGCGCCGGAGTCCAGGCGCAGGCACAGCGATCCGACGAAGCCGCGGCCCCCGCCGAGAAACTCACCCTCGAGGAAATCTTCCTCCGCATCGTCGGTGGCTCGCGCGCCACCGACCAGGAGCTCTCGTGGCTGGGCTGAACGCCGCTTCCGCGTCCCTGCCGTCTCCCGGGTCCTCCGACCAATTTGCGGCGATCGCCCAGCTTCGCTGGCGTATCTTCGTCAACTCGCTCCGCACCATCCGCGGCCGCATGGAAGTGGTGTCGTGGTTCTTCGTCGGACTCATGTTCGCCGCCATGGGTATCGGCGGCACATTCGGTCTCGCTGTCGCCTCTTGGTTCCTGACGTCGCACCACAACCCCGAATGGCTCGCGCTCGTCCTCTGGGGCGTGATGCTCTATTGGCAGCTTTTTCCGGTGATGGCCACCGCGTTCACCGAAAGTTTCGATTCGACCAACTTCCTCCGCTTCCCGATCCGCTACCGCTCCTATTTCCTGATTCGCATGGCCTATGGTTCCCTCGATCCCACCACGCTCATCGGGACGCTCTGGCTCGTGGGCATCGCGGTGGGAGTCGGCACGGCGGATCCGGGCCTGCTGCCGTGGGCGCTGCTTCTGCTCGCGACGTTCGGCGCGCTGAATATTCTGCTGGCGCGCGCGATCTTCGCCTGGATCGAGCGCTGGCTCGCCCGCCGCAAGACGCGCGAGATCCTCGGCGTCGTCTTTCTGCTCCTGATCGTCAGCTTCCAATTCATCGGTCCGGTGATCGGCCGCTACAACGCGCACCACGGCCCGCATACTCGCGCCGTCGCTCCGGGAGTCGCGTTGAATCTCGTCGCCGCGGAGGAATTTACGCCGCCCGGCACGGTGGGTGCGGCGCTGGGCGCGGCTTCGCGCGGCAATCACGGGGTTGCCTTTGGCTTGTGGGCTCTCGAGTGCGCCTACGCGGCGGTTTTCCTGTGGCTGCTCGACTTGCGCCTGCGCGCGCAGTATCGCGGCGAGAATTTGAGCGAAGCCGCCGCCCGAGCTCCTGCTGCCGCGCTCGACAAGGCGGCCGTGCGCGAGGGCTTCGCGCTCCCCGGCTTTTCCGCTCCGGTGGCCGCCGTCTTCGAAAAGGAATTTCACTACCTTTCGCGGAGCGGTCCGATGCTTTTCAACCTGGTGATGCCTCTGGTGATTCTGTTTATTTTTCTGCTCGGCCCGTCGAACCCCGCGCGCCGCGCCCACGAAGCCGGCTTCGTGACTTTCGCCTTCCCGCTCGGCATCGCCTACTCGCTCCTGATTCTCAGCAACCTCACGTTCAATAGTTTCGGCACCGAGGGAGCGGGCGTGCAGTTCTATTTCGCCGCGCCCGTGCGCTTCCGCCAGATCATGCTCGCGAAAAACCTCATGCACGGACTGCTGATGGCGTTCGAGTTCTGTCTGCTGTGGGTGATGGTCGGCTTGGTGCGGCGTCCGCCCTCGATCGGCTTGACGCTCGCCACTCTCGCCGGCGCGCTTTTCGCCGCGCTCGTGAATTTCACGGTCGGGGATTGGATGTCGCTGTATTCGCCGAAGAAATTCGACTACGCGGTGTTCGGCCGCCAGCGCGCTTCAGGGACCACGGCGCTCGCCGTCCTCGGCACGCAGCTCGCGATCATCGGTCTTTGCGCGATCGTCTTCGCGGTCGCCGTGCACACCGGGCGGATGTGGCTCGCCACCGCCATCCTGCTCGTCTTCGCGGCCGTCGCGTTTGGCGCCTACCTGATTCTGCTCGACCGCATCGACGCCGTGGCGATCGCTCGCCGCGAAGCCATGATCGCGGAACTCTGCCGCACGCAGTGAGTGGCGGATTCCGGCGCCGGCCGCTTTTTTCTACGAAATTGCGCGCGCCAGATACGCGTCGATCCGCGCGTTCGCCGGCGTCCCCAGCGGCATCGGGAAAAGGTTGAACGCGTGCGGCGCGCCCGGATACACCGCGAGCTCCGCTTCGTTCCCCGCCGCGATCCAGCGCATATAAAGGAATAGCGTGTCGTCGAGAAGGGGATCGAGAGTGCCCACGGTAAAGAGCGCGGGGGCCAGCCCCTTCACGTCCGCGTAGAGCGGCGAAACGTCCGGGTCGCGCGGGTTCACGCCTTTCGGCAGGTACGCCTCCGCGAATTTCTGGATCGACTTTTTGCCCACCAACAGCGCTTTCTCCGGCGTCAGCGTCTGGCTCGGCGTCATCGACGAATCGAAGTTGCCGTAGGAAAGGATTGCCGCGCGGAAGCCCGTGTACCCGTGCCGGTCGCGCATGCGCAGCAGCGTCGCCGCGGTCAGCGTCGCGCCTGCCGATTCGCCGCCGATCGTCAGGACGTCCGTGCCGAACTCCGATTTCGCGTTCTTCGCAAGCCACGCCGCCGCCGTCTCACAGTCGTCCCACGCCGCCGGATACGGATGCTCGGGCGCCAGACGATACTCGACGCTCGCGCATGCCATCCCGGTGTTCTGCACGATCCGTTCGAGCATGGGATCCTGCTGGTCCGCTCCGCCGAACACCAGGCCCCCGCCGTGGATATGGATGTAGACGCCCTTGGCGTGTTCCGGCGCGATCACGTTCAGCGCGATCTTTCCGCTCTTGCCGTCGATCGTAATCGTTCGCGCCTTCTCCGAATGGACCACCGGTGGAAACGGCCCGGTGCCTTTCGATCGCATGTCGCGAAACGCTTGCACTCCCACGTCCCACCAGTCGGGCCCGGCCGAAGTCGCCTTGCGAAACGCTTCGTTCGCCGCCCGCGTTTCGGCGGTGATTGCTTCTGGCCGGAAGAGTGCCGGATCGATAGGATTCGTTTTCGCTGCGGTTGCCTGGCTCATTGTTCACCTCGATTTCTTAATTGCGGCCCAAACGGCCGGAGTATATCACCCACCGAGCAAGCCGGCCGGTCGGGCCGGCGCGCTACCAGCTCTTCGCGATCGTTTCGATGATGCGCGCAAGCGACTCCACGTCGCGCGTATCGATCACCTCGGCCGGCGAATGCGAATAGCGCAGCGGCCAGCCCAGCGCGATGTCCACCGCGCCGTGCGGGACGAACGTCGCTCCGTCGTTGCCGCCGGCGGTTACTCCATATTGCACCGGAATCTGATTCGCGCGCGCCAGCTCGATCACCCGCTCGACGGCGTCGCGCGGCGCGATGTTCGAGCTGTCGATCGCGCGAATCACGAAGCCTTTCCCGATCGGCGCGTCGGCGAAGCGCTTTGATTCGAGCGGCGAATCCGAGCTCACGAACGTGTCGACCGCGAAGACGTAATCCGGCGTGCGTCCCTCGGCCGCCAGGCGCTTCGCCACCGCTTCGGCGCCGTCGAGCCCGAGCTCCTCGCCCGTCGACCAGACGAACGTCACGTCGCGATCCTTCACCGAATTTCCCAGCGCCCACACGGCGGAGATCAGCGCCGTGTCGCCCACGCGATCGTCGAAGCTGCGCCCATTCGCGCGCGTGCCCAGCAGCGCGCGATATTTTTTCGGAATCGTGATCGAGTCGCCCACCTTGATCCCGAGCTTCGCCACTTCCTTCGGTGTGCGCGCGCCCACATCGACGCGGATCGCCTGCTCCGATTCCGCCGGCCACGTGAAATTCGCTTCGTCCCAGTTGGGCGGCAATTCCATGATCGCGTCGCGGTCGCCGGTCGATGTGTGCACCAGCATCGGATGACCTTCGTAGAAACTCAGGTCCATCCCGCCGAGCGTTTCCACCTCGAGCCGCCCGTCGTTCGAAATCGATTTCACCTGAAAGCCGATTTCGTCCATGTGCGCCACGACCAGGATTTTCGGTGTCTTCGATCCCGCGGGAGCATTGCCCAGATGCAGAATCAAGTTTCCGGCGTCGTCGGTTTCAGGCTTCGCCCAGCCGGGCAGTAAACTCTTCACCACCCCGCGGACAGGGTCCTCGTGGTTGCTGGCGCCGTAGGTCATTGTCAGTCGCCGGAGCGCCTCCTGAAGCGGCGGTGGGCCGGAGATATGGCCCCACGCGCCTCCCGATTCTCCGTGGCCCATCGTGTCGCGCGGGCGCGCGATTTCGCCCTGAGAGTAGGCCTCAAGCAACTGTTCGATTCCTTCCAAATCCTTCCAATCGACGGTTTCCGCGGGCGTATCCGCCCACGCGGTTGCGATGCCGAGGTGAACCCATTGCGCCGGCATCGCCGGCAGCGGAAGGTAGCTTGCCGGAATGATCGGAGCCGAGTAGTCGATCGCCAGTGGAATCTTGTTTGCATCCGCGAGCTGCTTGAGATCCGTGGCCAGCCCGGCGGGGATCCCGTTCGTCGCTTCGTAGCCGAGCAGGACGCCATCGCCCGGCGCTCGGCGCGGAGCGCGATGAACGCCCTCCATTCCGGTTGCGGCGCCGCCGGGCAATAGCCGCCCGACGTAAATCATCTCGCCCGCGTGCTCGGTATTCAGCACGCGCTGCAGCCCGCGCCCGCCGACCCATTGCTGCGCCACGAATGCGACGGTGAGCGTGCCCTTGATTTTCGACGGATCGATTTCGCGCAGCATTTCGAGTACTGCCGCCGCGCCGAACTTGTCCCCGATCGATGCGCCCGCGATTGCGGTGTTGCTCAGCGCGCCCGCGGCGCGGTCGATCGCCACCGGGCTCAGCAAATCGACGCCCGCCTTTCGCACTTCGGCGACGGAGCTTGCGCCGATGTCGACGTACATGTTGTCGATGTCGCTCGCGGATGGGCTGGGTTCGTCGGTGCGGTGCAGATGCACGGAAATGCCGGCGACCACGCCGTCGATCCATTTGCCGTTGACCGTGCCGACTTTCACCGGCTGCGCGGAATAGAGCGCGTTGAACACCGGCGGCAGCACGCCTTGCGGCAACCGCTGAAGCCGCAGGTAGCCGTCGTCCGTGATTTCGCTCACCACGTAGCCCGGCTCGTCGATCGGCGTGACGATCAGCCGGTTCGGCGCGCCGCTCCCGATCGTGATCGTCACGTCGCCGAGGTTGTCGACCGTCGGATGGAGCGACGCGGCCTCGTCGCGGATTTTGTCGCTCAACGCTTTTTCGTAGCCGGGCACTGTGGGCGTCCCGACAAAATCGCGCAGATCGCCGGCGAAGCTGCCCGTCACGCCGCTCTGCGCGAAGGCCGGCGTCGCAATCAGCGCCGCCAGACCCAGCGCCGCACAGAACGCAGCGCGCAGCGCGTGCCGTGCACCGAAAACCGCCTCCCGCTTATCCATCGCCGTCCTTGATCGCGCCTCGATTTGGCCGCTAGCGCGCATCGACGCTAACACATCTCGCCGCGCGTTCCCATCGCCCGCGCTGGCGCCGTGGGCGCGACACATCCCCGGCGGTCGCGCCAATCCAATGAAGCCGTGGCCGCCAGCGATTTTTTCCAGCCACTCGCACTAACCACTAGCTCTTACCCGCATTTGCTATAATCCCGCGCCATGCCGGACTCACCGTCCTTCAATTTCGGCGCAAGCGATCCCGCCAAGCGGAGCGGCAAGGGCAGCGAGCCTGCTTTCAAGGCGCCCCGCTACATCGTGATCGAGGGGCCCATCCGGGTCGGGAAGTCGACGCTCGCCAAGGTCCTCGCCGAGCAGTTGCACGCTCGCCGCGTTTTCGATTGCGAGGACAATCCCTTCCTCGCCGATTTCTACGATGAAAAGCCCGGCGCCGCCTTTCGCGCGCAGATGTACTTCCTCTACGATCGCCACCGCCGCCTGATCGAAACGCGCCCCGAAGACGATCCCGCCCCCATCGTGAGCGACTTCCTTTTCGAGAAGGACAAAATCTTCGCCTACATCAACCTCGATAATGAGGAGCTGAAGCTCTACGAGAAATATTTCGACATGCTCGCTCCGTCCGTCCCCACTCCGGACCTCACCATCTATCTCCAGGCCAAACCCGACGTGCTGCGCAAACGCGTTTCAAAAAAGGCCGATCCCACCGAGACCGATATCTCGCCCGAATATGTCGAAGCTGTCGCCAGCGCCTACGAGCATTTCTTCTTCCGCTATTCGGCTTCGAATCTGCTCGTTGTCGACACGAGCGAAATCGATTTCGTCGAGCGCAACCAGGATTTGCTCGAGCTCCTGCGCAGGCTCCGCCAGCCGGTGAAGGGAACCCAGTATTTCCTGCCGCTCGGGCAAGGTTAGTTGGCTCGGTCCAAAACTTAAATGTAGTGCCGCGGCCTTCAGCGCGGCAGTTCTCCCCGCAGCTTTGATCTTTCGACGTCATCTTGTCGCAAGGCCCGCCACAAAGACTCGCCGGAACCAGCATCGGAGGTGCGACACAAGCCGCGGCGAACGTCTCGCTCTAGTCGACGAGCTGTACCGCATGCCGCCGAACGTACCAGCAGGGCGCGTAGCCCATCTGCGGGAAGATCGCGCGAACGCACGGCGTCGACTGCGGCTGGTCGTAATAGATGCTCACTTTGCCGCCTTTGATGGGTGCGGCGAGGAACGTGGTCACGCTGCCAACCGCGGAATCCGGCCCGTGGCGCGCGATGCGAATCCGCAGCACCGCGTAGTCGCCCACATAAAGAGCGGCCAGCGCCGCGCAGATTGCGACCACTATGGCAAGCAGTACGTTGCGCATCGGACGGTGCCGCGCGAATCATAGCGCACACCGGGGAAACACGACACAACGGCGCCGGGAAAATCGCCGGGCACACGCATCTCCACGTCGCCCCGCACGGGCACTGAAAAAACGGCGCGCCGCCGGTCGTCTATTCGAAGTCGATACGCAGGCGGCGCCCGTTGGAAGCTCGAATGTCAACGCGCGGATCAGTGAGGATGCACGTAAATGCCGAAGTCGAACGTGTTGTGATCCCAGTCGGCGTGGTGGTCGCGGCACCAGTGGCGTTCGCGATCGAGACGGTCGACGTCGTGATACACCTCGGGGCTGTGCGGCCCGAAGCGCGCCGCGTCGCGGTCGATTCGTTCTTTGGCGTGACGAAGCCGCTCGTGACAGTCCTGCCGCCAGTCGTGGTCGGCCCGAGCGGTGCTGCACAGCGGAAGCGACAATCCGGCGGCGAGTGCCGCCCCGAGCGCGAAGCGCAGGTATTTCTTGGTCTTGGTCATGGACGTACCTCCTGCCGCTATGGAAGTACGTTTGATCCTCCGCCGCCAATCGGCTAAAATTCTGATTTGAATTCGGGCTTCGCTGTAAACGTTTGGTTTTAGGGTGATCGGCGGACGGATTCTCAGGTGATTCCGCAAACCGCTGCACCCGGCTGCGGAAACGGCGAGCCCTCGTTTCCGTTATCGTGAATGTTCTTGCGATTTTTCGATTCCGGATTTCGAATTCGAGATTTTGATTCGATGGATCGAAAATCAGTTGACACGACAGGGTCGCATCTGTAGAATCAGCGATTGTCTGTCGTCCTTCCAGCTGGCCTGGGAGTACCTGCTCTTTGACAATCGGATGATACAAGCCAGAACCCGTTTGGTTTGCCTATAGGTTTGCTCGGCGAAAGTCGCGCAGGCCGATAGGAATTTGAGTAAAGTCCCGCTCCTGTGTATGGGGTGGGATAAACCGAGCGATGTAACAAGTTCGTTCCGATCGTGGATCACCTTTCGAGGTGGGTCACGGTCGTAACATCAGGTTTCAAACGAGAGTTTGATCCTGGCTCAGAGCGAACGCTGGCGGCGTGCTTAACACATGCAAGTCGAACGAGTGTAGCAATACATTCGTGGCGAA